>ERZ1027208.446-NODE-446-length-16119-cov-28.230017_pt1 | contig 16119 bp, 11 predicted proteins | sample MGYA00520867_ERZ1027208 | MGnify/ENA primary metagenome ERZ1027208 (study PRJEB33311, sample SAMEA4378413) | marine metagenome | biome: Marine biome; feature: Fjord; material: Water | collected 2014-07-20T08:00:00Z/2014-07-... | depth 75 m ...
AGTAACTGAATGGTGGTCATGGGTGGACTTGAACCACCGACCCCGGCATTATGAAAGCGGAATATTAAAATATAACTAATTGTTTTTATTAACTTAAATTAAACTGAATGCTTACCTGCGCAACCTAACTAAGCATAACAAATCATCACTAAACGCGTAAAAACTGCGTATATTTGACACCTATTGTCTTTTTATTAAAGTCTACATCATGCTTTTAAGTTAACTCAATAAAAGCAACCAAGTTAAAGTACCATTAAGTTTTCAATTAAATAAGGGTGTAAAGGAATGGATCCTCTATCAGTAATTTTCGCATCATACCTCGAGCTAGTTTCCTTTGGTGCCACCAATAAGATGACTGATCTATTAGGCACTGAAATCCAAAGTGTTACTGTAGAACACCAAAATATTAAAATCCCCTATTCATATCAATTATGGCGTATTAGGCCAAAATCTGTATGCAACACATACAACTTGAACATCGAAGAGTTTTCTAGATGCACATTGGCAGCTAAATCACTATTTAACGAAACTTGCTTATATTTACAAAAAGGCGAAAAAGAACAGTGGAAGTATACAAAAATGAAGAACATGTATTGCAATGCTTCAATCACGTTTAATCCAACAATAGCAAATATACGAGAGGCCAGTGTAAAAACTCCTGTCCAACTAGCAAGAACTGAGTGCAATATCGCTACTGCAGAATTAATGGGAAATCATAATTCTAAAATTCAAAAGAAAAAAGAAGACTCCTGCGCTAAGTATCAGAGCCTTAAAAAGCAGCAATAAAAAACATTCAACGTACTTAAGATTATGGATAGGGTTAGTTTCTTTGTCGCGTAACCTTAGATGAGAATCTCTGATACCCAGTGATTACGGGGCTTTGAGCACCAGTCTCAAGCATTATGAAAGCGGAACATGAAAATATAACTAATTGTTTTTATTGGCTTTAATTTAACTAAATGCTTGCCTGAGCAACCTTACTAAACATAACCAATCCTCACTAAACGCGTAAAACATGCGTAGCTTCTAACCTTAGAAATTTATTAGTGTTATATTTGATTAGCTAACATTTAGCTGTTTAGTTATTAGCAGCCTAAGGTCCATCTTCTGGGGCTTAATATGAAAAGAGGAATTAAATATGGCAAGAAATGCAACAAACAAATTATTGCATAAAGCTAAAAAATCAAAAAGTGATGAATTCTATACACAATATATTGATATCCAGAAAGAAGTTGAAGCATATTTAGAATTCAATCCTGATGTATTTCGAGGTAAAGTTGTTTATTGCAATTGTGACGACCCATTTGAGAGCAATTTTTTTCGTTATTTTGTTCTGAACTTTGAAAGAATTGGTTTGAAACAGCTTATTACGACCAGTTACAAACCTTCGCCTATTGCCAACACACAATTAGAATTGTTTAGTAATGACAAGACCCATACAAAATCAAAAGGCCGTCCGAAAATAACTGCCAATAAATTTATTATTAATGAAGTTGGTGACATAGATGGTGATGGTGAATTTAGCTTAAAGGATGTTGCATTACAGCTAAAGGAAAACAAACATAATGAATGGGCACCATTAGACGGAGATGGCGATTTTCGAAGTGAAGAGTCGATATCTTTATTAAAACAAGCTGACATTGTAGTAACAAATCCACCATTCAGCCTGTTTCGCGAGTATATAAAACAACTTGCTGACTCTGATAAAAAATTCTTAATCATCGCCAATATTAATGCCATTACATATAAAGAAGTTTTTCCTTTAATTAAAGATAATCAAATCTGGCTAGGTACAGGAATGGGGCGTTGGATCTCTGGCTTTATTGTACCTGAGTCATATGAATTGTATGGAACGGAAGCACGAATTGATGAGGAAGGGAATCGAATAGTAGCTAGCAACAACTGCCTTTGGTTTACTAATTTAGATCACGGTAAGAGACACCAACCATTACCACTAATGACCATGAGTGATAATATTAAGTTCAGTAATCATAAGAATGTTAAAGGAAAAGAATATAAAAAATATGATAACTTCGATGCAATTGAAGTTCCATACACTGATGCAATTCCAAGTGATCATGATGGTCTAATGGGCGTACCTATCACCTTTTTAGATAAATACAGTCCAGATCAGTTTGATATAATTGGTTGCTCGTATGACTACGGAAGACCTGTTGGATGGAATAAAAATATTAATATGTCTGTTTCTGTGGAAGGCACAAATGTTTATAAAAGAATTTTAATTAAGCATAAGAGTATAACGGGCTAAAAATAATGGAAACAACATTAAGAACGGATATTACAGTAGACGATATATGCAAAGGTTTTCTTTACAATGAACTAGAAGGGAAAGGCCTGTTTGGGCTTTCAGGTAAGCTCACAATACAACCTGAGTACCAAAGGAATTATATTTATGCCTCTGATGGTGGCAAGAGGGAAGCTGCAGTTATTGAGTCGATACTGAAAGGTTATCCCATTGGTTTAATATATTTTAATAAAGTCAATGATGATAATTTTGAGGTCTTAGATGGGCAACAGCGCATTACAAGTTTTGGACGTTTCGTCACAAATAAATTTGCAATTAAAGATCAGAACGGTATGGAACAATACTTTAGTGGTTTTGCATCAGATAAAAGAAAAATAATTTTAGAAACAAAACTTCTTATCTATGAGTGTGAAGGGTCTGAAAGTGAAATAAAGGAGTGGTTTAAAACAATTAATATCGCTGGAGTGCCACTTAATGATCAAGAATTACTAAATGCAGTATATTCAGGCCCCTTTGTAACTCTTTGCAAAGAAGAATTCAGTAATACTCAAAATGCTAACATCCAAAAATGGAGTGCGTATGTATCTGGCAGTGCCATTCGCCAGGAATTTTTAGAGAAGGCGCTGGGTTGGGTGAGCAAAGGTGAAATTGGCGATTATATGAGTCGCCATAGGAACGACAATAATATTATTGAATTAAAAACATATTTCAACAGTGTCATTGATTGGGTGTCTGGTGTATTTACTGATGTAGAGAGCGAGATGCGAGGGCTTGAGTGGGGGCGGCTGTATGAAGAGCATCATAAAACGGCGTATGACCCGAAAAAAGTATCTGCCGAGGTCAATAAGCTTTATGGAGATTCATATATTAAAAACCGTAAGGGTATTTTTGAGTATCTTCTTGGTGGCTCAGTCGACACAAAATTACTAAATGTTCGCATTTTTGATGACGCAACTAAGAAGTCTATTTACAAAATTCAAACCGATATGGCTAAATCTAAGGAAATCTCAAACTGCCCACATTGTGCTATTGGGCATGGTGCCAGTAAGAGCAAAATTTGGAACATGAAAGATATGGATGCTGATCATGTAACCGCTTGGAGCAAGGGCGGTGCAACAGATACTAAGAACTGTCAGATGTTGTGTAAGACGCACAATCGGGCAAAAGGAAATCGGTAATGTGAAACAGAAGGCATTGCGATTAATTTCTTCATAGCCTTGAACTACTCAATAACCTAACCAAAATTATAAGCAATAAGTTAATTTATCCACATGGATGCGTGATTTATGGAAAAAATATCTGTCACCGAACGTCTGGATAATACAATCCATCTGCTAAAATCTCTTATTCCTGAGCTCGATGCACTCATAGCTGATATGCAAAAAAATGGCGGCTGGTTTACATTGGATAACCTCGACCTTTCTCCTGCAATTAAGAATTTAAAGTTAGAAAACTGGGCTGAATTTTACCTTGATGAAAAAGCCATTCGTGCACTACCCGTACTATTTTTACTCAATGAAGATGAATTAAAAAATGCCTTAAAAAATCCTGATCAAGCAAAAGAAGATTTAAAAATTGCATCATCAATATTACTGGAAGAGGATTTTTTTGAACTACCTGATAACGCTGAAGAACACTTTTCTTTACTCTCACCAGAAGAACAACTGTTTGAATTAAAGCAGGCATCAATTGGTATCCTTACAATGATTTTAGGGCTATTCAACGCTTTATCTGGAATGGTACATGGAACTTCTCTTTGTAAGCTCGTTGCGCAAGCTAAGAATGGAGATGATGATGCTTTATGTAAATCCGTCCAAATTGACCGAACCATACTTTTTCTACCTTTTGCTAAAGAACGCATCATAAAAGCCCAGCTAAATAACAATGGTTTTTTCCTCGAAAAATTAGCACTAAAAATCAAAAGCCCTATTCTTGGTAAAAAAATTAAATATCGGACGCTATGGCTAACTCTTGCCCTATTAGATGACGAAGGGTTTTTATCACTACCCCATGAAGAAATATTAAATATTTGTGAAAAAATTGGAGTCTATGGTGCAGAGCATGGAATAGAAGATGTCGGGCATCTAAGAAAGCGTCTAACCGACTACAAAAGGAAAAACTGGAACTAAAATTTAATTTTGACTTCCTTCTGTTAAAAATTTTCATGCATAAACTAGGGAACCTCTATTAACGACGAAAAGAATTCGTCCATTAAAAATGAGGTTCTATTATGCAACACAAAAAATCTTCCGCTTTTCATCGAGCCAACGCTTCTCCGAAGACAAGGGCGGCTGGAGCCACTGCGACAGAGCCATTGTCTTTGGAGAACGCTGGCAACAAAGAACAGTGCTTTGAACCTGAATGTGGCACGTTAGCTACTCAGCTAGATCAGGGTGCGCCGCCTAGTAACACAGCACCCACAAACTGCAAACAACCACCTAATAGTTCTATTAAGATCCTACGTAGTGGCGTTGATAGTCTTTATCTGTCTTATTCTGGGGTGCTTTTTGATGACCAAAATGCAGTCTTATCTGCGCTAAAGAAAAATGCTCAATCACCTTTTGACCTTGATCATGCTAGTGCTATGTATCGACTTCAAGAACACTTATTCAGAGTTTCTGATAAAGGAGCGGGACGACATCCCTATGTTCTTTCCGATAGCGCATACCGAATCCAACTAGCAAGCCCAACTGCTAAACGAATACCCTTAGCCTATGTTCAGGTTAAAAGCGATTGGCTGGCTCACAAGGGCGTTCAAAACAGTTTCGATAACCTAACGTCCATTATTGAAACCTTTGGCACTATTGATGATTCACCCAAAGTTAGCCGATCAGATCACTTTGTAGACTTTACTTGCAACTTTGCTTTTGAAGAAGTAGTCCGAATGGCTTGGGTTTGTCGAGCTAGACAGTTTTCTGATTATTGGAACGGGCAAACCTTTACAGGGTTTAGTTTTGGCCTTGGTGGTGATATTTCCGCACGGTTATATAACAAAACAGAAGAAATTAAAAAATCTAAAAAAGATTACCTTAAGCCATTATGGAAAGAAAGTGGTTGGGATGAGCAACAAGATGTTTGGCGGCTTGAGTTTCAATTTAAACGCAAAGTTTTATCAGAACACCAAGTAACCACCGTTGATGAACTATTAATTAGACTTGGTAGCTTATGGATTTATGCCACCACACAATGGTTAAAATTAACCATTCCAAGCCTAACGGATGACACTAAATCTCGATGGCCTATGCATCCATTATGGGAGGAGTTGGTTGAAGCTGACTGGGGGCCTTATCTTGAAGCTAAACCGAAACCTATTAGACCTAACAACCCACCAACGGACAGGTATTTATTCGAAGCAGGTCTTGGATCATTAACGTCATTTATGGCAAGAGAGAACATTACCGATATATATGATGCCAACTTTGAGTATATTCAAAAGGCTAAAGCACACCACTCATCAAAAACAGAATTCACCGGTTCAGATTTACATACTTATGCTTTTGAGAAAGCGGCACTTAAAGCACGTAAATTTAATTTACCGTTTGCTGGCTTTGAAGATAAATCCCAACAGGTGTTAATTGAAGCAAAGGCTGATGCTTATCGGAAGGCAAAAGATGGCGACTAATATCGTTGTTCCAAGGCTTATCCGCTACCGTGACGCACCCTTTTATATGGGCATGGATAAGAACCGATTTAACAAGGAAGTACGTCCATTTATTACTGATATTCCTATCGGTGTACAGGGAATTGCATTCGATCGACTTGATTTAGATGAATGGATAGACGAATATAAGAGCCGCGCAGGTAGGCTTGGAGATGAAATATGTCAAAAAGAACTACAGGTCTTACCAAAAGGGGAAACTACTGGCACGTCAACAAAGTCATCAGAGGAAAGAGACTTTATGAGAGCACTGGAACAAGCTCGCTAGATGAAGCAGAGGTCTATTTAGCAAAACGCGTAATAGCAATATCTGAAGCACCTAGTACGGACAGGAGTTTTATTAAAGCAGCAACTAAATATCTTAAGGAGGAAGATAAAAAAAGTCTCCCACGTGATGCACGGGCATTGGAGCATGCAATACCTTTTATTGGTCAACTGCCGTTATCTCATATTCATATGGGAACGTTAGAAACGTATATAAAGGCCAGAAAGGAACTTGTTTGTAACGGTACGATTAATCGAGAGTTAGCCGTCATAAGACGGATCTTGAATTTAGCATCTAGAGTATGGCGAGACGAGTTTAACGAGCCTTGGCTAAGACAAGCTCCACTATTAAGGATGTTGAGACATAATGGAAGGAAGCCTTACCCGATTACATGGGAAGAGCAGAACCGTTTAATGGCTCAATTACCTGATTACTTAGCTAATATTGTTTTATTCGCTCTAAATACGGGATGTCGGGATCAAGAAATGTGTCAATTGAAATGGTCTGATTTTCAGGATGGTTTATTTGTTCTTTCGGGTGATCGAACAAAGAATGGAGAAGAAAGAGTCGTGCCACTTAACAGTGTTGCTAAAAACCTGATCCAGTCTTTACCTAGGAAAAGTGAATATGTCTTCACTAGCCTAAGAGGGCAACCATTTCAACGCATTATGGGTACCGCATGGAAGACAGCGAGACGAAAAGCCGATTTAACTCAATGCCGAGTGCATGATTTACGTCATACATTTGGGAGAAGACTTAGGGCCGCTGGTGTCGGTTTGGAAGATCGGGAAGATTTATTAGGTCATAAATCTAATCGAATAACGACACACTACTCAATGGCTGAAATTGATAACTTAATAGCAGCAGTTGAGAAGATTATTCCAGATCGAAAACAACATCGTATTTTACGTGTTGCATAAGTCGCGTAAAAGTCGCGTAATTTGTAATGAAAGGGCTTGAAATGGTGGTCATGGGTGGACTTGAACCACCGACCCCGGCATTATGAATGCCGTGCTCTAACCAGCTGAGCTACATGACCATACTCTTTGAAGGCGTGAATTTTCGTGCTTTCTAACCCTTTTGTCAAGAGTTAGACAGCACTGACTGCTAAATTCTTGCGCTTAGCCTAAACATTGAACCTAAAATGGACCACATCACCATCTTGCATAATGTATTCTTTTCCTTGCACGCCTAACTTACCGGCTTCTTTTGCGCCTTGCTCACCGTTATATTCTACGAAGTCATCATAGGCAATCACTTCTGCTCGAATAAACCCTTTCTCAAAATCCGTGTGAATAACCCCCGCTGCTTGTGGGGCTGTTGCACCTTGCTTTACTGTCCATGCCCTTACTTCTTTTACCCCTGCCGTAAAGTAAGTCTGCAAACCTAATAAGTGGTAGCCTGCTCTAATAACGCGGTTCAGGCCGGGCTCTGTCAAACCCATTTCCTGCATGAACTCACCTCGTTCTTCTTCATCCAGCTGAATTATTTCGGCTTCTAATGCGGCACAAATTGATACAACGTCCGCGCCCTGTTCAGTTGCCAATTGTGTCACCAGATCTAAATACGGGTTATTTTCAAACCCATCATCTTGTACATTAGCCACATACAGCATGGGTTTAAGCGTTAGTAATTGAAGGTCCGCTAAAGATGCTAGCTCATCATCGCTGGCCTCTAACGTTCGCAACGTAATATCTGAATCAAGGTGAGTTAGCGCGCGTTGCAAGAAGTTCTTCCGCTGAACCTCATCTTTATTACCCGACTTTGATGCCTTAGTCGCTTTTAGCAAGGCTTTCTCAATGGAATTCATATCAGCCAAGGCCAACTCTGTTTGAATCACTTCAATATCAGCTAATGGATCAATTTTGCCGGCAACATGAATAATATCATCGTCTTCAAAACACCTGACTACATGTGCAATAGCATCTGATTCACGAATGTTAGCTAAAAACTGGTTTCCTAGCCCTTCCCCTTTAGACGCACCGGCAACGAGACCTGCAATATCTACAAATTCAAACGTCGTGGGTAGCACTCGTTCGGGTGACACAATATTAGCCAAGTGATCCAAGCGTGAGTCTGGCACCGGCACAATGCCTGTATTTGGCTCTATGGTACAGAATGGGTAATTTTCAGCAGCTATTGTTGCCTTGGTTAATGCATTAAAAATGGTCGACTTACCAACATTAGGTAAGCCAACAATGCCGCAGTTTAGTGCCATGATGTGCTCTCTTGAAATTCTATAAAGGTGTAATTATACGTTATGCACCCATCTACTTAAAACCACCTTGTCTTGCTCATTTCAGCTAACGTGACTATCACCTGAGCTTGCCCACACCCTTAACTCGTTTGCTGCACTCACCATATTGGCTAACGCCAACTCGACCTCTTTCCAACTACGGGTTTTTAAGCCACAGTCTGGGTTAACCCATAAGTTCTCGAGTGGTATATGTTTAGCCGCTAGTTTAATTAGTTGCACCATTTGCTCTACACTAGGTACATTAGGAGAGTGGATATCGTAAACGCCTGGGCCTATTTCATTTGGGTAATTGAAAGCCTCAAAAGCATTTAGTAGCTTCATATCCGACCGCGATGTTTCAATCGTAATGACATCTGCATCCATGTTTTTAATAGCTTGCATAATGTCATTAAAATTGGAATAGCACATATGAGTGTGTATTTGGGTTTTATCCTGCACCCCTGAGCTAACTAAGCGAAAGGCATCTATCGCCCACTCTAAGTATTTCTCCCATTCCCTTTTCTTTAAGGGCAAGCCTTCGCGTAGCGCAGCCTCATCAATTTGAATAATTCTTATCCCGGCCTGTTCAAGATCCAAAACCTCATCTCTAATAGCAAAGGCAATTTGCCGACAAGTTAACGCTCGATCTTGGTCATCCCGAACAAATGACCAATTTAAAATAGTTACAGGCCCTGTCAACATGCCTTTCATAGGCTTTTCAGTTAATGATTGCGCGTAACCTGCCCAACCTACAGTCATTGGCTTTGACCGTGAAACATCGCCATAAATAATTGGTGGCTTAACGCAACGTGAACCATAGGATTGAACCCACCCATATTGACTAAACGTAACCCCATCAAGCTGTTCACCAAAGTACTCCACCATGTCGTTTCTTTCCGCCTCTCCATGAACCAGCACATCTAACCCTAAGGCTTCTTGTTTCTTAACATCACTGGCCACTGCTTGCTGCATACCCAGTGTGTATGTTTCAGTGCTTATTTCCCCTATTTTATAACGCTGTCTAAAGTGTCTAATGCCTACCGTTTGCGGAAATGACCCAATGGTTGTCGTTGGCAGCAAAGGCAAATCCAATTCTTTTTGTTGCAAGGGCCGCCTCGCGGCAAAGTCTAGTGGGCGCTGTAGGTTTAAATCAGCCTCATCGATTAGTCGCTTTTGTACCTGCTCATTATGTATGAGCATGGACCCTTCTCTAGTTTTAGTCGCTAAACGGTTAAGCCTAAAAGGCTCTTGCTCAGTAATACGCTCATCTTGAAGTGCCGTTTTTAGCAAATTAATTTCTGCCAGTTTTTCAAGCGAAAAGGCTAACCACTGCTGAATATTTTTAGATAATTTTTGCTCCCTTTTAAGGCTAAATGGTACATGTAATAAAGAACAAGAAGGTGCTAACCAAACTGTTGACGAAGTGCGATCACTAACTGATTTAACGAGCGATAACAGTTTATCCAAATCACTTTTCCAAATGTTTCTTCCATCAATAATACCTAGTGACAAGACCTTATACTGAGGAAGCCAATCCAATACTTTTTCTAGTTGATTTGGTCCTCTAATCAAGTCAATATGCAAGCCAGAAACCGGTAGGTCACACGCTAGTCGTAAGTTATCTGATAGGTCTCCAAAATAGGTGGTCAGCAACAGCTTCAAGTCCCCCCTTTGTATTTTATTGTATGCTCGCTCAAAAGCGGCCTTCCATTCAGCAGGTAAGTCTAACACCAATATTGGCTCGTCAATTTGCACCCACTCTAACCCTAGGTCAGACAAACGATTTAGGATATCCTCATACGTTTTTAATAGATTATCCAATAGATTCAATTTATTAAAAAAACCTCCTTTAACTTGTCCCAACCAAAGGTAGGTAAGTGGGCCTAGAATAACTGGCTTAACACGATAGCCTTTGAGTAAAGCTTCTTCGACTTCGTCAAACAGCTTATCGCTAGACAGTTTAAACGTCTGATGCTCTATAAATTCCGGCACAATGTAATGGTAATTCGTATCAAACCATTTAGTCATTTCGCAAGCACTAACATCTTCGCCAGTTGCAGAGCACCCACGAGCCATACGGAAATATGTTTCAAGGCTAACATTTTTCTCATGATGCTCAAAACGCTCCGGGATACAGCCCAGCATTGCGCTGGTGTCTAACACCTGATCATATAACGAGAAATCACCCACGGTTATCAGATCTAAGCCCGAATCAGCCTGTGCTTGCCAGTGGTCAACACGCAGCTTGTTAGCACTTTCCAATAGCATGGTTTCAGTGATTTTAGCGCTCCAAAAGGCTTCCAATATTTTCTTTAATTCACGGTTTTCACCAATTCTAGGGAAACCCAAACTGTGTGTTTTGATCATTACTTTACTCTCTGTATTTAAGTTGCGGAGAGTATCTTGCAAGTATAGAATTGAATCAACCTCATAATTTTCATCATTTAATCAAATTAAATTCACTATGTTTATAGAAATCCGTCACCTAAGGACTATCAGCGCAATCGCTGAAAACAACACCCTTCACCAAGCTGCTCAGCAACTTCATCTCACCCCATCAGCATTGTCACATCAGATTAAAACCATTGAGTCTTACTTTGAAACTGCTATTTTTTTCCGTCAACATAAACCTTTACAGCTCACTCATGCCGGACAGCAACTATTATCTTTAGCTCAAAAAACATTACCTTTAGTTGAAGAAACCGAATGTGAGTTGGAGAAGATTTCAGCGGGTAAAACAGGAAGGTTGTTCATAACCATTGAGTGCCATGCCTGTTTTGAATGGCTACTTCCTACGCTAGAAACCTATCGCCAACATTATCCTGATATCAACATTGATATTAAGCTAGGAATGAGCTTTAACCCTTTACCATCTCTATCTCGTGGAGAAATTGACCTTATCATTAGCACTGATCCTGTGGATAAAGCAGGTATTGAGTTCTTACCTTTATTCCCATACCAAGCAATGCTAGTTCTTAATAAACAGCACCCTTTAAAAAGCAAGCCGTTTATTTCCCCCACTGATCTAGCTGATCAAACCCTAATCACGTACCCCGTTGAGCGACATCGCTTAGATATTTTCAAACATTTTTTGGAACCAGCCCATGTTGAGCCAGCTCATATTAGGCAGGTTGAATTAACGACTATGATCCTCCAATTAATTGCTATTGACCAAGGCGTTGCTGCGCTTCCTGACTGGGTCTTGGATACCTCAAACAATGCACAGTCGTTAATCACTAAACCATTAAGCAGCCAAGGCATGCATGGGGTTTTACATGCTGCCTGTCGTACAGAGGATATTCAAACCCCTTACATCAAAGCTTTTATTGATTTAGCCCGGCAATTTAAAAACCGATAAAAAATAAACCTTGCCAAATCAACTTGAACACACTATCTTGCCCTATAGTTTTTATTAAACACTATATCTAGTAGATGAGGGGAATCTGGTTAAAATCCAGAACTGTCGCGCAACGGTGCTGTGAATCATGTATTCACTCAGTCCGATACCCTCTTAATATTTTACCAAACCTCGCGTCAAAGGTTGTGTAAGTGATTTGATACGCCTGTATCCATTCATTATCACCATAATTGTCCCGAGGTTTAGAAGCCACCTAAAAGGGAAAATTATGGATTTTGTAAGCTCTAAGACCTCAGCCAATCACAGCACGACCATGATCATTCGCCGAAATGGTCAAACCACCCAATTCGATAGCCATAAAATCTTTATCGCCATCAGCAAGGCTTTTTTAGCTGTTGAAGGTGAGCATCCTCAGCAGTCCAGCCATATTCATGACGCTGCTTCTCAGCTAACCGAGCAGGTTAAGCAAGCAGTACTTAGAAATTTGCCGCAAAATGGCACACTCCATATTGAGCAAATCCAAGACCAAGTTGAATTAGCGCTAATGCGATCTGATCAATACAAAGTTGCTCGGGCCTACGTCCTTTATCGTGAACAGCGTTCAAAAGAGCGCACCGAGGGTCGTCATAAAAAGCAGTCTCCGCCTCTGCTACAAATACAATCAACTGATGGCAGCTTAACCCCTTACGATGAGTCGGCATTAATTAAGTTACTAGAACAGTGTGCAAAAGGACTTGAGGATATTTCTGTCAATAAAGTCCTTGCTGCCATCCAGAATAATATTTTTGATGGCATGTCACAGCAAGCTTTTGAGCAAGCTATTGTAATGGGTGCTAGAGGCTTAATTGATCAAGAACCCGATTACAGCCCCTTTTCTGCTCGCTTACTTTTAAATAACGCAGCAATAGAAGCACTTAATTTTACCCAGAATCATGGCGTGTCAATTATGCCATTTGAGATGGCCGATCTGTATCCTGAATATTTTGTTAATTACATCAAGAAAGCCATTGAACTGGACTTGCTAGATAAAGAACTTGGCGAATTTAATCTACAAAAACTAGCCGATGCATTACAGCCAGAACGAGACTTCAATTTTAGTTACCTTGGCCTACAGACCTTATACGATCGTTACTTTATTCATAAAAGTGATATTCGTTTTGAATTACCACAAGCCTTTTTTATGCGCGTAGCAATGGGGCTAGCAATAAACGAAATCGAGCGAGAAGGTAAAGCTATCGAATTCTACAAACTTCTTTCGTCATTTGACTTTATGAGTTCCACCCCAACCTTATTTAACGCAGGTACTCCAAGGCCACAACTATCAAGCTGTTATTTAAGCACCATTAGTGATGATTTAGGTGACATTTACTCATCACTCAAGGATAACGCCTTACTATCAAAATATGCGGGTGGTTTGGGGAATGATTGGACACCCGTAAGGGGGCTAGGGGCTGAAATTAAAGGCACTAACGGTAAATCGCAAGGGGTTATTCCCTTCCTGAAGGTGGCAAATGATACCGCCGTGGCAGTCAATCAAGGCGGTAAGCGCAAAGGGGCTGTTTGCGCTTACCTAGAAACTTGGCATATTGATATTGAGCATTTCTTAGAGTTACGCAAAAATACAGGAGATGAGCGCCGCCGTACCCATGATATGAATACCGCTAATTGGATACCTGACTTATTTATGCAGCGTGTCGTTGAAGAAGGCGAATGGACTCTCTTTTCACCGGAGGAAGTGCCTCATTTACATGAGTTAATAGGCGTAGAGTTTGAAGCGGCTTACCAGCTATGTGAAGAAAAAGCGCTACAGGGGCACATAAGATTATATAAAACGGTCCAAGCTGTTGAGCTATGGCGAAAAATGCTTGGCATGCTGTTTGAAAGTGGCCACCCATGGATTACCTTCAAAGACCCCTGCAACATACGCTACACCAATCAACATATGGGCGTAGTACATAGTTCAAACTTATGCACAGAAATAACGCTGCACACCAATGAGCAAGAAATAGCAGTTTGTAACCTTGGCTCCATCAACCTTCCTGCACACATTAAGGATGGCCAACTAGACAAAGAACGTTTAGAAAAAACGATTATGGTTGCCATGAGAATGCTTGATAACGTTATTGACGACAACTTCTACAGCGTCCCTCAGGCACGCAATTCCAATTTAAAACACCGTCCAGTAGGGCTCGGCATTATGGGCTTTCATGATGCTTTGCAGCAATTAAAGATCGTTTACGCGAGTGAGCAAGCCGTTGAGTTCGCAGATCGCTCAATGGAATTAATTAGCTACTTTGCAATTAAGGCCTCGTCAATATTGGCTGAAGAGCGTGGCCCTTACCCAACTTTTCAAGGCTCTTTATGGAGCCAAGGCATTTTACCAATTGATTCACTAAAACTATTAGCTGACAGTCGTGGGCAATATTTTAACGTTGACCAACGTCAAACGCTCAATTGGGATAAGTTGCGCCAACAAATTCTTCAAACGGGTATGCGTAACAGTAACTGTTTAGCAATTGCACCAACCGCGACTATTTCTAACATATGCGGCATTTCCCAATCTATCGAGCCGATTTATCAAAACATGTACGTTAAATCGAACTTATCCGGTGAATTTATCGTTATGAATGAACACCTAGTTCGCGACTTGAAAAAAATTGATTTGTGGGATGAGGTCATGATTAATGACCTTAAGTATTATGAAGGCTCTATTCAACAAATAAGCCGTATACCGGAAGAATTAAAGAATATTTATGCGACCGCCTTTGAAATTGATTCTCGATGGTTAGTAGAGGCTGGTAGCCGTCGCCAAAAGTGGCTAGACCAGTCACAAAGTTTAAATTTGTACATGGCTGAAACCTCAGGGAAAAAACTTGATAGCTTGTATAAACTGGCATGGGCTCGAGGCCTAAAGTGTACTTACTATTTGCGTTCTTTGGGCGCGACCCATGTAGAAAAACCGCTTTCTCAAGTCACTCATGAGTCACCTGCGTTTAATGATGCTAGTGTTTGCTCAATTATTGACCCCGATTGTGATGCTTGCCAATAAACACCCTTTATTAACTCACTCAGGAGCTCACATGCTAAATTGGGACACCCCATTTTCAAATCAAGAAACACCCTCTGCCGAGAGTAAAAAACCTATTACCGGCACTTCTCGGCCACAAGGTAACACTGTAAAACCTATTAACCCAGAGGATAAACGTGTGGTTAATGGCCGGGCTGATATTAATCAACTCGCGCCATTTAAGTACCAATGGGCCTGGAACTATTTTCTAAATGCTAATAAAAACCATTGGACACCACTGGATATCAATATGACCCAAGATATTCATGATTACCAGCATAATTTAACCTTAGAGGAACGCCATGTTTATGACAATGTTTTAGCCTACTTAACAACATCTGATATCCTTGCTATGCGCAATATTGGTTTAGCTGTGATGGAGAAAATGAGTGCTCCTGAATTACAAATTTATCAAGCACGGCAGGTTTATGAAGAAGCTATACACACTTGGACCTACCAACACTGCATCGAAACCATTGGTCTCGACCAATCTGAAATATACAACCGCTACCGCGTCATTCCACAAATTAACCGGAAAATTCAATTATCCAGTGATCGATTAGGTTCAATTATGCACTCCAATATTGACCTGTCGGATCGAGATCAATTAGAAAACTTCATTATGTCTTATTTCTTTTTTGCAGCCATTTTTGAAGGGACTTGGTTTTATAACGGCTTTAGCCCCATTTTTGCTCTACAACGGCGTGGCCTTATGAAAGGAACTGCCGAGCAGCTACAATATATTATGCGTGATGAGGTCATGCATTGCTCCTTTGGAATAAGGGTCATTAAGCAAATCATGCTCGAAGAAAGCATAACTATAGACCCAAAGGCCGCACTTAAGATGTGGGAGGAAGCTGAGGCCGCTGAAAATGGTTATGCCGAATATTTATTTGAAAACCCAATATTAGGGTATAACAAAACCGACCATATGGAGCAGTTTCGTTTTATCGCTAATAGACGTTCACGTTCGTTAGACCTCCCAGAACCTTTTCCCGGCGCAAAAAATGCACTGACCTGGCTAGACGAACAAGCTAACCTGAGAAAGGAAAAGAATTTTTTTGAAACCCGCGTCACCGAATACCAAACTGGCGGCGCACTTAGCTGGTCTTAATATGCGTTATCAGGCCATCAATTGGCTCTTCCTATAAGCTGTTTGTAGCGCACGTTGCCTTAGTCGAGTAAAATAACGTGTTCACTTTCAACAAAATCAGCAGGTACGTTCATGAAAAATTATAAAATTGCCGTTATGTCCGGTGACGGTATTGG
>ERZ1027208.447-NODE-447-length-16114-cov-9.557569_pt1 | contig 16114 bp, 16 predicted proteins | sample MGYA00520867_ERZ1027208 | MGnify/ENA primary metagenome ERZ1027208 (study PRJEB33311, sample SAMEA4378413) | marine metagenome | biome: Marine biome; feature: Fjord; material: Water | collected 2014-07-20T08:00:00Z/2014-07-... | depth 75 m ...
ACGTCCGGCCATGAGGTTGGAATTGATTGGCGAGAAGGAATGGGTGACGATCATTTCGACCGGCAGGTTAAGCATGTCGAACATCGTGCAAGATGTGGCCTCGGAATATTCACCGATTGTGAAACTTTTGCCGTAGCGGTGGCCAACGACGCCTTCTGAAAGTTCAAAATGATCCTCAAGGAATGTCACGCGGGTGTTGGCGACGTTAAACGACAGGAAACCGTAGGTGCTGGCCGGATAGAGCGGCAGTTCCTGACCGGTATTGAGCGCCCCGAGGAACCCAACCAGCTCGCCATACTTTGCCGACAGCACGCGCGGTTTGAGATCAGCCAATCCTGACGCAAAGACATTCACGGCCTCGTTTAGCCGTCGAAGGCGTTTTTGAGTTTCTTCTTTGAAGCGCTCAGGTGCGCTGCGATTGAGGAACGGAAGAAAACTCTTGGGCGGAGGGCGGTGCATGACTGTGAGCGTCAGTGTTTTGTCTCGCAGCCCGCCGGTCGCCAGCTTCTCGCGCCATTGGCGATCCACTTCGCCTGCAAAGCTCTCGTCGCGCACTGGTTCAAGTTCGGGCGCAATCGCTTTTGAGACCTTATGTACATAATAGCTGAACTCTGGACCCAACTGCGCGACGATACGTGCAAACAGGGCAGTAACCTTGTCGAGGTAGGCATCATCAGTTGTGTAGCTGTTTACCCCATCCAAGCGGATGCATTGAAAAAGCTCATTCACCCGCGTGCGCACCGTTTGGTCATCGACCAAACTGACATAGGGCAGCATATGCGCGAGGCGCGCTTCCCTCGCGTACCAGTCTGGCGTCAAAGTGCGGGTATCGAGGGCTTCGTCGCCGATTTTATCAGGGTGCATAACTGTCGCCACCATGAACGTGCCGGTTTCGTGTTGGCGGTGTTTCCTGCAGTGCGGTCATCATCACGTCGATGAATCGCGGATCCCAATCGGCCGCTTTCCAAAGGACGGGGTAGAGCACGATCGCGACCCCAAGGATCACGATGTGCTGGACCCAGACGAACATCAGCACCGAGCCAAAGAGCCAGACCATCGCATACATGATGGGCAGGCCCAAAAGCTTGGGCGGGCGCACGAGGCCGAGGAAAAGAGGCGAGCGCTCAGCCACCGGCAAAGACCGCGGCAACGATGGTGGGGGCAGCGGCCACACCGGCGATGCCCACGAGGACCCAGAGCGCCTGGCGCAGGTCGATGATGTTGAAGAACCAGCTGAGAAAGACACCTAAGACAGCCAGCGTGGCGATGACGACACCAAGCGGGCCGGTCAGAGCGTCGACGATACCCTGCAAAAGGCTTTGGATCGGGGAGAGGTCGATGCTTTGCGCAAGTGCAGGTTCCGCGACCAGCAAGAACAACGCCAATGATGCCGTGAATAGGGGTGAAAAATGTCTCATGGGTTCGTTCCTTCCAGTCGAGCGACCACCGCCATGACGCGGGCCACATGATTTTGGGTTTCTCGGTAAGGGGGGATTCCGCCATATTGGCGCACTGCATCGGGGCCGGCGTTGTAGGCTGCCAAGGCAAGTCGCGGGTCGCCAAAGAGCTCAAGCATCATTGCGAGATAACGCGCGGAGCCGTCGAGGTTTTGCAGGGGATCGCGCGGATCGACGCCGAGGTCGCGAGCTGTTGCGGGCATCAACTGGCCAAGGCCAATAGCGCCTGCACTTGAAACGGCACTTTGCCGATAGGCGCTCTCGATTTCTATGTTGGCGCGGAAGAGGTTGAGCCAGTCAGAAACCGAAAGTCCCGCACGGCGCAAGCCTGTATGGCTACCGTAGCGTAGCGCCGTGGCCTCAATTGCCGAAAGAACGTCTGCGCGGGGAAGGGAGGCACGCGGTGCAATGGCAGCGGCGCGGATTTCTTCTGGTGTCGCAGTGTCACGGCTTTCACCAAAGATGGCGAGATCATTGGCCGCTGAGTCTTGGCCCACGCCGTCGTTGTAGTTTCGGGCAAAGCTGTTTTGGGATTGCGTGGCGGTCAGAGAGCCGTCGCTCTCCATGACCAACACCATTTGCGCGGAGGCGGAAAAAGTGGATGCGCCAAGAAGGAGAAGACTAGCCGTTGCTGCCTTTGTCGGCCGCGGCCAGCTTATGCGTGGTGCGCTGACCTTCTTCAAGCGGAACATCAGCGTGGGAAAAACCAATTCCAACCAAGAAGGATACGACGCCGGTGATGGTTTTAAATTCGCGGATTTTGATGTCGTTATGCGTTGTGCGGGTGCGGGCAGTAACCAAGAGCTTTTCCACGCCGTCATCGCTGACAGCGCGCATGATCCAGATACCGTAATAGCTCGGACCCTTCTTGTGCGCAGACTCCTGGCACAAAATCTCGGCGCTATAGCCGCTTTCCACGAGTTCGCGGAATCTAGCCTCAGTGACCACATTTGGTGCTTCTACTTCCCAGTTCATGACTGCGATCACACTTCTCATATTTTGAAGCGTATGATCGCCCTGCCCACCATGGACATTGCTACCATACGAAAGTATATTAATGAAACGCAAGATATATTATTGCGATTCTGTTGAAGATATTTCCACCAGCCTGCTCAGTCTGGCGGTTTTGCCCTAATGTCTAACATAGAGGACTCTTGTTAAAGAATGAAGATGCTGCATTTGATCCCGCAGGTTATACTATTGAGTGTTGCGGTCAGTACTGCGGCCAACAGCGCCACTTGTCTCGCACCGCAACGGCCGTTTGTTCCAAACGACCCTGCAGCGGTAATCGAATTTGCTGATTTGATCAGGCAGGATTTCGAGAGCTATATTACAGACATTCAACGGCATTTCAGGTGTTTGGAGGGTGAACGGGCCCGAGCCTTCGAGGAGGCCCGGCTGGTCAGTCAAGATTACGGAGCTTTCGTGAGCAGTTTGGGAAAGGACTGAGCTAAGCTTTGGTTTTGCCGTTAGGAATTATCGGACATCGTTCGATGCTATTGGAGGTCTCACCGATCCATAAAGTTGATGTTTCGCCGGTCTCCCAAAGGTACTCAACCCCTACCGTTCTGCCACTCAATGCGCAGATCATTCGGTTGATAGCTTTTGCTTCGGATGGCATGTCATCAAACTGCCTCATGGACTTCTCCTTGTTTTTGCAAAAACCAGCTCTGGATCCATACGAAGGCCCATTCCTTCTCAATCTGCGGAGGCTTGCGTTGCATTAAGAAAATCCAAGAGGTCAATTCTAACTTCGCGACCACTCAACTTGCTGCAATATGAAATCCCGCTATACGGGAGAATAATGACGGAGCTGCACTATCGCACGAATGTAACGATTAAGACGAAATATCACTTAATAAGCCTATGATAAAAAACGGAACAATTTTCTCTGTTCGCCTGAAACAGCAGTAACAGTTTCGCGAAATATCAAGCGAAGGACCGAAGATGGTGCACATCGACGAGAATTTCGTGACGAGGCCGCTGAGCCGCGGCCTTGATTTCAAGGAACTGTTTCAGGAGGCGATTTCCGCCCGCGCTGGACTCACTTTGGTGTGGACAGCTGATACGAGCTCTGAATGGACACCCAGTTTACTAGCAGACGCGCTTGCAGAGGCTGACCCGAAAGGTCGTGGTGTTGACGTGCGGACCGTACAAAACTGGTTTCAAGACAATGACAAAGGGATCAGTTCAGAGAATATCATCTGCCTTGCTCGCGTGTTTGGCAGGGGCGACCCGGACGCGATCGCAATGTGGAGAACGGAGCTCAGGGCCGCAAACAAGCTACTGGCATCGAAGAGAAGAGTCCGTCGCAAAAGCACCCGTTCAACCACGTCAGTTGAAAATGCCACAGACCCCCAAACTTCGACCGAGAGAGCTCAAGCATCTCAGAATGGACAAAACAGCTTTGCAAGGCTGTCTGAGAGGATCTTCACGAGTTCCGATGGTTTCAGTATCTCAATACTTGTCTGGGCCGGCTTCTTCATGCTTTGCATGGCGGCGTTTATCGTCAAAAATCACGACATAACCTATCCAGCAGGGCCAGGTTTGGACAAACAGGTCGGTTTCCTTTGGTCGCTCAGTTGGTCAATTGAATGCCTTTTACTTTATCCCACATCGTTTTTACTTATTGCGAACCTCGTGTCTTTTTGGAAACGGGAAAGTCAGGCAGCGGTTCAGTCTGAAGGAGAAAAAAGCACTTGGAATGACCGCATGGACAGCTTGCGCTCTCCATTCTGGGTAGCTGCAAGCGTTGCGTTCGTCTTGGTTTTTGTTGTCCAATGGGGTGGCGTGTATCTAGTTGGTCTGACGCAGACAGATGCGCCAGAGCTGATTGATTGGCTACTCGTCGCGCATGTTCGGCCTGACATTATTACGATGTCTGAAGCTCTTTTCGTCTCCCTTCTAGCATTCTCCTATTCGGGACTGGTCTATTGGTTCTATTTTGTAGGGTTGCTTCTGCTCTTTGCTGTCACCGAGGACTTCCACAGAAGAGCAACATCACCTGATGCAGACTTCGAAGATAACTTTTTTGAAAGGACAGGTGAGAAGCTGCAGAGATGCATTTACCTTTCTACAGTCATTGGCATCTTTGTCGCTACAGCCATTCAGTTGAATGCAATATATTTGAAGTCCGACGGAGAAACGAGTTTAAGCTGGTTGGCCAATGACTTCGTTACAATACTGAATCCCGACGCCAAGAGATGGGCTCTTCTTGAGCAGTCTTCCGTATCCTCGCTTACAAGTTCCATACTGCTGCTACTGCATCTAGCCCTGTTCGGCGTTTGCACGATCAAGGTTCGCTCCGGTCTGCGGGCCTGTCAGACGCGAAACCTGCCATCCGGACGGTTTTATGCAGTGACCAGCACCGAACGCGAGCCAATCAAAAATGACCCCTTAGTTAGACAAATCTGCATACTGGGCCTACTTTGTTTTACCTTTGGCTCAATTGGCCAATTTGTTGGCTTTACAGTATTACTATTTGCCTCGCTGCTTATCACTGTAGCCAACATTTGGTGATCCGAGAGGGGTTCTTGGTAGCGCCCTATCAGGGAGAAATAGGTGTTCAGAGGGTGCGAATCATGAGCAACAAGAAGGGCATCTCATTCGTTGTTCTATCCATGGCTGCTTTTACGTTCGAAGACATGTTCCTAAAGCTACTATTGAATAGCCTACCAGTGGGCCAATTGCTTTGCATGTTTGGGCTTGGAACAGCGTCCGTCTTCGCAGCCATAACGTGGATCACAGGCACCCGATTTGATGAAGCAGGCGCGTGGGGGAAGTTGCCTCTTTTGCGCGCGTTTTGCGAAGCTGGCGCTGCGCTCACATTCTACCTCGCTCTGTCGACTATCGATCTGACCCTTGTTGCAGCTGTTTATCAAGCTGTGCCGCTTGTGATCGTAATCGGCGCCGCTCTTATTCTTCGAGAACAAGTGGGATGGCGCAGATGGCTTGCAGTGCTTCTTGCACTGCTTGGGGTCATTCTAATAATTGCTCCTGGCTCTTTGGAATTCGATCCAAATGCAATTTGGGCTGTGTTGTCAGTGCTGTTCGTAGCGGGGAGGGATCTGGCAACACGTAAAATAGAAGAAAGCCTATCTTCGACGCTCATATCGTTTCAGGGCTTTGCAGTTTTGATCCCCGCAGGGCTGGTTTGGCACTTTGCTGCTGGGGAAGTGATGATCCCAGTCTCACTCACTCATTTGGTGCTAACACTTGGCGGCGTGATCTTTGGAGCGATCGGTTATTATTTTATCGTTCGCGGCATGCGAATAGGTGAAGTCTCCGTTGTGGCCCCATTCAGATATAGCCGTATCCTGTTTGCGATCCTGATTGGAACGATCGTGTTTGGCGAGCGTGTAGACATGCTCGCATTACTTGGCATTGGTCTCATTGTTTTTGCTGGGCTGTATTCGTTGAAGAGGGAAGCGCAGAAAACGGTTCGACAGAGACTTTGAACAAAATCACTTTTGAATATCAGTCATAGTTCATGGTTGCGCGCACCCGGCCATATGAGAAATGCCGATAGTGGCGCTTATGTAAATGAGTTTTTGGATAATTTTAATGACCAACAAGTGCAGAAGGTGCGGTGGCGCTGTTGTGATCCCTCCAAAGGCATTGCTCATCCATAGCGCGGCGATGATCTTTTGATCTTACGATTTTCATTGCAAGAATCCTACTGCCGCGACCTTTACTTCATCAGGGGAATCCCAATGAAAGGCAAATGCCGTTTTCATTTCTCCCCCCTTGGCCACGGCGACCGAGGATCAGCGATGTGTGCGAAGCGCTTCCCCCGTCGATCTCAGCCCTTCCTCCATCGCGCGGTAAAATGCCGCGTAGCTGGCGACACGTAAACGGGGCCCTGTCTCGGAAGCCGGGATATCCTCCAGCGACTCTTCGATATCCGACGCCGCACGGCGCGCGCGCATTGCGGATGCTTCTACCATGTTTGCAAATGCGTTATCGACTATGAGAAAGTAGTCTTGCCGGTCTCCGGCCTTGGCCACACGTTTTATCAGTTGCTGGCTTTCCAGCATGCGAACACCGGAACTGATGCTTCCACGACTGACTTGTAAAGCGTCTGCGAGTTGCCCAAAGGAAACTTTTTCGCCATCGTAAAGCAGTATTGCCAAAACGCGGCCTGCGATGCGTGGCAACCCTTCGGATTGGGTGATCACTCCGATTTTCTCAATAAAGTTTGCGCGGGCCGTTTCGACGATTTTTGCCTTTTTCAAGTGACTTCTCCTTAGTTAAAGCAATGACAACATGTCCGCCGGTGCCTATTCATTCAAATGGCTGAAAAAGATTTATGGGGAAGGGCGGTCCGCAGTTCATGTGCTGCGCAGTGTTGACTTGGATATCCCCGAGTGCAAATTGCTTGTGTTGCCGCACACCTTCCAAGGGCTGGACCGATATGCCGGTTCGCAACCAGAAATCTTAGTGAAATAAGGGCTGTTGCTGAGATGTTAGTATCTTGCCCTCGGGTTTGCGGCGTAGATCGCAATAAACGCCCTTGTAGCGTCTTCCGCCCTTCTGGATATATCGGATTTGTGCATTTTTTTTGAACGCCGAATAATCGGTGACTCAATATCCTGGTGAAAGACAGTTGAATGAACTGATCCGCAGCGAGGCCAGCATCCGGGATCAGCATCTTTCCCATTTGGTACTGATCCTCCAGATAACGCGCAAGGATGCGCCTTAGCCGTTCGGGTCCGGCTTTGAAGAAGCGTTCTCCGATCTCAGGAAAGCGGCCAGCTTCGGAAACGCAGATCCGGTAAAATCGGATATATTCATTCGAGAAAACGAGACCAATCAGATCGCTGCTGAACGACTGCAACGTTTCTTCCATCGGCCCCTGAGCAAGCAACAGTTTCTCAAGCTCTTCGGCGAGCATGTCGCATTCCCTCGACACCACTTCGACAAAAAGGTCTGCCTTGGTGGGGAAGTGTGCGTACATCGTTGCTTTCGAGACGCATGCCGATTCAGCGATCTGATCTACGCGTGCGCCCGCGAATCCGTGCTTGAAAAAAACCGTACGCGCTCCACGTACGACATCTCTGACTTTATCTTCGCGCAAAACACTCTCCTCCAATAACGCCAGACACTTGAGTTTAAGATATGATCGGAAGTTAGCCCAGTCCGGCTGCGCAGCGCTTGCCGAGTGGCGTAGTCTTGGCACGCACAGAGGATCTGCAGACTATGGTTAACTGAAACGGTTTCATGTTCGTCACTGATTTTCCCTCGGGGTTTTTGCACGGGTTTGGATGTTCAGGCGTCTGAGGAGGCCCCGCCGAAGGTGAATGCGCTTTCAACCGCGCCAAGCACTTGATCCTCCAACGTTTTCATACCCTTGTCGGCAAGGGCTGCCCCCGCGACCACATGCAGCGGTATCAGATGTTCCTCCCGCGGGTTTGCATTGCGGGCACCGGGCGCGGCGCTCCATTGCGCCAGCATCTGATCGCGCTCTTCGGGATCGGGGCGGGTGGCCGCATCGCTGAGCCAGCGGTCAAATTCCTGCCCGTTCACGGCACCGGCGGTGCCACCCCGCATAGCACGCATCATTTTTTGCATGTTGTGATAGGTGTTGCCCGAACCGATGATCAGAACACCTTCGTCGCGCAACGGGGCCAATGCCCGCCCGACCGCAATATGCGCAGCCGGGTCAAGATCACTTCGCAGGCTAAGCTGAACGCAGGGAATGTCTGCTTCCGGAAAGGCCACCTTGAGTGGAATGAACACACCGTGATCGTAACCACGCGTCTCATCAACGGGGCAGGGGAACCCGGCCGCCTCGACCAGCGCCTGCACCCTGTCGGACAACGCCGGATCGCCGGGCGCGGGCCAGGTCAGTTCATAGGTGTGAGGTGGAAACCCGTTATAATCGAACAACAGCGGTGGAGCCGGATTTCTCTGCACTGTGAACTGCTGCTCTTCCCAATGGCCTGAAATCACCAGCAACGCCTTGGGGGCTTCCGCTAATGATGCCGGTACACCCGCAAGGAACTCACGCTGTCGGTCCCAGGTTTCCGGCGGGTCCCAGTCCATGAAAAAACATGGGCCTCCACCGTGTGGAATGAACATTGTCGGCATTCGAGTCACGTCTTGCGTCTGGATCCTGTGCACCCCCTGATAGCCCCATCCGTCATTGCAGGTTTGGGGTCCGGTTATGCCGCGCTGGTCAACACATTGCCCTGGCATTGTTCTGAATGGGTCGCTTTTGCTAAGCAATTTCTTTCGCACTAGTATTATAAAGCGTCTTAGTTTTGAAAGAAAAGTAGACACGGAAAAGTAACTACCCTTGGAGAGCGTCAGAATGAAACAGAAAGCACCGCCTGTATGTCCAATGGACTCAATTCTGCGCCTGCTTATGGGGCCGTGGACCACGTATATCCTCTGGGTTCTGAGCGACAGCGGGCCGCAACGCTTTGGGGCATTGAAACGGGCAGTGCCGGGCATTTCGACACGCATGCTGTCCGAGCGTTTGCGAATGCTGCAGGCCGCTGAGGTGATCTGGCGCGATCAGACGCAAACAATTCCGCCCGCGGTCACTTACGGTTTGACAGAGCGCGGCGACGATCTGCGCCAAGTGCTCGAATCCTTGGGCGAAATCGCGCAGCGCTGGCAGGCCGAAGGCGCGTTCAAGGCGTCCCAAACGGCGGCAGAATGATAAATCCGGCCTGTTCTGGCCCATGCAAATTTAACCGGCCTCCGCGAAACATTGCCGATTTAGGTCAGAACTGTTTGCCCGACGCCCCGGTTGCGACGCGCTAAATCCCAGAGGAAAGCCTGCGCGCAGTTCGGGGCTTGATTTTCAACTCGATAGTAATCTAACATCTGTTAGAATAATTTCGGGGAGTCCAAATGACGGGACCGCTCAACCAATTGAGAATTGTCGAACTTGGTCATGTTATTGCCGGACCGCTTTCGGCAGCCCTGCTTTCAGACTTCGGTGCAGATGTCATCAAGATCGAGTCACCCAGCCGGACGGACATGATGCGGGATCTTGGACCCAAAGCAGAGGACGGAGTCGGCGTTTGGTGGAAGACCTTGGGTCGCAACAAGAAAACCCTGAGCCTGAACTGGAAATCCGATGAAGGCCGCGACATCCTGCGCAAGTTGGTTGAAGGTGCCGACGTGCTTGTCGAAAATTTCCGACCCGGTGTGCTTGAGCGCGGAGGGGTCGGGCCGGACATCCTGCATGAGTGGAATCCGGATCTGATTATTCTGCGTGTCTCGGGGTATGGACAAGATGGACCGATGCGGGACGTTCCGGCATTCGGGCGTGCGGCAGAAGCAATGAGCGGTCTGGCGCATCTCACAGGTTTCACGGATGGCCCACCCATGCATCCCGGATTTCCGGCGGCCGATAGTACAACAGGATTGATGGGCGCGTTGGGTATAATGCTTGCGCTATTCGCTCGTGAAAAAGGATTAGCGCGCGGACAGGTTGTTGACTTGGCAGTGTTCGAATCGTTGCTTCGGTTGATGGATTACCCTGTCCCGGCCTTGACGGGTGCGGATCATTCGCCTCGGCGCAACGGGCTGCGCCAGCCGATGGATTTTGCGCCAGGGGGCATGTTCCGTACGTCCGATGGGGTGTGGTTGACTGTCTCCGCAGGGAGCGCGGAAACAGCGCAAAGACTACTTCGCGCCGTCGGAGGAGACGTCTTGGCAGATGATCCGCGCTTTGCGACGCTGGCAGAGATGTCGTCGCATATGTCTGTTGTCTTTGATGCCATCAACGAATTCGTCACTCAACATACATTCTCCGAAGTGGAGGTGGAATTTGCCCGGCATGACGCGGTCGCCTCGCGGGTGCTGAGTGTCGAAGAGATCACGACGAACGAACAAATCCGCCATCGCGGCGATATCGTATCCGTTGAGGGCGAGAAGACGAACGTCATCGGTCCGATCCCGCATTTGAGCGCCACGCCCGGTACGCTTCGATGGCTGGGGCGCCCTCCCGGCGCAGACAGTCTCAGCATCCTGCGCGAACTTGGTTTCACTCAGGAGCAGATCACCGCCTATTGCGAGGCGGGGCATGTGAGCTTGGAAGAAGAGGAGGGTACGTCGTGACGTTTCGAATGACCGATGAACAAAGAGAAATACGTGACCAGATTCTGCGGATATGCGAACAGTTCGACGATGACTACTGGTTAGAGCGGGACCGAAATGGGGGCTTCCCGCATGAACTGCACAGGGCGATGGCAGAGGGCGGATGGCTTGGAATCGCCATGCCGGAAGCGGTCGGCGGTGCCGGATTGGGCATTACCGAAGCAACCATAATGATGCAGGCGATTGCAGAGTCGGGCGCTGGAGCCAGCGGGGCCTCAGCTGTTCATATGAACATATTTGGCCTTAATCCTGTTGTGAAGTTCGGCACGGATGAACAACGCGCCCGCATTCTGTCTCCGTTGATTGCCGGTGAGGAAAAGGCTTGCTTTGCTGTGACGGAACCTACGACTGGTTTGGATACGACCAAGTTAAAGACAATGGCGGTGCGGCAAGGGGATCGCTATGTCGTGCATGGTCAGAAGGTCTGGATCTCAACGGCGCAGGTCGCGCACAAGATGTTGCTCTTGGCAAGAACAACACCGCTTGAAGATGTCGCGGACCCAACCGAAGGTTTGAGCCTGTTTTATACTGATCTCGACCGTGATTTCGTGGATGTGCGCGAGATCGAGAAGATGGGGCGCAAGGCCGTCGATTCGAACGAGGTCTTTATCGATGGGTTGCCGATTCCGGCTGAAGACCTGATCGGGGAGGAGGGCAAGGGATTTCGGCAAATTCTACACGGTCTGAATCCTGAACGCATTCTTGTGGCTGGCGAATGCATCGGCATTGCGCGCAATGCACTGAAACGCGCGGCGCAATACGCCAACGAGCGTGTGGTTTTCGGTCGACCCATCGGCCAGAATCAGGGCGTCCAGCACCCATGGGCACAGTCTTGGGCGCGGGTGGAGGCTGCCAACCTCATGGTGATGCATGCCGCCGCACTTTACGATGCAGGAGAGGCTTGCGGGGTTGAGGCAAACGCCGCCAAATTGCTGGCCGCGGATGCCGCAGTCGAGGCGACCGAAGCGGCGCAGATTGCCTTCGGCGGATTCGGATATGCCAAAGAATATCATGTCGAGCGACTGGTCAGAGAAGCTCTGCTTTTCCGAATCGTGCCCGTGACCCCGCAGATGCTCTTATCGTTCATTGCTGAAAAAGCTCTTGGACTTCCAAAGTCTTACTAAGTGATTTCGGAGCTGAGACAGGAAGTAGAATCTTGTCTTGATTAATTTTCTAACACACGTTAGATTATTGAAATAACCCCAAATGGGGAAAAGGGAGGAGGCGTCATGAGTGAGACGCAATTTGGATCTTCGCAAGAAGATCTGACAGCACGCAAAACTGTATTCGCGAGCGACTTGTTCGCAGGCAAAACAGTTGTTGTAACCGGTGCAGGCGGTGGTCTGGGTCTGGCGATTGCGACCCTTTTCGCCAGGCTGGGTGCCAATCTTGCCGTTAACGGACGGGATGCGGAAAAACTGGCTTCGGCCAAGGGATTCCTCGAGAGCTTTGGTGGCAAAGTCTTTGCCAAGCCGATGACCATTCGAGACCCTGAACAGGTCTATGAGTTTGTTGCACAGGTAAATCAAGAATTCGGTTCAATTGACGTTTTGGTGAACAATGCGGGGGGGCAGTTCCCTCAAGCTGCGCTGGATTTTTCTCCCAAAGGCTGGAACGCCGTTATAGACACCAACCTCAACGGCACCTGGTGGATGATGCAGTCCACCGCGCGCCATTGGGTTGCGCAAAAGCAGCCGGGTTCAATCGTCAGCATTGTGGCAGACATTTGGCGTGGGATGCCTGGAATTGCACACACCTGCGCGGCACGGGCGGGAGTCATTTACCTGTCTAAATCAGTGGCTGTGGAATGGGCTCCGCATGACATCCGGGTAAATTGCGTGGCGCCGGGTTGCTGCGAGAGCAATGGATTTGGGAACTACCCTGAGGAAGGCGCGGCAACCTTTCAGGACTCAAACCCGATGCGGCACGCTGGCGACGAATGGGATGTAGCCGAAGGGGTTGTCTACATGGCGGCCAGTTCGGGGAAATTCGTAACGGGCGAAGTTTTGAACATCGACGGTGGACAGCAACTGTGGGGAGATCCCTGGCCAACAGGACGACCGGATTACTTCCGGATTTCCTGAGACAAGTTACTAACCTAGTGGGGAAAAAAAGAGCCAGATGATGACGAATAGACAAACAGAAACCGGCACCAGTGATGGCGCAATACTGGAGTGTCGCGGGATTGAGCGGCGGTTTGGCGGCATTGTCGCTGTCACCGGTGTGGATATGGTCATTCAGCCCCAGGAAATCTTTGGCCTCGTGGGGCCGAACGGCAGCGGCAAGACAACGCTTACAAACGCGATCACCGGATTTTATCCGCCAAACGTCGGATCCATCCGTCTGGAAGGAAAAGACATCACGGGCACAGCGCCTCACAAGGTTGCAAAACTCGGCGTTGCCCGAACGTTTCAGAACCTTGCCCTGTTCAACGGGATGAGCGTGCTCGACAACATTTTGCTGGGCCGCCACATCCACATGAACCCGGGCGTTTTTCGCACCGCATTTTATTGGTGGGCCGCAAAAAACGAAGAGATCGAGAACCGCAAGATCGTCGAAGAGGTGATTGAGTTTCTACAGCTTGAGAGCATCCGGAACGAACTGGTTGATGGGCTTCCTATTGGGCTGAAAAAGCGAGTTGAGCTTGCACGCGCCTTGGTGGCCGAACCACAAATGTTGATCCTTGATGAGCCGATGGCGGGCATGAACCAAGAAGAGAAGGGGTATATGTCCCGCTTCATACTGGACGCGCGGGCAGAACGGGGCGTCAGCGTCTTGCTGATCGAACACCACATGGATGTCATCATCGGCATTTGTGATCGAATGCTCGCCCTGAACTACGGCGAAATGATCGCCAGTGGCATACCAAAAGAAGTCGTAAAAGACCCTCGGGTCATCGAAGCATATGTTGGAGGGTCACATGGCTGAGGGTGCAACATCGCATAATTCGGTCAATGAGACGATTGGCATACTTTTGGCGCGGAACGCTTCAAATCACGGATCGAATATCGCAATGCGCGAAAAAGAGCGCGGAATTTGGAAGGAGAGCACCTGGCGCGAGTACTCCGAAGATGTATTGGCTTGCGCGGCCGGTCTTGAAAAAATTGGCGTAAAGCCGGGCAAAGCCGTACTCATTCTGGGCGATAACCGTGCGCGGTTATACGGTGGCATGCTGGCTATTTCGCTGCTTGGTGCCTACGCTATGCCGGCCTATCCGGGCGCGACACTTGATGAACTTCAGCATTTCCTTGGTGAAGCCGATATCGTAGCCGCCATCGCGGAAGATCAAGAACAGGTCGACAAGATTCTCGAGATACGCGATGCCGGCGCGAGTGGCATCGAACACATCATCTACGATGAAACGCGCGGGCTTGGGTTTTACGAAGACGATGGTCTTATGTCATGGGACCACCTGATCGAAATTGGCCTGCACGATCTTAACGAGATCCCCAGTCGCCGCGAAGAACTTTTGCATCGTGCGGGACCAGACGATCCTGCAATCTTTCTGCATTCTTCAGGAACAACCGGTAAGCCAAAAGGTATTGTTCTGAGCCAGAAAAACGTTCTGACGGCAGCCAAGAATGGCCATGACGCAGGAGCGTTCGGAGAAGATGAGGATATCCTTGCCTATCTCCCAATGGCTTGGGTTGGGGATTATGCCATTACGGTGGCCGCAGCGCTTAGGTACCGGTTCACCGTCAACGTCCCAGAGCGACAGGAAACGGTTGTGCGGGACATGCGGGAAATCGCTCCGACTTTTTATTTGGCAGCGCCTAGAAGTTGGGATCAGATGCTGACCACAATTCAGGTCGGCATGGAGGATTCAACACCGTTAAAGAAGTGGCTGTACCATTTCTTTATGGATCGGGCGATTGCGGCTGAGACGCGCAAACTGAATGGCAAGAGTGGCGGTGCATTAGAACCTTTGGGCCGTCTGTTGGGTGAGGCGCTTGTCTTTGGCCCGATCAAGGATCAGTTCGGGATGAGCCGTCTGAAAAGCGCGTTCACCGGCGGCGAGGCCATTGGCGAAGACACCTTTGTGTTTTACCGGGCCTTGGGCATCAAGCTTCGCCAGCTTTACGGCCAGACTGAGATCAGCGCGATCAGTGCAATCCAAGCACCAAACGAGGTGCGCCTGCACACGGTTGGTACACCCGCGCCGGGTGTCGAAGTCAAGATTGATGACAGCGGTCAGATCATGTTGCGTTCCAACAGCGTGTTCAGCGGCTATTTCAACAAGCCGGAGGCAAGTGCCGAAGCCCTGCAAGACGGGTGGCTGCTGACTGGCGATGCCGGATATCTGGAAGATAACGGCCAACTGGTAGTTCTGGGGCGTGTGTCTGAGGTCATGTATACGGCCGGGGGTGAACGCTATGTTCCGAACTATATCGAGAACCGCCTGAAGTTCAGCCCATATATCAAGGATGCGGCTGTACTTGGGTCGGGACTGGACGAACTGACCGCAATGGTCTGTGTGGATTTTGAAGCGGTAGGTCACTGGGCAGAGGTGAATGGCGTGCCATACGTTTCTTATGCCGACCTGTCCCAACGTGACGAGGTTGCCACCCTTCTGCGCGAGGCGTTCAGGCGGGTCAACAAAGCTGTCACTGAACCCTTGCAGTTGAAACGTTTCGTCAGCCTGCCAAAGGAATTTGACCCGGATGATGGGGAAATCACACGGACCAGAAAACTGCGCCGCAAGGTCGTTCAGGAACGCTATGCCGATGTTATCGCAGCGCTCTATGACGGTTCAAAAGAGGTCCATGTAAGCGCGCAGGTGACTTACGAGACCGGGGAAGTCGGGAAGGTCGAGAAGAACCTTCCCATCAGGGAGGTATAAATGGACTGGATCTTTCTATCAGAGCTGGCAATCAACGGTGCCCTAACGGGTCTGCTGTATTCGCTATTCGCCATCGGCCTCGTGCTGATTTACAAGGCGTCCTCGGTGCCCAATCTGGCACAGGGCGGATTGACGATGGTTGGAGCCTACGTGGTTCTTGCCTTGTCACATGATGCAGGCCTGCCACTGTGGCTGGCCATTCCGCTTGCCGCCGTGATCATGTTCGGCCTGGGATTTGGCATAGAGCGGGTAGCGCTGCGCCGTCTTGCGGGCCGCCCGGTTGTGATGATCCTGATGATGACATTGGGTCTTGATATTTTCCTGCGCGGTACAACGCTGGCGATCTGGGGCGGCACGTCCCGATCAATGGAGCTGGGGGTCAGCTATGAACCGTTGTTCCTTGGTGACATCTTTGTAAGTCGCATCCATCTCGTTGGAGCTGGTGTGGCGATTGGCCTCTTTGTCGCCTTCATGCTGTTTTTCCGCAGCCGGACCGGTATCAAGTTGCGGGCAATCGCAGACGATTACATGGCGTCTTGGTCGGTCGGAATTTCGGTTGAACGCGGCGTTGGTTTGTCCTGGGCATTGGCGTCAGTCGTGGCTGTGGCTGCGGGCGTCATCTGGGGTGAAATTCAGGGCGTCGATCAAGCGCTCTCACTGTTGCTTCTCAAAGGTCTGACGGTTGCCGTTCTGGGTGGGCTTG
>ERZ1027208.448-NODE-448-length-16113-cov-11.964940_pt1 | contig 16113 bp, 14 predicted proteins | sample MGYA00520867_ERZ1027208 | MGnify/ENA primary metagenome ERZ1027208 (study PRJEB33311, sample SAMEA4378413) | marine metagenome | biome: Marine biome; feature: Fjord; material: Water | collected 2014-07-20T08:00:00Z/2014-07-... | depth 75 m ...
GCCACGGGGATAATGACTTTACGAACCTTCAACATCGTTGCTCCATGCTTTTAACTAATAATATTAAGTGAAATTATAACGTTCCAGAAAGCTTGCGTGTGATAAACAAACAGGTTTAAAGCACCCTGTATCAGACTAAGATCTATCACAAGTTCAACGTGCCTGCAGCACGGGAGCTTTTACCGGCTCATCATGATTTTCAAGTCAAAAGGAATCATTTTAAAACTGCTACCTGGAATCGTTGCTTTGGCAACACAGCAACCTTACCCAAAAACTTATATTGAACAACGTCGTTTGGACGGTTCTATTTATGACTGAACATTTCCGAGAGAAACCTAGGGTAGGTTTTCTATTGATAGCCCAATGGCATTCAATTCGTACTCAGCCTATTAAGCCCGCTACAAACAAGCAACCGTCATAACTTGTTCAATAGCGGCACACGTTTGGCTTATTTCCTGTTCTTTTAATGTTGGGTGAACCAAAAACATTAATGAGGTTTCGCCTAGCTCTTTTGCACTGGATAGGCGCTCTGCTGGACGAAAGTTTGTATTATCAAAAGCTTCCTCTAAATAAACTTCCGAACACGAGCCTGAAAAACACGGTACGCCTAACGCGTTTATTTCCGACATAATACGATCACGATTCCAGCCAGCCTGTAGGTCTTTAGGCTCAACAAAAACATAACACTTATATGCTGCATGTTCGATGTAACCGGGCACCTCAGGCACTCTCAATCCCTTACAATTTTTAGCGGCTTCCCATATTTTGCCGGCATTAGCCTGACGCTTACCTGACCAATCTGGCATCCTTTTTAACTGGATTCGGCCTATCGCAGCTTGCATTTCCGTCATTCGCCAATTAGTGCCAAATGAATCATGCAACCAACGAAAACCAGGCGGATGGTCTTTTTCATAAACAGAGTCCCACGATTTACCGTGATCCTTATATGACCACATTTTCGACCATAGCTCGTGATCATTAGTCGTTACCATGCCACCTTCACCGCCAGTCGTCATGATTTTATCTTGGCAAAAAGACCAACAACCAATATGGCCAATTGAACCAACCGGCTTACCTTTATATTTTGCCCCATGTGCCTGCGCACAATCTTCCACTACATAAAGGCCAAACTCATCTGCCAATGCCATCATGCCGTCCATCTCACAAGGCCAACCGGCTAAATGTACGCATAAGATCACTTTAGTTTTTGGGGAAATTTTCTCTCGAACACTTTCAACAGTAATGTTTTGTGATTCTAGCGACACGTCAGCAAATACAGGAACGGCTCCAGCCGTTACTATTGAGGATACAGAGGCTAAAAAGGTACGTGATGTAACAATAACTTCATCACCTTCACCAATACCCAACGCCTTAAAAGCTAGATCTAGCGCAACGGTTCCATTCGCTAGGGCAACGGCAAACTCACACCCCGCCCAACTAGCAAACTCTTTTTCAAACTCACGCCCTTCAGTACCTGTCCAATAATTCACTTTATTGGAAAGCAATACCTTTGAAACAGCATCAGCCTCTTCTTGAGTAAAAGAAGGCCAAGGAGATATAATTTTATTTGACATCGTTTACCTTTATTTGGCTGGAACGCCTTTAACTAGAGAGTTACTTGGAATATCCGTAACAACAACTGCTCCAGCAGCAACAACTACGGAGGCACCAATTTCAACACCTTGCTTAACAGCGCAACCAATTCCGAGCCAGCTCAGCTCACCGATGGAGACACCCCCAGCAATATGCGCACCAGGGCTAACATGCACGCCTTCACCTATCACACAATCATGGTCAATAGAGCAAGCTGTGTTAATTATTGTTCCTAGGCCTATACAAGCAAATGGATTAATAACAGCCCCTGCTATCACTACGCTACCAGCCTCAACTTTTGCGTATTTACTCACTACTGACGACGGGTGAATCAATGTTTCAAGCTTAAACCCTTCCGATAATAGATACTTAGACTTTTCCAAACGAATTTGATTATCCCCAATAGCAACGACTGCAGCAGAAAAACCTTCCATACCAACGACTAAATCTTCCGTAGTTCCTTGAACTGGCCACTCACCATTAGTTCTGAGTACTGGAAAGGCATCATCAAAAAAAACCACCTCATCCCAACCCGTTAATTCGGCTATTTCAGCAACAACCTTGCCATGACCACTGGCGCCTAAAATAGCTAATTTTTTCATTTCAAGTTTCCTGTGAATTTTGACATTGTTACCTCACCTTCAGCCGAAACACCGTCCCGAACAAGCACCTTTTTCACCGTCAAAAAGAGTATTTTAATATCTAGCCAAAAGGATTGATTATCCACATACCAAACATCTAACTTAAACTTATCTTCCCAGCTAATCGCATTTCGCCCATTAACTTGCGCCCAACCAGTAATGCCAGGTCGAACGTTATGTCGCCTGGCCTGTTCTTTAGAATATAATGGCAAATACTCCGCCAATAAAGGACGAGGGCCCACAAGACTCATATCACCTTTCAAAACACTCCAAAGACCTGGCAGCTCATCTAAGCTTGAGCTTCGCAACTTTTTACCAAACGAGTTTAGCCGCTCTGAGTCTGGCAAAGTATTTCCCTGCACGTCCACAGCATCACGCATTGAACGAAACTTTAGCATTTCAAAAACTTTACCATTTAACCCAGGGCGCCTCTGCCTAAAGAGAACAGGTCGGGCAAGTTTTATATACACCAATACAGCAACCAATAGAAATAGTGTTAAAAACACTGGGGAAGCTAACAATAACAAACTAATATCGAATATTCGCTTCATTTCTAAGCTATCAATACCTTAGACAGTTTCACTGCCAACTGAGAATAATCGTGATTTTTCATTACGAACTCACGCCCATTTTGGCCAAGCTGATCTCTTTGAGTCGGTGTCATTTCTTTTAATTTTAGTGCCGCATCAGCAATGGCCTGTGAATCTTCTGCTTTGACAGACAACCCTGCATTAGCAACCTTTACCGAATCACCGTATCCTGAAAAAGCATGAATAACTGGTTTCCCAGAAAGTAAATACTCAGGAATTTTATTTGGGGCTATTCCGAAACGGTATAGTTGCTCATCTTTCCAACCAATATAACAAGCATCAAACCGCGACAACATTGCTTGTATCTGTATTTTTGGTATTGAATTAACAAAATAAACGTTACTCAAACCTAAACGTTCACACTTAAGCTGCAAGTTTATTTTTTCCTTACCATCCCCCACCAAAACCCACGCTAAGTTATCATCACCTTTCGCTAAGCTAGCTGCAACTATAAAACTGTCTAGCGCATTAGCTACACCAATCGTCCCCGTATAACCCACGATAAATTTATCTTTTGGCAATTCAGCTAAACTGTTCTTAGTTAAAGGCTCTGACAGAAGAACCTCGTCCATATCAAGCCCGTTAGGTATCCAAGTAAATTTCTCACGCCTCATGCCACGTTCGACCATATGCTCAACTGCATTAGGCAAATTTGACAATACGGCATCAGCATCGCAATACGCCCTATCTTCAAGCCACTGCATTAACCTGACAAAGGGATGCTTAGCAGAGTACCCACCCACCTCAACTAAAGTAAGCGGCCAAATGTCACGTACCTCAAAAACAAGCCTAGCCTTTAGTTTTTTTGCTAGTCTCCTTGCCCCAATAAATGGCACTAGAGAAGGTGAGCTATATAAAATTGCATCCGGCCTAACAGAGATAACCTTAGGTAACTTTAGCAACATCCAAGCAAAGTAAAACCAGTTCCACACTCGCCTTTTATCATGAGCTACACGGTATTCAGGCACTTTCACCCAAACAAATGAGAAACCCTCAATTGCTTCAACCTGAAATGTTTGCTTGACTTCCGGCGGATGCCGCAATAAATGCGTATAGCTGGCCGCAATTAAATAAACCTTATGTCCTTGCTTAGCCAATTCTTTTGCCAAATAGTAGTGCCTCCCTCCCATACCTGAATCTGGCGTAGAGGCATATTGATTGATAATCCAGAAAGTCCGAGGAGTAACTTCACCCATTCACAATCTCCGTTACAATCCGCTTACTGGCTTCACCATTACCATATAAATTACGGCCGCATTTATCATGCCTTACATCAAACTGATGGTTAAACGCCTCTGTAATTTGCACCCTATCAGCACCTACCAGCACATTAGCACCAATTTTGACTAATTCGACCCACTCGGTTTCATCCCTTAACGTAATACAGGGCTTTTCAAAGAAAAACGCTTCTTTTTGCAGTCCGCCACTATCAGTCATCACCAAATCACAATGGTCAATCAGCCACACCATATTTAAGTAACCTACAGGGGCAATGACGGTTAAATTTGATGTATCAAAATCACTCTGCTGCAATATATTTTTAGTTCGGGGGTGCAATGGCAGGATAATTTGTTTCTCTTCAGCAATTTCATTCAACGCTGAGATAATACTACCTAAACGTTCTTTGTTATCGGTGTTCTCTGCTCGATGAATAGTACATAAAACAAATGGGCTTGTAATTTCAACGTTCAACGGTTTTTGCGCTAAATCCTTATAAAATATTGCTCCATCTTGCATAACATCCCCCGATAAGAGCTTTTTAGCACCTGTTTTCCATGCACCCATCGATTCATTATTAAGATTGTCCATAGCGGCTTGAGTAGGGCAAAACAGCAGGTTACTTACTCTATCTGTTAAAATTCGGTTAATTTCTTCAGGCATTTCCATATTAAAGCTGCGTAGCCCAGCCTCAACGTGAGCCACTTTAATGTGTAATTTAGACGCCGCCAACGCACCCGCCAAAGTAGAGTTTGTATCCCCGTAGACCATAACCCAATCGGGCTGCTCTTTAATAAGAATAGCCTCTATCTTCTCCAGCATTTGCCCAGTCATAGCACCATGAGACTTACCACCAATACCTAAAAAATAATCAGGTTTAGGGATTAACATTTCTTCAAAAAAAACATCACTCATATTGGCATCGTAATGTTGCCCTGTATGAATGATCACTTCTTGAATATTAACCCCAGCTTTTGACTGACGAATAATTTCTCGGCTGATAGATCCCGCTTTAATAAACTGGGGCCGCGCACCTAATATCGTTACAATTTTCAATTCAATATCTCTTGGTATAGTTTAAATAATTTTCTTTCCTCAATTCCCCAATTGTATTTCTGCTCTACGGCTTGGCGACCCTTTCTACCCATTGTTTCTGCTTCCTCAGGATGTTCCGTCAAGTACTCCATAGCACCCGCCAGCGCTTGAACGCTTGTAGGATCCACACAAATCCCACACTGACTCCCTTCGACAATTTCCTTCCAAAGGGGGAAATTTGAAGCAACAATAGGAATTCCTGCACTCATGTATTCAAACATCTTATTTGGTTGCGCATCGATATGATTTGGGGCAGGTAAAAAGGCAACCAACCCTGCTTTTGAATTAGCTAAAACCGCATTCACTTCTTCTCTATTTAAAAAACCTAGCTCATTAACCTTGCCCCAGCCCTTAAATTTCTTCACAGCTTCTTCTACTGCTTGCTCACTAAATTTGCCTGCCAAATTCAAACGGACGCTGTCTATTAACTCTAATGCTTGTACTGCTTGCTCTATGCCACGAATTTTTGCAATCCCACCCACGTACACAACTTCATTTTCCTTTTCTTTCCAATCAGTCGTATTTGCTAATTCTTCTAATAAAGGGAAGTTGTTAACATCAACAGCACGAGAGTTAATCGAAAGGAATTTATCCCTAATAAAAGGAGTTGCTGTAATAATCGCATCAAACTTGGGGCAAGCCCAAGCCTCATATAGTGCTAAAGCATTAGAAAGAACCAGCTTTGTAACTCGATTTAAATAAGGCTTACCCAGCAACTGCTTTGGTAAATCTTCATGCGCATCAAAAATAACTTTTCTACCTCGCTTTTTAAGCTTTAAGCCTATGGGGATTAATTCAGGGTCATGCAAATGATAAACATCCGCATCCAACTCCAGCGCTTTCACATACACACGACGAACTGTTTTAGTCATGCGAGACAGCCGCCCATCGAGTTTCGCGCCAACATCTACAATATTCACATCATTTTTAATTTCATCCCCTAGTCCATCGGCAACGATCAAGGAAACTTCATAATTCTGCGTTGCTAAAGACGAACACATTTTAATGAAAATACGGGTGTCGTAGCGTGGATGGGCGGAGGTTAAATGGACAACCTTAGTTAAACTCATTTCTAGACCTTGTTAAATAAATTAAAACAATTGCAACAATAAAACCATGTGTCAGCATAACTGTAAACAAATCAGAAGAAATCAAAAGAGCTCTTAGAGGCACCATAGTAAGCGCAACTGCCAACCAAACCGGCAGTGTAGTGTAAGTAATATCGTTAATAAAGCGTAAAATAATACCTACGATTAAAGCATATACAAAAACACCAAATAAACCGGCATGTGCATAACCACTGGATATAAATCCATTATTCGCCCCCATCGCCTCTTTACCTAAGTAACGACCGACAACGTGCGTAAGAGACAGATCATACGGGTACGTAACAAAAGTGGATAAAACAGAGTTAGACCAAAAAACTTTGGGATTATCGGCAAAGAACTCGAAGTAGACAAAGGTCAGATTAGCTGGCACGAAAAATACACGCCGTGAAAAAAGCGAAGAAAGCCACAAATCATCAAAAAAGAAATGAGATAGTAACGAGGCAATAATTACACCACTAAAAATCATGGGGAAAACTGTTAAACTTGATTGCCCCCTAAAGTAAAACCAGACACCTATCAACAACAACGGTAAAAACAAAATAGTCTTATGCCCTGCAGCCGCAAAAAAATAAACCTGCACAAGAAATAAAATAGAAAACAGAAAATACTTTCTATAACAAAGCGACAATGATATTAAAAAAACATTAAATATTTGATAAGTCCAGTTGTTTGTATAGGCGAGCAGCCCGTTAGCGGCAATCTCCGCATTTTCACCTCTAAAATCATATACTTTGTTAAAGTCAAGCGTATATGTCACCCCTGAAATAAAGTACCAAATCACCAAAAAAATCACAAACAATAAAGAAAGCCCTATGGCAAGCTTCCTACCATCTTTAACAACGTATAAATTTTCAAATGATATACTCTTAATTCGAGTAACCAGCGAAATAAAATACATTGATAAAACAACAATGAGTACAGGGAATGAAGGCCGGTAGGAATCAAGGCCGTAGAGGCTAGTTAAGGGCGCAATAACTGCAAGTAATGCTGTTACAAAAAAATAGTCACTGACTTTGAACAATCTGTCACCAACAAAAGAAAATGAGATTAAATAGACAACCCAAGAACATATATACCTTTCCTGTTCAAAGCTTAAAGAATACCCTTCAGAAGAGAAGTCAATAGAAATAACATTCCAATATGAAATATCAAGAATCAGCCTGAAAATTACAGCAGAACCAAGAAAGATGATTCTATTATTTTTTAAAATCATCAATTATCACTATCGCGTGCTGACGGCACCTTATTAATTACAATCTTATGTTTGCCGCCGTCAACAGTTTCAAAGACACTCGGATCATACACATATTCCAAATCAAACTGCCCCACATTTGAAAAAAGCGATTCACTAATAAATGTCTCATCTGCATCACCATATTTATCTGATCTGTCGATTATCACTACAACCTTTTCCTTAGACAGTTGAATAAACTGGTACCTAACTGCGTTAACATTTGCCATTAAAACTGTAAGCACGGGGCTACCTATGATTCTGTCATTTATTTTTAAAACATCAGTCACACGCCCCCTCAGACTTTTCAAGATAGAATATGGGCTCCCACAGGCACATTTTTTTGTGGAAAGAATACCTAAATCGCCAGTATCATAACGAACAAATGGTGTCGCTCTATTTAGAAAGCCTGTGGCTATAATCCTACCGACTTGGTCGTATACTAGTTTTCCAGCATCATTAACCACTTCGAGATACCCTCGCTCAGTATCTATATGAAAACCATTATGCATTTTGCATTCAAAGGCCGTCACCCCACCATCATTAAGCCCGTAACCATCAAATACCCGCGTATTAAACACTTTCTCTATAAGTTTTCTTTGCTCATCTAACAGCATTTCAGCAGTTGTAAAAACAGACACAAAATTCAAATTATAATTTTTTCGCTCAACAAATTTTGCAAATTCAAATAATGATGTAGCGTACCCCCTAATGTACTTAGGCTTCCATTTTGCTAAATCATCGAAATACTCTTGAAAAAGCTCATCATTCACACCATAAGATGAATATTTTCTAGTATTCATACAAAAAGATATCAGCTTTGTTTTTATATTTTTCTTTTTTGTAATCAACGACCCGCCTGCCATTACCGCCAACCTGTCGCCTAGTCTGTAACCGCCTAGCGCCAAACCTCTATACAAGACCGCAAAAGCACTATCATTACATTTTATACTAATTCTATACTTTAACGGATCACCAGTAGATCCACCTGTTTGCCCATATTTAAATGGGCCTACCTTTTTACACTCAAGCTCTAGTTGCGATCGATTATCAACAATATCCCTTTTTGTCAAAATGGGGATTGCGTTTACTATTGACTGTAAATCAAGATCCTTATAATCAAGCTCAAATTTTGGAATTTTTTCAGAAAAATATGGTATTTCAGTTCGACAAAAATACAAATATTTGGCTAAAGCATCTCTTTGTTTACTAATTAATTCAGACCTAGGTCTTTGTTCATTACTCCGTAGCTGATAATAAAAACCAAGAGCTCTTGGTTTTGCAACTAAATGGGCTAAGATGAAAATACACTTTCTGATCATTTAATAACCTTATAATTCAATGCTGAAGTAGCTAGAAATTTATATACCATTGGACTCCAATAACATATACGACCACTAACTATATTATGATTCACTAAAGTACAGCTTTGCTGCCAACCTGACATTTAACTCTATAAAGCCATTTTTATATTGATTAGGCAAAATGAGTAAAGAATTCCTTTCACGTGACGCATTCGGACCAACAAACTTCTTTATAACAAAGCTGGGGAGCGGGAAAGATGAAGCGATCTCGTTATAGACCGTACTAATTTCTTTTGAATTTAAGAAAGACCACCACCCTATCAAAAAAGTACCCGATAATTCATAAGGCCCATAGCCAAATTTATCTTTTTCACGCCATCGATAAACACCATTTCGGCCATCCATATAATTGGCAACCCTCCAAACAGGAAATGTCTCACTAGGCGGAATCAATACTTCATTAATAATTTGTATAGTTAGGCCTTTTCTTAGATTTTTAAAAAATAGATTTTCTTCACTTCCTGAAACATAGGCATTTTCTAAGCTAGTAATCCACAAAGGAAAGCGATGACTATGAGACGAATCCCACGCCACATCAAGAAGCGGCCTTACCTTCATACCTTTTAATTTTGTAGGCTGGCCAGCGTAAGCGTGCCCAGGTCCATCATACCAAACCCCTGGCTGGAAAAGCCAACCACCATTTTTCGTTTCAACAATCTCACTTTCAAAAACACGATGTGCGATAGACATTATATCCAAAAGAGTTTTAGATGGCGCATCTCCAACAAGAGATGAACTTACTAATAAATCAGCAGCAATTGCAAAGAGAAAAAGCTCTTCATCGATAATAGCTCTATAGTAACTTTTGGGAACATCTTTTGTTTGTAACTTCCAAAGAACTCTGTCACGAACCCCCATTGAAAATGGGGAGCGCCCCCATTGCCAAGCTGGATCTTCATTCCACACCTTCTTTATTTCATTGATACAAACTTCATACAATTGTTTTTTAAAATCATCAGCGCCACTATCATCGAAAGTGAGCGCGAGATATCTGCTGACAAGATAGAAATAGTGCATTCTATTTAAGCGTTGTTTTACACCAGACTCCATACCCTCTGGATATGCTTTCAAGAAACGACGAAAATGTGAATCAAAATCTTGTTGCCATGCCCGTTCCTTTAATAAAAATGCAGCATGAAGTGGGACCATCAAATGATGGCTTGCATCATATATATCTCTTGAGATCCAAAGTGGGTCTTGAAGGTACTGATGTATATTCTCATGCCATAACTGCTTGTCATAATTTGATACCTGCAGTGACTTATTTGCGTTAGGAGTAAGAGTCTTTACATTATCCTTAGCTTTTTCGCCAGCACTGCTAACTGTAGATAAACAATTGAAATAAATAAAAATCAAAATAATGCCTATCTTATTCATACTAAAGATAACCTTTGAAAAAAAACACGTGTAAAAACGATAAGTTACGATATTCATTTAATATACAACTTACGGGCAAGGGATAGATAGTACGCTCCTAATAACAGCATAGAGGTCGCAACTGCTATCCATAAGACCATGCCATCAGTGTCAGAAACCCTAGCCAGAATAAGCGGTAACATACAGCCGACCGCGTAGACAAATGAATTGAGCATCGGCAATAGAATCATATGGAGCCGATTACCAGTCTTAATATTGATCCACAAAAGAAAGCCAACCCAAGATAGAGTGCTGACACCTGAAAATAGCATTACTGCCACCAATAAATCACCCCTCCACGCGCCTATCGCAATCGCTATCAACCGTAGTAACAACAGACTTACTTGAAAAAACAAGTCATAATGCTGTTTTCCCATAATCGAAAACACTGTACTGAACGGTGATGTAACAAATACCATATATAACCAAGGGGCCATCCAACGAGCAAAATCACCAGCTTGTCGCCATTTTTCACCGAATACTAAAGCAAAGAGATCCGGCGCTAAAATTATCAGCAACAGCGTGACCGGCATGACAATTTGACTCAAACTTTTATATACTCTAACTACTAACGGGCCTAACCGTGCTTCCTGATAAGCTTTAGCGGCATTGGAAAAAAACACATTCCCGACGGCGCTGCCGATGACAGCCATCGGCATCATCAAGACTCGCTGCGCCAGCGCGTACATACCCGCCGCACCGACATTAAACATCGCAGCAAACATTAGTGGCAACAGCTGCTGACCTGCAGCATTACACAAACTCGACCAAGTAGAGAAGAGTGGGAAGCGCCGGTATTTTTTGGCTACTTGTAACACTCCTCGCCAACCACATTGGTTAAACTCAGCTCTCATCAATGCAGAACGAGCCAACCTTGTACTACCTACTCCCTGCCCGGCAGTTTGTCCAATCAACAATGAGATTCCTCCAAGCTTGTAGCCGACTAACTGAACTGCGGTCATGGCCAACATTTGGCTAATGCGTGTTTGTGCAATTGCAGCAAACTGTTTGGTACGAATTGCCCAATAGCTGAATACTTGATAAACACCCATCAATAGCGCACCAATCGGTAACAACCATAAGTAGTTTGCTAATTCGGGGATACCCAGAAAACCAACAATAGCATCAGAGGCCAAAAAAACTGTTAACCCTAAAATACATACCATACCAAATAGCGCCAAAAGACTGAGAAGAACTATATTGGCAGCAGCCTGATCACTTTCGGGCAGAGGGATGGCTAATTCGTATCGCAGGCTAGCAATCACAACAAACACTGCCAGCAACCCCACATAAACAGCTAACAAACCAAAGTCTTCTGGGCTGTATATACGTGTCAATACAGGCGTTAACAGCAACATTATCAACTGGCTACCAGCCGTACCGCTCACCAACACACTAACACCATGTGCGAACTCATTTTTTGGGAGCCATTTTTTGCTTTTATGCAGGATATGATTAAACATGTCTTATACCAGTCACTGTGAATATTTCTTCCAAATTTGAGGCGGAATGGTGTGCATAAGCTTTAGCAAACGTCTCATTAATATTGGCCTGACCTCTGTAAACTAGAGCGCCTTGGTGATATGGTGCTTCAGAAAAAAATGGGGAAGCCATCTAGTTTAAGAAAGACCAAACTTGAACGCTGCATCACCTACTCAGAAAGTCGGAGTTTGGCTTTTGAGTGTGTATTATTTCGCGGCATTATTATGAGCATATCTAATTCATTAAACCTTAATGATCTGACTTAAATGTCCGTACGATAAGTCATATTTGATATCAATATAGCACCCCATTCTAACATTTAGGACCAATAAATTAGCCATCTTCATAAACAGGCAATCAGATTTCCAGTCACATGAGCTATATCCTCACCTGTTAAAAACGGGTTCATCGGTAGGCTTATAACTTGTTGTGCCGCTTGCTCAGATATAGGATAAGCGCCTTGTTTTAGACTAAGGTACTGAAAACATTCCTGAATATGCAATGGCACTGGGTAATGTACTGCTGTAGGCACATCAGATGCCTTTAGTTTGTCTTGCACTTGGTCTCGATTCTGAACCCGCACCGTATATTGCGCCCACACGCTAGTGCAGTCCGCTTTGACCTGGGGCAGCTTAACACCTTTCAAATCGTTTTTATATTGTTGCGCAATGGCTTGTCGCGCTTCAATTTCTTTAGCATAATGAGGGAGCTTAGCCAATAAAACAGCCGCTTGAATTGTATCTAAACGCCCACCCATGCCGATATACTTATGATGATAGCGTTTGTTTTGACCATGAACACGCATCATTTTTATTTTATCGGCGTATTCATCATTATTAGTAAACACCGCGCCACCGTCTCCGTAACAACCTAGTGGTTTAGCTGGGAAAAAGCTGGTTGTTGATATATCGCCTAAATTACTATCTGTTTTGCCTTTATACGTTGAGCCAAAGCTTTGAGCGCCGTCGATAATAACTTTTAGATTATGCTTTTTTGCAATGGCGGTAATTTCATCTATATCAGCTGGTTGCCCATATAAGCTAACCGGCATAATCGCTTTTGTTTTATCGGTAATGGCTGCTTCTATTTTGCTCGCATCAATATTAAAGCTAGCTTCTTCAATATCGACAAATACCGGCTTTGCTTGTAAAAAAGCTATAGTTTCTGCTGTCGCAATAAAGGTAAAAGGCGTCGTTATCACTTCGTCACCTGGCTGAATACCGATAGCCATCATGGCCAACAACAGAGCATCTGTTCCATTGGAACAGGTGGTTGCGTGTTTAGCGCCTGTGAAGTCTTGCAGTTCTTGCTCTAACTGCCTAACTTCGTCACCCATAATATAATTTGACTTATTAAGCACCGCTTGAATATTCGCATCAATATCTTTCTTATATAACTGATATTGGTGCTGTAAATTTGCGAAATCTATTTTCATTACATGTCTACTCAGAAACCTTTAATTGATCGCCTTCAAGGATGTATTTTTGCCCTGAGTGAGGGCAGTTCATCTCAGCATTACCGGTAATAGGAAGCTCTAACTTCTCACCGTACTGGCTCATCCATGCAATTTGCTTTGCAGGTACACCCACCATTAAAGCATAAGGCTTTACATTTTTATTAACCACCGAACCTGCCCCCACAAAGGCATATTCCCCAATCGTTATGCCGCATACGATAGTGCAGTTCGCGCCTAATGTTGCACCTTTTTTTACTAGCGTGTCTCGATACTCATCTTTACGTTCTATCAATGACCTTGGGTTGTAGACATTGGTAAACACCATGCTTGGCCCACAAAAAACGCCTTCTTCTAAAGTCACGTTGTCATAGATGGACACGTTGTTTTGCACCTTACACTTATCACCAATAAGGACTTTATTGCCAACAAATACATTTTGTCCTAACGACACGCCCTTACCTACTTGAGCACCACCACAAACATGCGCCCAGTGCCAGACTCGCGAGCCTTCCCCTATTAGTGCGCCCTCATCAACAATTGCCGTTTCATGCTTTTGATAATTCATTCATCCAACCCTAAAATTTAATCACGTGCCCGCGATGATCCAACTAATACTCTAGTGGAAGCGACACTGTTTTTCCGTCTCGCGCAGACAGATACGCAGCTATTAGCACCTCTAGCGATTTCAGCCCTTCCCTACCGTCAGTTTCTGGCTCGGCCTCACCACGAAACACATCAATGACATTCTTGTAATACAAAGGATGACCGAAGCCATAAACCGACGTTGTTGCATAATTCGCATCTTTGATTGTTTCGTCGTAATCCCTCTCGTCCGCAAAGTCCCAGTGCTGTATTTCGTTCACCGCTAAGCCACCAACACGAACCGTTCCTTTTTCACCTAAGATGGTAATCGAGCCCTCAAAATTCTTCGGGTACGTTAGCATGGTGATATTCATTGAGCCCATGGCACCATTGCGCCACTTAATATTCAGTACACCAGTATCCTCTACTTCAATATCGCGCTCCAGTGTTCCCATCATGGCTTGAATTTTATCGACTGGGCCGATCAGCCAGTCAACCAAATCGACATAATGACTCGCTTGATTCATAAATGCGCCGCCATCTAGCTCCCATGTTCCACGCCATTTTGCTTGGTCATAGTACTCTTGTGGTCGCGTCCAAAACACATTTAAGTTAACCATGTAAATCTTACCAAAGCGCTTTTCTTCCACTGCTCGCTTTAACAACTGCAAGGTCGTATTACGTCTATTTTGCTTTACTATAAAAAGCTGAACACCTGCTTTATCGCACGCCTTAACCATTTTTACGCCATCACTCCAGCGCGTAGCCATTGGCTTTTCGCTAATAACATGAACACCAGCCCCGGCAATTTCTACGGCTTGGTCTGGGTGAACACCTGACGGAGTGCAAATAGAAGCAACGTCGACGCTCTCGCTTTCCAACATGTCTGTTAATGAGATATAACCGGGCACTTTATATTCATCCATTGCTTGCTGAAGCGCTTGTGGATCCGTATCGCAGACCGCCGTTAGATTAAATTCATCAGGGTATTCCTCAATTGAGGAAAAGTGATTCTTTGCAATCCGACCACAACCCACTACGGCTATATTGATTTTGCCTTCTTTTTTAAGTGCCTTCATTAGTTACGCCTTAATTACATTATTGTATTTTTGCTGATACACACCGCGCGTATCTACGATTAACTGGGCCTTATCTTGCAGCATGCTGTAGTCAAACGCCTTATGATTGGTAGCAATCAACACGCAGTCAACCGATGAGACATTTATTTCGCTCAACTCTACACTTTGCAAATCAAACTGGTGCTCACGCATTGTTGGAAACACAGGTACATGCGGATCTGAATAACTGATACAAGCGCCTTTAGCCTCAAGCAGTTCCATAAGCTCTACCGAAGGTGACTCCCGCATATCATCCACATTAGGCTTGTAAGCTATTCCCAAAACCAAAATCTTACTACCTTTGATCGCCTTGCCTACCTCATTCAATCCATCAGCTATTTTACCAACCACCCAAAGCGGCATATTCGTATTCACTTCACCTGCCAACTCAATAAAACGCGTGCTAAGTCCATACTCACGCGCCTTCCATGTTAAGTAAAAGGGGTCTATCGGAATACAGTGACCGCCAAGCCCTGGCCCCGGATAAAATGGTGTAAACCCAAACGGCTTAGTTGCCGCAGCTTTTATTACCTCGTGGATATCTACGCCCATTTTATCAGCAACTATTTTCATTTCGTTAACTAAGCCAATGTTCACCGCTCTGTGAATATTTTCAAGTAGCTTAGTCATTTCAGCCACTTTAGTTGAACTGACAGTCACCACCTGGTCGACGGCAGTTTCATACAGCGCTATACCCACCTCAAGACATGCAGGAGTATAGCCGCCACACACTTTAGGAATTGTACTGGTTGTAAAATTTTTATTCCCCGGGTCTTCACGTTCAGGCGAATACACAAGAAAAAAGTCTTTGCCAACCCTGAGTCCTGTTGACTCAACACGAGGTAATAGCTCTTCATCCGTTGTACCCGGATAAGTCGTGCTTTCAAGTGATAAAATTTGACCTTTACGTAAATGCGGCACCAGTGCTTCGGTGGTTTTTATAACAAAACTTAAGTCAGGCTCTCTGTATTTATTAAGCGGTGTCGGTACGCAAAGAATCAGTGCGTCAACCTGTTGCGCTCGCGAAAAATCCGTTGTAGCTTCGAAGCCATTAGCAACGGCCTGTTTTATTTTGCCGCCAGAAATGTGTTCAATATAACTTTCACCAGCATTTAGCTTATCAACCTTACTGGCGTCAATATCCACACCTAACACTTTATAGCCAATTTCTGAGTAACGAAGAATGAGTGGCAAACCTACGTAACCCAAACCTACTAC
>ERZ1027208.450-NODE-450-length-16083-cov-18.302221_pt1 | contig 16083 bp, 14 predicted proteins | sample MGYA00520867_ERZ1027208 | MGnify/ENA primary metagenome ERZ1027208 (study PRJEB33311, sample SAMEA4378413) | marine metagenome | biome: Marine biome; feature: Fjord; material: Water | collected 2014-07-20T08:00:00Z/2014-07-... | depth 75 m ...
AGTGCTGCATAATTTCACTCCCCATTGGGTGTACAGAATTACTTGACCACATCACCTTGCAAAAGTGGATACCAGATAGCTCGTTCCTCACTTCTGGTATGACGTTGAAGAGATAAGTGTAAGAAGAGGCAATCAAATAAAACAAAACCGTCATACTCGCGCACGCGGGTATCCATTGCGCAGTATGCAGAATCGTTTCATTGTACTAGAGGATACCAGATAGCTCCCATCGGCAGGCTCAGGACTGGCTAAACCTCACTTCTGGTATGACGCCGAGGGGCCAAGTTTAAGAATATGCAATCAATTAACACAACACTGTCAAACTCGCGAATGCGGGTATCCATTGTGCAGTATGTCGAATCGTTTAGTTGAACAGGTGAATAGCAGATAGCTCTCATCGGCTGGCTCAGAACAGTCTAAACCTCACTTCTGTATGACGCCGAAGGAATAAGTGTGAAAAGAATGCTCACGGAATTGGGTTCTATAGGGCTACTTAATTAGAAGCGTAATCTATTAAGTAACTTCGGACTAACTAGATGATTTAAATTATCTAATTAGCCCTTCTATAAAACAATCTTGTGTGAAATTTATTTGTACGGATTTTTATCATCCGGATTCAATTGAGTTTTGAATCGTTTATGCAGCCATAAATATTGAGCAGGATAGCGACGGATCGCACTCTCTAACCATATGTTGTAGGCCGCAGCATCTTGCTCTTCGTTGCCGGTGTCTGGTAATGCCTCATAAAATTCTAAAATGTATTCATGGGAATCTTGTTTGCGGTGATAGCTGTAAGGCACAATACGAGCGTTACCACTTTTACTTAAAAAGGTGAGGCCAGAAATGGTCGAAGCTTGACGCCCAAATAAGGGAGCAAACACAGCGTGCTTACGACCGTAATCTTGATCCGGTGCATACCAAAGAGCTTCACCGCGTTTTAAACAGTTGATAAAACCTTTCACATCTTTTTTATGATACGCATGCGTCACAAAGCGATAGCGTCCACGCATCATGATAGCGTTCATTAATTTATTATCTAGCGGGCGGTAGGTTACGTTCATTTCCATTACTAGACTGGTAAGCGCTCCAGCTAAGTCTAAAATACTAAAATGGGCTCCCGCTAATACAACCCCTTGTCCACCTTGTTGAACTTTATCTATGTGTTCTTTTCCGCGTACTTCTAGCGTTGATTTAAAGCGCTTGTAGTTACCAAACCAAGAGGTAGCGCTGTCTAGATAGCCTTGCATGTTTTCATGAAAGATTTCTTTAACCAATGCAGTTTTTTCTTCTGGCTTTAATTCAGGGAAACAAATGTCGACATTGACTTTTGCCGTGTGCAGTCGGCTTTTTGCTAGGTTCATGGTTAACCAAGCTAGACCGCGGCTAATTTTCCATTGAATTTTAAAAGGGAATAATTGGCTGATAAACAAAAAGCCCATGAATGCCCAAACGCCCCAGTATTTTGGCTTAAGGTATTCAAATTTAAATAATCGAACATCTTCGACTTTATGATCGTCGACATTTTTAGATTTATTATTGTTGCTTGAATCTTCGCTCACGATGGACACTCTTGATCTTGTATTGTATTCAATCAATAAGCGCCTTTCCTTGGTGTGCATTGATAATGTGAATAACAATGCAGATAAACCTAAGGGTCTTAATAGGGCCGCGTAGTGAAAGTTGTAATAATCAGCTATAGCTGGCTTTTTTTGATTGAGTTAATAATGTTGGTAGTTGAACAACCATCTTCAAAATTAAGAACCTGAACTTCACCACCACTGGCGATCACTTCGGCGCCACCTGCAATGTCTTCAATTTTATAGTCGCCACCTTTTACCAATATATTTGGCAATATGTGAGCAATCAAACGCTGCGGCGTGTCTTCTTCAAACGGCACAACCCAGTCAACACTTTCTAATCCTGCTATCACATCCATGCGGTGATCGGTAGGGTTAATCGGTCGGCCTTCGCCTTTTAAGCGTTTAACAGATGAATCAGTGTTAACCGCTACAATTAAACGATCACCTAGCTTCTTTGCATTTTTTAAGTAGCTAACATGACCAGGGTGCAAGATGTCAAAGCAGCCATTAGTCATAACAATGGTTTCACCAGCGGACTGTGCATTTTTAACGGTGTTGAATAGCTGTTGTTCATTCATGATGCCACCGTGTGCTATTTCATCGGCTTTGGCTTCACGGCGTAATTCGGCAAGGCTAACCGTAGCGGTACCCAGCTTGGCCACAACCAATGCTGCGGCTGTGTTGGCCAGTGCAGTGGCTTCGGGTAATGATGCGCCAGCAGCAACGGCTGCAGCCAGTACGCTGATCACTGTGTCGCCTGCGCCGGTTACGTCATACACTTCACGCGCGGTAGCAGCGAGGTGAACGGGTTGCTCGCCTTTTTGAAACAAGGTCATGCCTTTTTCACTGCGGGTAACCAATAAAGATTCAAGACCTGCGCTTTCTAGTAAAGCAAAACCCTTTTCAACTAGATCAGCTTCGTCTTTACAGTGACCAACAACCCCTTCAAATTCACTGAGATTCGGAGTGATCAGTGTGGCACCACGGTAGCGTTCAAATTCAATGCCTTTAGGGTCGATTAATACTGGCTTGCCTGCATCACGGCCCACTTGAATAAAGTCTTCAATATTGATTAGCGCACCCTTGCCGTAATCACTTAATACTACAACGTCACAGTCATTTACTTGTTGTTTGAAGTTCTCAAGCATTTGCGTGTTATCAACTTCGTTAAACGGGTCTTCAAAGTCCAAGCGAATTAATTGCTGGTTACGGCTTAATACTCGTAACTTGGTAATGGTTGGGTGGGTGTCGATGGCTGTAAATTGAGTTTTGATGTGCTTATGGGCCAGGGTCTCTTCTAATACGCGGGCATTGTTATCTGTCCCTACCAAACCAAGCAAGCTGGCGTTAGCTGTTAGGCTTGCAATGTTTAGTGCGACGTTGCCTGCACCGCCTGCGCGATCTTCAATATCGTTTACTTTGACCACTGGAACAGGGGCTTCTGGGCTAATGCGAGACGTAGGGCCAGTCCAGTAGCGGTCTAGCATGACATCGCCAACAACTAATACACGAGCTTGATCAAAATTTGGAATACGCAATGTCATGAACTTTAAAACCACACCAGATTTAATTTGCGCCAATATTAACACGACCTTAGCCATTACGCATAAGACCCTGTGTATCAAATACAGGGTACTCAATGTAGAATTAAGTGACATTTAAGAACCGAATATTTTCTCATCATGGCTCGTTTGATTTACTCACTTATTTTCACCTTATTAATGCCCTTTATTGTGGTGCGTTTGATTATGCGCGCACGCAAGGCTCCTGCTTATGGCCAGCGTTGGTGGCAGCGCTTTGGTCTATTTAAAGCGCCTATTTTTCAAGGTGATAGTCGTTCGGCTGCCAATCCTAAAAACGGTATTTGGTTTCACACGGTTAGCATGGGTGAATTCATAGCTGCAGCCCCTTTAATCGATCAGGTATTGCAAGCGAATCCTGATAAGTTAATGACGGTTACTACCACAACACCCACGGGCAGTGAACAGGTTCAAAAGCGCTTTGCCGCCGAAATTAAACAAGGCCGAGTATTCCATGTGTATCTGCCTTATGACTTGCCTTGGTTTTTAAATGGCTTTATTCGTAAGCTGGCCCCTAGCTTATTAGTCATTCTAGAAACTGAGTTGTGGCCTAACCTGATTCATTGCACTAAAAAGTCCGGTGCTAGGGTCATGGTTATCAATGCTCGCTTAAGTGAACGCAGTGCCAAAGGCTATGGCAAGGTGGCAGGATTAACCAAAACCATGTTAGAAAAGCTGGATTGTTTGGCGGTGCAAAACAGTACCGATGGCAACCGTTTTTTAAACTTGGGTATGCCTGTGGATAATATGGCCGTTACCGGCAGCATTAAATTTGATTTAAGCATTGATGATGCTTTGATTGAGCAAGGTAAAAAATGGCGACAGGTGTGGGGCGCGAATCGTAATGTGGTAATAGTGGCGAGCACGCATTTAGGTGAAGATGAAATCGCACTGGATGCTTTTAAGTCTGTGTTGAAGCATCACCCCGATACAATAATGGTTATTGTGCCACGCCATCCTGAGCGTTTTGATCAAGTGGCAAAGCTGATTGAGCAAAGAGGCTATGAGCTGGGTCGTCGCAGTGCTGATACCATTGAGCCCAGCAATCAAGTGGTGTTGGTGGATACCATGGGTGAGCTCATGCAGTTTTTAGCCGCCAGTCATATTTGTATTATGGGTGGCAGTTTTGTTGATAACGGTGCTCATAATCCACTGGAGCCAGCTGCATTAGAAGTGCCTGTATTAATAGGCCCAAGCCAATTTAATTTTGCATTAATTTGCGAGCAGTTGGAAAATGCGGGTGGTTTGAAAACCGTTTCAGAAAAGGCTTTGGCAGCTGAATTAAATGCTTGGTTAAGCGATTCTAGCCTTGTTAAAGAAAAAGGCTTAGCGGCCAAGTCTGTAATGGATGCCAATCGTGGTGCTAAGCAAAAAGTGTTTGAACTGATCAGCGCACAAATAAAAAACGTCTAGTGCTTATTTAATTTTAAGTGGTGTATCGGGCACAGGGCACCCTTGTACTAGCGCTCTATCCGTTAAAGAATTCGCACCGTGTATCGGCCAGAAACTGGTCTCGTACGAGTGCACTTTGTGCGCGATAGAATATGAATGATCTAGAAAGGGTTGTGTATAGCGAGGCGAAGATTGATTTAAAGGTGGGTTAATACCCAGTTGTGTTGTAATCAATTTTAAAATCCACGTCATTCACACGGCTTACTGCTGTTTCAATCTTGCCATCGTCATGCAGTTCCATCCAGCGATAACCAGGGCCTTCTTTATCCACATCAAAGTCATCTGAATCTGGGGTGAATTGAATGCAAGTGGAAGGGGTGGATATGAATCGCACACCATCAATGTTTGTATCGCTGTCTTGGTGCACATGACCCCATAGAACCACTCGTACATTGTCGTATTGAGCAATTAAATCTAAAAAGGCTTGGCTGTTTCTAATCTGTTGAGTATCGAGCCATTTGCATCCCATAGGACGTGGGTGGTGGTGCATGGTGATTAATGTATGACTGGTTTTATCTGCTTCTAGGGCATTTTTAAGAAGCGTTAATTGGCTCTCTGCAAAGTTACCACCTACGGCGCCGGGTACCTGGCTATCCAATAAGATAATTTGCCAAGGGCCTTTTTTAACAACGGGTAACATTTCATTATCTGCGCTAACCACTTTAAGCATGGTTTCACGGTGGTCGTGATTACCTGGAATCCAGTATTGGTCTTTGCCGTCTTTACCAATGAGATCTTTTAGATACTGATAAGATTCAACGGTGGCATCCTGGCTTAAGTCGCCAGTGCACAGGAAGAAATCATATTGGTCTTGTTCACTGTGTAGGCGATCAAGCACGGCATTAAGGCTGGATTGCGTATCCATGCCTAAAAGCTTTCCGGGCTCTGTGCTAAACAGATGACAGTCTGTAATTTGTATAAACTTTTGCATCGTCGAACTTATTCTGAACTCTTCCCTAAACGAAGTGATTGCCCATTAACGGCACAAACCCCTTGTTTCCACAGTTTGAACTATATAGCTTTCAGTTTAGTCACTTCCAGTGCGGGAGTCACATTTTAAACGCTTGGGGTGAAAATTAAGTTCAATATTGGCCTCACCATGCTCTAAACAGTGGCATAACCAGTCTGAAAAGAAGACATTTATCTGATGTTTCTCGTCAGGTTGGCGCATTTGAGGATTTGGGTAGGTATAAACCCCATTGAACCTATGGTTGTTTGCAAAGCTAATAACTTCAGCCATGCGCACGTCTTGGTATAAACGTACTTCCATTTTAGGTGGTTTTAAAAAATCATTTAGCTCACTGGTTTGCTCAACCAAAATGGTCAGGGTGTATTTAAAGCTTTCTTCAATACTGAAGCGAATGCAGGTGTTGTGATTAGGCCCACCGGATAATGAGAACTCTCGGCCTATGCCGTCTTTCATATTTGGCAGCAGTTTTAGCAGGCGTGCGTAATTGGCCTCACAAATAGACGATATTGAGGTGAGATCAGGTACGTAATGTTTTTTATTCAGCCTATCCATATTTTCAGTATACCCACATTAACACCATATTGGGGGGGGGGTTATATCAGGCCCTTTAGTTTTTGAATTTCCAGCCATTGAAGTGCAATTACGGTTGCAGCGTTATTGATGGTGCCACTCTTTACGGCTTCTAAAGCGGTATCGAAGCTTATTGTATGGACCTTTATGTCTTCGCCTTCTTCTGGCAATCCGTGTACACCTTCAATGGTTTCGCTGTCGACTTTTGCCATGTACATATGAAACTTTTCATCTGTACCGCCCGGGCTGACCAAGTAATCACAAATATGAGTCAGCTCATGAATGGTAGCACCTGTTTCTTCTAAGGTTTCACGTTTGGCCACTTCTTCTGGTGCTTCACCGGGTTCGATCATGCCCGCGACCACTTCGAATATCCAAGGTGAAGGCTCATCAAGCGCGCCCACTCTGAACTGTTCGACCAAAACCACGCAGTCTTTTTTTACGTCGTAAAGCAATACCCCCACCGCTGGGCCGCGGTCAAAACGCTCGCGGGTTAGCTCAGGGCTCCAGCCTCCTTGGTACAGCTGGTGGCTAAAAACCAGCTTGGTCATGCGGAAAAAACCTTGAAAACAGGCCTCTTCGCTTATGATTTTTACATGTTTTTTTTGTAGGCTGGCTGTAAGTTGAGTCATAAAAAAGTACCAATTCGGACTGTAAAGAAGTGTTTGTTGCAGTAGCGAAACAATATGTTGTATTAGGGCTTTCTAATGTGTTGTTCCAAAATGCGCCTTAAGTGTTTAGAATCCCTGCACCTTATCTCTTCTAATGGGAAGCGACCATGAAAAATTTACTGATTGCCATGATGGCATTCGGCTTTATAGCGACATCACAAGCCACCGATCTAAAAAGTGTTTATCAACAAGCGTTAGCCAATGACCCTCAATTAGCCGCTGAATTAGCGTCGGCTAATGCGCAAGCTCAAGCTCAAGGATTGGCGGGCGCAGCTGTCATGCCTACGATTACGTTAACTGCTGATTCAGGCACCACTAAAAAAGAAATAGGGGATAATCCTGAGATTGAAACAAAAGGCATTTCTTATGGAATTCAATTAACCCAAACATTAATTGCTCCGCAGGCGTGGTTTAGCTATGCCGCAGCCAGTGCTGCGTCAGATGCGGCTGAGTTACAAGCACGTAAAGCTGAGCAGAACTTGGTAGTACGCGTAAGTGAAGCATATTTCAATGTATTACGTGCAAGCTCGGGATTAGCATCCGCTAAAGCCACTGAAGCCGCTGTTAAGCGCCAACTTGAGCAGACCCAGCAACGTTTTAAAGTGGGTTTGATCGCCATAACAGATGTGCATGAAGCACAAGCTCAGTATGACAGTGCCACTGTTGATTTGATCACAGCTGAAACCATGCTGGATATTGCTTATGAATCTTTAGCCGTTTTAACGGGAGAGCGTTACGACCGCATTCAACCCTTGAAAGAAACCATCCCATTGGTTGGCCCTATGCCAGCTGATCGTACACATTGGGAGCAAAAGGCATTAGGTCAAAACCTAGACGTTTTGATTTCAGATAAAAATCAAATCAGCGCTCAGCGTAAGCACTCGTCCGCTATATCAGGGCATCTACCAACAGTAAGCTTAGTGGCTCGTTATAATAGTACTGATGATGAAGCGAATGTAAGCAGTACGACTGGTGATGAGCTTGGAGAAATTAAAAGTACGTATATTGGTGTGAATCTATCTATGCCTTTGTTTGAGGGTGGCGCTACTTGGGCTGCTCAAAAGCAAGATTATTATAACCGTCAAGCAGCCGAGCAAGGTTTTGAAGCGGCCCGTCGCGGTGCTAGCCTAACAGTACGTAATCTATATAGAACATTAGAAGCTGACGTGGCTCGTGTTAAGGCCCGCAAGCAAGCCATGACATCGGCTAAAAGCGCCATGGAAGCCACACAAACGGGTTATGAAGTGGGAACACGTAACATTGTTGAAGTGTTAACGGCTCAACGCTCAGTGTTTGGTGCACAGTATAACTATGCAGCCGCTCGATATGATTATGTGATTAATGTTTTGAAATTCCGCCAAGCCGTTGGGGAACTTTCTTTCGCAGACATTGACGAAGTAAGTAACTGGTTACAAAACTGATTCGAGGTTTTATTTAGCACCCTATTATTGTTTGTCCCTAGAACCCAGCATGGATGCACAGTGGTTTGTTTGTAGCCCGCCTAATTAGGCGGGTTTTTTTTGCCTTGAATATCGCGACTACTTTCAAGGTTTAAAGCTTTCGACCATTCTTTGGATTGTATTATTACGCTTCAGGTTTTTAATGGCTTGGTTTAAAGCTGGGATAATGTGCTTGTAAGAAGGGTGTACTCTAATGCCTACTTTGTAAGAGCCTATCACGTCCCCCTGTATTAATTTCTGATAGATAGGTTGATTCATCTGGTGATATAGAAATACGTTCTTGTTAATGAATATGGTGTCTAGTCGACCGTTGTATAACATATGCAGCAGTTGTTTTTCGTCCTTGGCATCAAAACGAGTGGCTTTTTCGTTATAAACATATCGTCAAAGTTTTTAAAGCCATATCCACGCACAACGCCAATGGTTTTACCTGTAATATCGTCATTTTTTTTGATTGAAAATGCTTCTCTCGGTCTAAATAAGGCGATGTCATCTAGGGAGTAAAAATTGTCTGTATAAATACCGGGTTCAGCTGAGGCTGAGGTCCATTCTGCTGCTCCAACCTCTATGTGTACAAGTCCTTGTTCGAACAGCTTATTAAGGCGTGCATAAGGGTAATATTTCCATTGAAAAGACAGCTTGGTTTCTTGGTTAATCGCGCTCATAACGTCGTGGTAAATGCCCTGTTTGCTTTGGGCATTCATAAAAGGAGGGTAGTCGTAACCGCCAATCACTATGTTTTGGGCCATTGAATAAGTGCCAAGCAACATAAGGTAACTAGTGAAAACTACGGATATTAGAAAACTGAGAGTGCGAGTTTTCATTACAGAGCTCAAAAAAGGGGATTAGTTATGAGTCTAGTCAAAACTTGGCAGCTCTCCACTTGCAGTCCTTATATAGCTGCTAGTATGCTATTGCAGCACCAGTAATCCCCCAAAATAATGAAAATGTAGGTGTACATGATCCCAAAGCAGCTGCGTTGCTTGTATTTACACGGCTTTAGAAGCGGCCCTGCATCGGTGAAAGCTCAACAAACCATTGCTTACTTTGCTAAAGATGACTGTGCTCAGAACGTGCATGTGCCTCAATTATCGGCAGAACCAAGTGTGGCCATTGATGAAGCTCAATTTTTGTACGAACAATTGATTGATGAAGTGGGCATCGATAATATCATTATTATTGGCAGTTCGTTAGGCGGATACTTTGCTAGCTATCTCGTGGAGCATTTTGGCGGTCGCGCCGCGTTAATTAACCCTGCGATCAGACCTTATGAGTTACTTAAAGATTATTTAGGCGAAAATGAAAACCTGTACAATGGCGAAAAGTTCATTGTGACAGAAGATTATATAGACGAATTAAAGGCAATTGATGTTCCGGTTAAACGCCCGGAGCATCATTTGTTGTTAGTAAAAATGAAGGATGAAACATTGGATTCCACATTGGCGATTGATAAATATCGTAATGGCCCGTGTTTTATCGAGCATGGGGGAGATCATAGCTATAACGATTTCCCTAAACGCTTACCTAGTATTATAAATTTTGCACTGGCCCCTTATTAACAGGGTTAGTCTGACAATAATTAGAACAAGAGCTATCTATAAGTATGAGTAACTATACTGCCCAATCCATTGAGGTACTGAGTGGTCTGGATCCGGTACGTAAACGTCCGGGCATGTACACCGAAACCAATCGTCCTAATCACCTTGCTCAAGAAGTTATTGATAACTCGGTGGATGAGGCCCTTGGTGGACACTGTAGCCACATCAAAGTTGAATTATTTGCCGATCAATCAATCGCGGTTACGGATGATGGTCGAGGCATGCCTACCGACATTCACCCTGAGCACGGCGTAAGTGGTGTCGAGCTTATTCTTACCAAGCTTCACTCTGGCGGTAAGTTTAACAATGACAACTACCAGTTTTCCGGTGGTTTGCACGGTGTAGGTGTATCCGTTGTAAACGCATTATCCCAGGCGTTAGAAGTTACCATTCGCCGTGGCGGAGAAATTTTTAGAATTGCGTTTAAAGATGGGCACAAGGCCATCGAACTTGAAAAAGTGGGCGAAACAAAACGTAAAAAAGATACGGGCACCACGGTTCGATTTTTACCGGATCCAAAATATTTTGATAGCTTTAAATTTTCGGTTACCCGTCTTAAGCATGTTCTTCGCGCAAAAGCGATTTTATGCCCAGGTTTAAAAATTGAATTTGTTAATCATGGTAATGCAGCCGATAGCGCTGAATGGTTTTATGAAGATGGCTTGGTTGATTATTTAACCGATTCGACAAAAGGCTATGAAGTCATGCCGCCGGAACCATTCGAAGGTTCGATGACAGGCGAAAAAGAAGCGGTTGATTGGGCTGTGCAATGGATGCCAGAAGGTGGCGATCAGTTAATGGAAAGCTACGTTAACTTGATTCCAACCGCACAAGGGGGCACACACGTTAATGGTTTGCGCACAGGTTTATTAGAAGCCTTGCGTGAATTTTGTGAATTCAGAAACTTATTACCACGCGGTGTTAAGTTAACGCCTGATGATGTGTGGGATAAAGTAGCCTTTGTTTTAAGTGTTAAAATGGCTGACCCACAATTTAGTGGGCAAACAAAAGAACGTCTATCCAGTCGTGAAGCCGCAGCATTTGTATCAGGCGTTGTAAAAGATAGCTTTAGTTTATGGCTTAACGAACACTCGACCATGGGTGATGCTTTAGCTGAAATGGTAATCAGTAATGCGCAGCGTAGAATGCGCAGTGCTAAAAAAGTGGTACGTAAAAAAGTAACATCAGGTCCAGCACTTCCCGGTAAGCTGGCGGATTGCTCGACAAATGACCCTGCGTACTCCGAAATATTTTTAGTGGAAGGGGACTCAGCTGGCGGTTCTGCAAAACAAGCCCGAAGCCGAGAATTTCAAGCCATCATGCCGTTGCGCGGAAAGATCTTAAACAGCTGGGAAGTGGATTCAGGCGAAGTACTGGCAAGCGAAGAGATACACAATATATCGATTGCCTTAGGGATTGATCCGGGCGAGACCGACATGTCTAACTTACGTTATGGCAAGGTTTGTATTCTAGCGGATGCGGATAGCGATGGGTTACACATCGCGACTCTAATTTGTGCGCTATTTGTAAAACACTTTAGACCCATGGTTGAGCAAGGCCACGTTTATGTTGCCATGCCACCACTTTATAGAATCGATGTGGGCAAAGATGTGTATTACGCATTGGACGAAGCCGAACGAGTTGGCGTGCTAGATAGAATAGCGGCCGAGAAAAAACGTGGCAAAGTTGGAGTGCAACGATTTAAAGGGCTGGGTGAGATGAACCCGCTTCAGCTTCGTGAAACAACCATGGACCCTGATACTCGCCGTTTGGTGCGATTATCATTAGATTTTGAAGACGGCACAGATGAAATAATGGATATGCTGCTTTCTAAAAAGCGTGCGGCTGACAGAAAGTCTTGGTTAGAAGAAAAAGGAAACTTGGTCGAACTATAGGTGTTTAGGGGAATAACTAAGCCTCTTGCTTGTAGTAACTAATTAACCAAAAAATTAAAAATATAATGACTAGCGAAACTGGCTAGGAGACATAAAAAGAATGAGTGAAATAATAATCGGCGAAGACGGCATAGAACGTCAGACCTTAAAAGATTATACCGAAAGTGCGTACCTGAACTATTCCATGTACGTAATCATGGACCGAGCATTGCCTCATATAGGCGATGGCTTAAAGCCAGTGCAGCGACGTATTACATACGCCATGTCAGAGCTAGGTTTAAAAGCCGGTTCTAAATATAAAAAATCAGCGCGTACCGTCGGTGATGTGCTGGGTAAATTCCATCCCCATGGTGACAGTGCGTGTTATGAAGCCATGGTATTAATGGCCCAGCCCTTTTCTTATCGCTATCCGTTAGTAGATGGCCAAGGTAACTGGGGCAGCGCAGATGATCCTAAATCATTCGCCGCCATGCGTTATACCGAAAGTAAATTAACCAAATACGCGGATGTATTATTAGGCGAACTTGGTCAGGGTACTGTTGATTGGCAACCAAACTTTGATGGCAGCTTGCAAGAGCCGGTTACGCTTCCTGCACGCCTACCTAACATTCTATTAAACGGTACAACGGGTATTGCGGTAGGTATGGCCACCGATGTGCCGCCACACAACTTACGCGAAGTGGCAAACGCTTGTATCCATGTTTTAGATAACCCTAAGGCGACCACTCAAGATTTAACGCAGTTTGTACAAGGTCCTGATTTTCCAACCGACGCTGAAATCATTACGCCTAAAGCGGATATTCAGCGCATGTACGAAACCGGTAAAGGCAGCGTGAAAATGCGTGCCATTTACGAAATGGAAGATGGCGATGTTGTGATTACTGCATTGCCTCATCAGTGCTCAGGTAACAAGGTGCTTGAGCAAATCGCTGATCAGATGAATAAGAAAAAGCTGCCTATGGTGGCGGATTTACGTGATGAATCTGATCATGAAAATCCTACTCGATTAGTGGTTGTGCCTAAATCAAATCGAGTCGACATCAAACAATTAATGAATCACTTGTTTGCCACCACTGATTTAGAAAAAAGCTACCGCATCAATATGAACATGATCGGTATTGATGGTTTACCTAAAGTGAAAAACTTGGGCACCATTATTAGCGAGTGGTTGGTATACAGAACCAATACGGTTCGTCGTCGACTAGAGCATCGTTTAGAAAAAGTGATGGCACGTTTACATATCCTTGATGGTTTGTTGGTGGCATTTTTAAATATCGACGAAGTCATTGAAATCATTCGTCATGAAGAAGAGCCAAAGAAAGAATTGATAAAGCGCTTTGGTTTATCGGATATTCAAGCTGAAGCCATTTTAGATTTAAAACTGCGCCATTTAGCCAAGCTAGAAGAAATGCGCATTCGTGGCGAGCAAGATGAGCTAGCCAAAGAACGTGATTATTTAGAAAAAACCTTGTCTAGCGAACGTCGAATGAAGACGCTTGTTAAAAAAGAAATCATGGTCGACACCGAAGCATACGGTGATGAACGCCGTAGCCCAATTGTGACCCGTGAAGAAGCCGTAGCATTATCAGAAACGGATCTAATGGGCGCCGACCCAGTAACGGTTGTATTGTCAGAAAAAGGTTGGATTCGTGCAGCCAAAGGTTTCGACCTTGATGGCAAAACATTCAGTTATAAATCTGGCGATGATTTCTTAGTTCAGGCCAATGCTAAAACCAATCAGCAGGCTGTGTTCTTAGATAGCTCGGGTCGTTCGTTCAGTATTAATATCCATGGCTTGCCTGGTGCACGAGGATACGGTGAACCTGTTACGGGTTCGATTAACCTTGCAGCAGGTGCAACCATTTCAACCATGCTTGTGGGCGAGAGCAAAGACCAGTACCTAATTGCCAGTGAATCGGGTTATGGCTTCGTAACACAATACGAAGACATGCTGAGCAAAAACAAAAATGGTAAAGCATTACTGAATAAACCAGACGATAAAGCCATTCATCAGCCCGAGAAGGTCACTGACCTGAAAGGGGATTGGGTGATTGCAGTGAGCAACGAGGGTCGCCTGCTAACCTTCCCTGTGGCCGACTTGCCGTTAATGTCGAAAGGTAAGGGCAACAAGCTTATTAACCTAGGCACCGGCGGCACTGAAACATTGATCGGAATTGGATTAATGAAAGAAGGCGACATGCTGATTGTGAATGCTGGAAAACGACATGTGAAAATGAAGTTTAAAGACCTTGAGCATTATCAAGGTGAGCGTGGACGTCGTGGTAATAAACTTCCACGTGGCTTCCAGAATGTAAGTTCGATTGAAGTGGTCAGACGCGACGATTAATCGTTCTATATTGATTGGTTATAACAGCCCTATTTAATGAACTTTTAAATGGGGCTAGGCTCTATAAGGCAATTGATATTGCCAAAGGTGAAGCATGAAAATATTAAGTCAGACATTATCCGTTTTTTTGATGGCGTTGTTTTTACAAGGGTGTCAGCTGGGGCAGGATGATGATGAAGAGGATGTAATTGATACAGTGACAATTACTTCTGAATATTATGAAGATGATGTTACTCGCGATAACTCTTATGAGTTAATTCTTCAAGCGACTGCTAATTATGCTGATTTTACAGCTCAAGATAATATAACGGAAATTAAAATATATAGCGATGAAAGTTATATTTTAATTGATAGTGACGAAAGTATTGATGAAATTAAGATTTTCGGGGATGGAAATACTATAGTTGTTAATAGTGGCGTAGATCTAACGGTAACACAGGTTACAATCACTGGAGACAATAATGGTATTACAGTCTTTGGTGTGACTGCATGTTCAGATACTGGCGTTGATAATACAGTACTTGCTAACAGTGTTGCTGTTTGTATATAGGTATTAATATGTATAAAAAGCCGAGGCATGACCTCGGTTTTTTTATGCCTATCAATTACTAGTGAATTCAATAAGTAGGAGTCGAGCTTGCTCGCGACACCAGAATCCATAAATAATTTTCAATTTATGGCAGTTGAGAAATCTAATTAGACTGCTTACTATCATGGCTCAAGCCTTCAATTAGACTGTTGCTATCGCGTGCAAGCACGACTCCTACATGTTTCAGCTTACTGTATTGCTATTTGGAATTCTGCATCGTAGGAGTCGCACTTTGTGCGCGAACCCTATAACTGAATTTAATTCACAGTTAAACGATGGTGAAATACCTCATTAGATTTCTCGCCATCTCAGCCTATCAATTCCAATTAGGCTTTTGATATCTCGCACAAAGTTCAACGCCTACAAAAACCAATTCTCATGAATGAATGGTTTTGGCCAAATCCAATAACCGATTCGCATACCCCCATTCATTATCATACCAAGCGACTATCTTCATAAAATTATCATTCAGCGCTAAACCTGCTCCAGCATCAAAGATGGCACTGTGGGGGTTATGAATGAAATCTGACGAGACAACGGCTTCTTCAGTGTAATCCAGAATACCTTTTAATTGATTTTCGCTGTGTTGGCGCATGCTGTTTACAATGGCTTCATAGGATGTGGCATTTTTTAAACGCACGGTTAAGTCCACAACTGAGACGTCTGTTGTGGGTACCCGTAAAGCCATACCAGTGAGTTTACCTTCTAGTTCAGGGATAACCTTACCAACGGCTTTTGCGGCCCCAGTGCTGCTAGGAATAATATTGTTTCCCATTGATCGTGCGCCACGCCAATCTGATGGTATGGCCCCGTCCACAGTTCTTTGTGACGCGGTGGCGGCATGGATGGTTGTCATTAAGGCTTCTTCTATTCCCCATTGGTCATTTAAAATTTTTGCGATAGGCGCCAAACAATTAGTCGTGCAAGAGGCATTAGAAACAACGGTCATGGAATCCTCATAAGTATGATCGTTTACTCCCATTACAAACATGGGGGCATCAGCAGAAGGGGCGCTGATAATGACTTTTTTTGCCCCTGCCTTTATATGGCCTTGTGCCTTTTCTGTCGAAGTAAATAGCCCCGTACTCTCAATGACAATATCGACATCTGACCATGTGCAATTTTCGGGAGAAGTGCACTTGGATACCTGAATGGTTTGACCATCCACGATTAATGCATGTCTATTCGATTCAATGTCAGCGTCAAGTTGCCCGTGGGTTGAATCATAACGTAGCAAGTAGGCCATGTACTCTGCATCAATCATGTCATTAATAGCGACAACTTTTAAATCAGAACGTGTCAATGATGCTCTTAGTACTAATCGACCAATTCTTCCGAAACCATTTATTGCGATTTTGATAGGCATGAAAC
>ERZ1027208.452-NODE-452-length-15987-cov-8.964725_pt1 | contig 15987 bp, 14 predicted proteins | sample MGYA00520867_ERZ1027208 | MGnify/ENA primary metagenome ERZ1027208 (study PRJEB33311, sample SAMEA4378413) | marine metagenome | biome: Marine biome; feature: Fjord; material: Water | collected 2014-07-20T08:00:00Z/2014-07-... | depth 75 m ...
GGTTAGCCGTTCGGTCAAGCGTGCCATTCAGCATGTTACCCGGCATCAAACCAAAGCTGGTTGCGTCCGCAACTGTGCTGCTCGCCGGATCCACAACCGGACCCGCCAAAGCAGCCCAATCAATAATCGCAGCAATTTTGCCCTGCATATAAAGATCTTGGATTTCAAAGATCCCCATCTGCCCTGTCTGGGCAATCGGTGGCGCATAATTCAACAGATCTAGGAAGGTTTCAAAGCCTGCGACATTTTCAACCGAATTCACTACACCCATAACCTGCGCATTGGGTTCGTTGGATTCATCCCAGATACCGCCACCCCATTGCCAGAAAAACGAGTTGATCTGCATCGTCGAAAAATCGAGCGGTTTACCTGCCTGATAGGCGATACCGTAAAAGTCCTCGGTCAAAGCTTCACCAGCCAAGGTTTCGCCAGATTTACGGGTGAAAAATTCGCCAAAGTTGCGCCAATCCGCCCATGTTACCGCTTCCCAAGCCGCTGGGGAACAAGGCAGTTCTGAACCGAATTTTGCGGTGAATGCAGCTCCTTCGCCTTCATCACAGAACAGGTCATTGCGGTAGTAGGTGAAGTAATTGTCAGGAAATTGCGGGAAGCCGTAGTAATTGACGTCAGCTGAATATCCGCCAAGTTCCGCAATTTTTGCAGTAGGAACATGTGGGTATGTTGCGTACCCGGCCACCAAAGCAGGATGCAAATCCGCAATGATATCTTGCAGGATGGGATCGGCCTCGATGTAGTCGTTCAACCTCAAGAAATGGCCCGCTTCGATAAAGTTCCCCAGCCATTGGCTGTCGGATACGATCATCTGGTATTTCTGCTCACCTGAATTGAGCGAAGCATTCACCCGATCAAAGAAATTCGGCCACGGGATAAAATCGATCTCTAGTGTGACGTTGTTGCCGGACGCCGCATTGTAGGTTTCGTTTGCAAAATCTTGCATGAAACGTGTCGGGCCCCAGTCGGGTGCCGCCATGCGAATGACAATGTCTTCAGCCAGCGCTGCAGACCCAATCATAATGGCCGTACAGGCCAAAAGGTACTTTCTCATTATGTAAACTCCTCCAGTTTTCGTATTTATCTTCTACGTGTTCGGGATCGCCCGAATTTGGGAACGGTCGATCCTAAAACCGATTTCGTCCCCGACTTGCACGGCGCGCCCTTCCTCCCCGAAGCAGACGCTGCGCAAAACGTTTCCACCCGTTTCGACATGCAAAACGGTCATGTCACCAAGGCCCTCGATCAAGGTCACATTTGCTGTGAAATCAGCGTCATGCTTCCCAATGCGTATGTGATTTGGGCGGATCGCAAACCGCCCACTGGGCAGGCTGACATCGCTGAGTCGAGCGAAGCCCAACGCCAGTCCTTTTTCCGTCGCGGTGCCGTCTACCAAATTTACGGGCGGCGAGCCTAGCATTCGCGCAACGGTTTCATTCGCGGGGGCATCATACAGGTCTTCCGGTGTACCAGTGGCCACAATTTTACCCCCATCGATCAGGGAAATTTCTTCGGCCATGCTGGTGGCTTCCAGCTGATCGGGTGTGGCGAATAACATCGTGATGCCCAACTCGCGGTGCAGGCGCTTCAACTCAACGCGCATTTCATCGCGCAACTTGGCGTCTAGATTTGTCAGCGGTTCATCCAGCAACAGAATGCGAGGATTGCGGATCAGGGCGCGCCCAATTGCAACGCGTTGACGTTCCCCCCCTGACAGTTGATCCGGCTTCATGCCAAGACGGTGAGAAATCCGCAGCATGTCGCCGGTTTGTTTAACGCGACCCTCAATTTCAGATTTGGAATATCCCGCAATTTTCAGGGGATATCCCATGTTTTGCGCAACACTCAGATGCGGGTAAAGTGCAAAACTTTGAAACACCATGGCAAGGTTACGCCCTTGAACAGCCACGTCCAAGGCATCTTGACCGTAAAGATGAAACTCGCCGCTATCGGCCCTTTCGAGCCCACCGATCAAGCGCAATGTTGTCGTTTTTCCCGCCGCTGATGGACCTAAAAGAGCAGAAAACGATCCCTCGCGCACTGACAGGTTCAGTCCTGTCAGCGCAGGATGTCGTCCATATGATTTGTGAATATCCGTGAGCTTGATGACCATCACTTCGATCCAATAAGCGTCAGCAGTTCTGCAACCGCCCGATCGACAAACGCCGCATCCTCGGCGGCGGCGTCCACATCGATAACTGGAATGCGCCCATCAAAGTTGGCATGTGCCGCCTCAAACAACGCAGCATCCGCTTGCGCATCCTCCAACGGAGCCCCTTCTACAGAATAGGAACTGACCCCGCGGCGCGGCAATAAGATAGCGCAATTTTGCGCATTCCCCAGTCGTTTGGCCAACTCTGCCATCAAGGCACGGCCCTCTTCGGCGCTGGTACGTGGGACCAAAATGACTGGATTGTGCCAAGCATGTTTGCGACCAACAAAAGCATCGGGAATGGTATTTGGCTCGTTCACCAAAACGCCGATATGATCCGCGCCACCGGGAACAACGACCATAGGCAACCCCAGTGAAGCTGCTATCGTCATGCGCGTATCATCGCCGGCACGAATTCCGCCAAACATCTGGTCCGTCAGCTCACCCAAGGCATAGTCAAACACGGCTGTGATCAGCCCTTCGCGCATCATCGCTTCCATTGCCGCACCGCCAGATCCGACCGCATGAAAAACGATGACCTCGTAGCCTGCCTCGTTTAGTTTTTTGACTGCATACATCGTACCTTGGGTCAGCACGCCAAGGTTGGTCATGCCAATCACGGGACGGTCTGACGTATACGTCACCTTCGCCGCTGCGTCCGCCATACCGACGACAGCACCAGCTCCGTTGTTCAGCACATTGCGCAAGAACGGGTTCAACCCCAAAATATCACTCACTGAAAACATCATGGTGATATCGCTGTTGCCGACGTAGCCCGAGGTATCACCCGAGGCCATGGTAGATATCAAAACCTTGGGCACTCCATAGGGAAGCGCCCGCATGACGGCGGCCGCAACTGCAGTGCCTTGCGTGCCACCCAAGCCGACAACGCCATCAACACCACCTGCACCCAGTTTTTCAATCAGAATCGCGATCATCCCTTGGGTCATCACGGCGCTTGCCTCGTCGCGTTTGGCCGAATTGCGTAATGCTACAAGGGTACCACCACCCTCTTGGGCGACCTTAGACGCCGAAATATCCACCTCAATCGCCGGATCGGTCATGACGCCGAAATCAACGACCTTAGGTATGCCGCCCTGCTCGGTGATGCGATCGCGCAGGAAAGCCGTTTCGTCACCTTTGGTGTCCGCTGTCACGATGATATAGATCGTTGATGCCATCTGTTTGACCTCGCTTAGGTGTTGAACTTGAGTGATTTGAACGCAGATGTGGCCTCGATCACCGCGCGTTCGATGGGCAGGCGTTCGGTTGAAGATCCCGTCCAAAATCCGTCACCAGATGTGTTATCCAGCATAAACTGCGCGTCTTGCGGCGTTTCCATCGCGGCACCATGCCCAACAAGGATGATATCAGGATCAATATTTCGGACCGCTTGGAACACAGCCTCGGTATCGCGGGCGGTCTCGGCGATAGTGGTGCCGGAGTCGTACCCCATGCGGCCCCCTTTGGTCGTGCCGGCATGATAGCAAAACACATGCGGACGCGCCTCGGCAGCGATCCGTAAACTGTCCTCCGGGGTAAAGGCCAGACCGACCGTGACCAGCCCCATCTCACGGGCTAAAACCAACATATCGATCTCGTTGTCCAGCGTGATGCCCGCGCTGGTCAGCACCTTTTTGATCTCACTCCCTTCATCAATATAGGATACGGACGGGCCGATATTGCTTACGCTTGTCACCCCCATGCGCAGGCAATCTTCCAACACCACACGCATGTCTTTCAACGGATCATTGGCATTAAGGCATGCACAAACCGATGCCCTCCCTTTAAGAGCTGGCAAGATGTCCTCGCGGGTGTATCGCATGGTCTGTTCATTGCTATCGAGGATCGGCCAGAGCATGGACATGGTACCCATCCCGTTCGAACGCAGCCGAGCACCCGAAAACGTATTGATAAAGTCTACGCCCTGTTCCTCGTGAATTTGCGCCACAAGGCCACTACCCGCGCTGGCAATCATAATAGGGTCACGGGACGTCATTTTGCGCCGCAGTGATTTCAAAAAATCTTGAGGGTCAAGACGAGCGGTAATCATACGGCAACTCCTACTTTTTCAGTGATCAATTCAATCAGGGCGGCTTGGTGTTCATCGGGATTCAAGTATCGCGGCGGCAAAATGTGCAGCTCGGCGTTTGGCAGGGCATTTGTTGTCGCCTTGGCAACCGCAATGGGATGGAAACTATCTGCATGTGTTCCGACAACGATGGTTGGTGTCTTTATCGCGCGTATGGCACTGACATTTTCAAACGGCGTGCTGTGGAAAAGAGCCGATAAAACAGGCGCGTGTGCTACAGCATGATCGCGATCAAAAACAGCGCGCACCGAGGCTGCCGACAACGCAACATCGTCGCGCATCTCAATGTAATCAGCGTCGTGTTCCAATGCGCGTATGGCATCGTCCATGCCCATAAACGTTAGCCATTCGGCGCAACGATCAATAAGTGCTAAATGATCTGGTGCAGCTGCGGCCAACCATGCCGGGCGAATGATCATCAGCGAAATGGCCAAATCCGGTCGCATTGCGGCACAGCGCAAAGCAACGGCACCACCCATAGAAATGCCAATAAAGACCGCATGTTCGACGCCCAGATGATCGCACAGCTCAATCACTAGAGAAGTAAAATATGAGAAGTTTTGCTGCGTGTCGGCTTTTGGCGCATTATCCCCGTGACAGGGGAAATCAATCATCAATACAAGGCGGTCGATCGGCAGTTTTTTGGCCACTGCATCAAATTGATGATGGGATGAACCCAACCCGTGCAGGAACACCAACGCGGCACCGCCCGTGCGTGCACCCGTCAACAGATAGCAGATGGTGCCATATTTACAGCTAAACTCGTCCAATTTCCCCCGCGAACCTGAAGCTCGCCCTCCCTTGGCACGTCAATTATCTTCCGCGCTCTGGAGGTAAGGGTGGGGGGTTACTGCCCCGAATTCTTGAACGAACTTAGGGAAAAACTATGCGTAATCAATCATTTTGAAATCTAACGCCAATACAAACGATAGCTGCGCGGCGTTTCGCCAAAGAATTTACCGAACTGTCTGCTAAAATGACTTTGGTCTCCAAACCCGCAATCCAATGCGATCTGCGAGATAGGCCTGTTCGTCTCGGTGAGGAACTTTGCAGCGCGGCGAAGCCGCTGTTGCAGGATAAATTCCTGTGGTGCCAATCCAAAACATTGCTTGAAGCTGCGGCGGAAATGACTTTCTGACAGACCGGCCATAGACGCGAGGTTCGGCACGGTTGGCGTCACCTCGTCAATGGCCTCGATCCGTTGAATAACAGCTCTGAATTTTTCAAACCGCCTTGGGAGTTCGGCGTTTACATCCAACAACTGGGTAAGGCCAACCAAACCAACGATGCCACCTTCAAGATCAACAATGGGCAGTTTTGAAGTTCTCGCCCAAACCAATTGCCCATGCGGATCAGCGACAATTTCAACCCGATCAATGATCCGCTCACCATGTTTTAGAATGCGCAGGTCGTCTTCTCGGATTGCCACTGCAATAGCGTTCGGAAAGAAATCTTCTTCACGAGCCCCGACAATCTCTGCATGTGATTGCCGTCTAAGGAGCTTCAGGGCCGCTTGGTTGCAAGTGACCCACCGCCGGGTGTGATCTTTGACATAAAGAATGACCTTGGGAAGTAAGTTAAAGACCAACTCAAGGTGTGCAAAATCATCCCGTTGCAGCCGCTGATTGACTTTACGGTCGACGACTAAGTTGTCTTCGAAAATTGAATTCGGCATTTGGACCTTACTCTTACACTTTCCGTTGGATCGGGCTTCGTGCCTGCATGCTTCACCCTCTTCTGTTCTGCCTCATAGTCAACTAGCCGCACAACAGTGCCGCCATTCAAATCTCCTGTTCCCAGCCGTTGCTCGTTTCAAATCAAGTTATCGACTTCACAATTTTTTTGGAGATGCTTCACGTCCTACCAAACGAGCGGCATTTGCCGTAATGACCCCCAAAAGGTGTTCTGAAACGATCTTAATCCTGCGGGACGCGGCCAAGTCGCTATGCACAACAAGCCAAATCGCTTGGTCCAGCTCAATGTCTTGAGAAACCAGAACGAGTCCGGCATCTTTTGCAAGGAAGTGCGGCAAAACAGCTAGACCAAGCCCCGCTTTCGCGGCCGAAATCTGCCCCATAAGGGATGACGTCGTGATCGAAGGGGTGCCTTCTTTCAGCATATTATCAACCCATTGCGCTGCGGGCAGCATTTGCTGGCGTTCTGCCCACCCAATAAATCTGTCACCGAATTGTGGGCCAAATGCCTCAGATGAGCGGCCATCCACATATGCCTGCGATCCGTACAGGCCATACCCGAGAGACCCAATCTTGCGAACGTTTAGATTTCCTCGTTCAGGTCGGACCAATCTGACAGCAATGTCCGCATCTTGACGGTGCAGATTAACTGTCGAAATATCCGTTAAAACTTCAACGGTTAACTCAGGATGAGATTTCAGCAACGGACCCAAGCTTGGAATGATCAGATCGTTAGCGAGGTTTTCCGCGGTCGCGATGCGGACATGCCCGACGGCCTCCGCATCGAGAGCTGCATCGATACGAAAGCTCTGCGCAGCGGCCTCAAGCGCCTCTGCGCGCGGCAATAGGGTTTGCCCCTCTTCCGTTAATTTGTAGCCCGTTTGGTGACGCAAAAAGAGGCTCACCCCCAATGCTTGTTCTAACCGTTCTATTTTGCGAGATACGGTAGCAATACCAGTGCCCAGTTGTTTGGCTGCGGCTGTCAATGTCCCTGTGCGTGCGATTGCCAAAAACACAGGTGCGTCATCTAGATTTAGCTTGCTCATAGATATTTCATATCTGGAAAATGGCTTTCTATAAATACCTATTTATCTACCACTTTCGGAAACTGTAATAGTTTGAAAAACATGGAGTGAAATATGCAAACCAAAACTCTTTCAAACACCCTTACCGTCAGTGCGACAGGATTAGGATGCATGGGCATGAGCGAATTTTATGGCCCCCGCAACGATGCTGAATCCCTTGAGGTTTTGCACCGCGCTGTTGATCTTGGGGTTACCTTTTTTGACACTGCGGACATGTACGGGTCTGGCCACAACGAAGAGCTTCTCAGCAAGTTCCTCAATGAAAGTACTTCGAACATCACACTGGCCACAAAATTTGGCATCAGACGCAAACCCGGACAATACGCGCGTTCCCTCGACAATAGCCCTGCATATGCGCGTGCTTCTTGCGAGGCGTCGCTAAAACGGTTGGGCCGTGACCATATCGAATTGTATTATGTTCATCGGCTCGATCCAACTCAACCTGTCGAAGACGTCATGGGCGCACTGTCCCTTCTCGTTGAGGAAGGAAAAATCGGACATATTGGCCTGTGCGAGGTCAACGCAGATACCTTGCGTCGCGCACATGCTGTTCATCCTGTTACTGCCCTGCAAACCGAATACTCCCTCTGGAGTCGCGACGTTGAAGCGACGATTTTACCTACCTGCACAGAGCTGGGTATAGGGTTTGTGCCCTACTCGCCGCTTGGACGGGGTTTTCTGACAGGTACCTTCGATAAGACAACACAGTTTGTCGAAGGTGATTTCCGTGCCCATTTGCCCAGATTTTCGCCTGACAACATTGAACAGAATACAGCTATTGTACGCATCGTGCAAAAACTGGCGGCGGACAAAAACTGCACACCCGCACAGCTTGCACTGGCGTGGGTCATGTCAAAAGGTGACAACATCGTTCCGATCCCGGGCACGCGGCGCATAAAGTACCTAGAGGAAAATGCCGCTGCATCGGACATTATCCTGACCGACGCAGAGGTCCTTCGTTTGGAAAGAGATCTGAGCAACCTCCAAGTCAAGGGACAACGTTACACGGATGAAGGCATGAAAGGGCTAAACGCATGACCCCTCAGCCCCCAATGTTACCGTTTGATCCAATCACCGACAGGGTCATCAAAACGTCAACTGCACCTTCATGGCCTGACTACGATCACCCGCCGTCTGGAAGGCCTGTTGCGCCTGCGCGATGTCGAAGCTGTGCGTGATGAGCGGATCAACATTGATCAATCCGCTTTGCATCAATTGAACCGCGGTTAGAAACTCGTCGTGAAAACGGAACGATCCGCGTAAAGTGATTTCTTTGGCTGTCATGGCCTGCATTGGGACGGTCATATCTCCCCCCAAGCCCAACTGAACCAGCGTACCACGTGGGCGCAAACAGAACACGCCAGCCGCCAACGCAGCCGCAGCGCCGGAACATTCCAAATGCACATCAATCTGCCCCTTATCTGCTTGATAAGGGGTAAGCGCATGTGGGGTCATAGCCGTATTCAGCACTTCATCTGCGCCACATGTCGTCGCCATATCGAGGGTGTAATTAGACAGATCAGTTGCAATAATACGTCCCGCCCCTGCCCTGCGCGCAGCAAGAATGCTCAAGCAACCGATAGGACCGCAGCCCGTCACCAGAACGGTTTTGCCCAGTAAATCCCCCGATTGGTGGATGGCATGCAGACATACGGCCAACGGTTCTGCCATTGCAGCTTGGCCTGCGGTCAGCCCATCAGCTGGTACACATTGGCTGGCAAGGGCCGTCAGCTGTTGTTGGAACGCACCTTGGATGTGGGGAAAGGGCATCGCGCTGCCGTAAAATCGCATGTGTAAACAATGGTTCTGTTGGCCCTTCAAGCAATATTTACAGGCTTGGCAAGGCCGCGAGGGCGACACGGCAACAAGCTGCCCCACGTCTAACCCCCTTACGTTTGGTCCCAATGCTGCGACCTTGCCCGCGACTTCATGGCCCAGCACCATAGGTTCGCGCAGTTGGATCGGACCAAAGCCACCATGATTAAAATAGTGCAGATCGGAGCCGCAAATACCGCCCGCCTGCATATCAATCAATACTTCATCGACTCCGAGCGCAGGTAAGTCCCGCGCCTCTACCCGCAGATCACGGGCTGCATGAATAACAATCGCTTGGGTTTGAACTTTCATAACACACTCTGATATATACAATTGGCTTCAGAATACGGATAGTTACCCACAACCACCAAAGGAATTCCGCCATGACGCTGAAAATGTTTGACCTCACGGGCACGCGCGCTCTGATCACTGGATCATCACAGGGCATCGGCTTTGCTCTTGCGCGCGGGCTGGCAGGTGCCGGCGCCGAGATCGTGCTCAATGGGCGTGACACTGCCAAACTAAGCGCTGCCGCCACTGAGTTGGAAAAAGAGGGTGCCGTGGTCCATCAATTGGCTTTTGACGCCACAGACCATGAAGGTGTGCGCGCAGCAGTAGACGGGTTTGAAAACACTCATGGCGCAATTGATATCCTAATCAACAATGCAGGCATGCAGCACCGCACCGAATTGGAGAACTTTCCCGCCGATGCATTTGAGCGGCTGCTGCAAACCAACATCGCCTCAGTGTTTCATGTGGGCCAAGCAGTGGGACGCCATATGATTGCGCGCGGTCGCGGCAAGATCATCAATATCGCTTCTGTTCAAACCTCCCTCGCCCGTCCCGGTATTGCGCCCTATACCGCAACCAAAGGCGCGGTCGGAAATTTAACCAAAGGCATGGCGACCGATTGGGCCAAACACGGGCTAAACTGTAATGCCATCGCGCCCGGCTATTTTGACACGCCGCTAAACGCAGCGCTTGTTGCAGATGATGAGTTTAGCGACTGGCTGGCCAAACGCACCCCTGCAGGACGTTGGGGAAATGTTGATGAATTGGTTGGGGCGGCAGTGTTTCTATCCTCTGCCGCGTCCAGTTTTGTAAACGGTCACACGCTCTATGTTGATGGCGGGATCACCGCCTCGTTGTAATCGTCTAGCGTAGACTGAACAATGCGACCCCAACAACGATCAACATCGATGCCGCCATTGCGATGTTGATCACACGCTGCACACCCCCACTTAGGTTGAGGGCGCCCAACGTGGTGCCAAAACCAAGCCATGTTAAATGAACAGGTATCCAAATCGCGTTGACCAACAGTACCTTTATGATGATCTCCCAAACAGGCGCATCGGGCATAAACCCAAACCCCGAAAACAACGTGGTTGCAACCACATAGGCCTTGGGGTTGATAAATTGCAGCAATAAGCCATTGGCAAACCCAAGCGGAGACTTCGCTGGTGAAAATCCGACTTCAGCACCGGCGCTAGCAATACGAAACGCCAGATAAACCAAATACCCGACCGACGCGATCAGCAATACCACCCGCAATGATGGCACAGCTAGAACCACTGCACCTACGCCGGCAATCACCAGCATCATCGTGATAAAACCGCCAATGCACAGCCCCGCGAGAAACGCAAAACCCGCGCGAAATCCAAATGCCGCTCCGATCCCCGCCGTGGTTAACACCCCCGGCCCCGGTGTGATCAGCAAAAAGAATACGGCGATGACAAATTCGATCATGTCATCGCCTTAGGACTAAAGATGCGCACATTCCGGCACAGCAGAAATCACCGTTCCATCCCGTAAATGCTGCAACAGGTTATCGACCGTCAGTGCACCCATGGCTGCTCGCGTCTCAACCGTGGCGCTGCCAACGTGAGGCAACAGAACGGTATTGGGCAGCTCGCGCAGTGCCTCCGGTACATGTGGTTCTCCCTCAAACACATCCAAACCTGCCCAGCCAAGATTACCAGTTTTGAGCGCATCAATCAGCGCGTCCTCATCCACGACAGAGCCCCGGCTGACGTTGATCAGCGTACCTTGTGGACCCAATGCTTCGATCACTTCGGCATTTACGATCTTGTCCGTGGAAGGCCCACCCGGAGTGATGCAAATCAACACATCACAATCATACGCCATCTCGGTCAGGTTATCGTAGTAGGTATAGTCGACATCCTTTTCGCTACGCGAATGATAGACGATCTTGCTGTTCCAAGGTGCCAGCTTATCCGCGATTGCTTGACCGATACGACCAAGCCCAAGGATACCCACGGTCTGTCCATCTGCAGAACGGGTCAGTGGCGCACCCCCTTTTGTCTCCCAATCTCCTGAACGCACATAGGCATCATCGCGCAGGACTTCACGGTAACATGACAACATCAATAGCAACGCAGTGGTCGCGACCTCTTGGTTCAGTACATTCGGCGTGTGGGTCACGATAATACCACGACGTGCGGCCTCATCAGCGTCAACCGCATCATAGCCAACGCCATAGCCGCTAATCACTTTCAGATTTGTCAGCGATGCCATCATTTCCGGTTTCACACCGTCATGACCGTTGGTCACAACATGGGTGATTTCCGCCGCGTTATAACGGTTTGTCTGGTGGATGGTAAATTCCGCCTCTAACCGTTCGCGCATCGTGTCGGTGATGCCGCCGATTTGTAATAAATCAGGCATCTTCATCTACCGTCTGGCGCTGCTGGCCTAATCCCTGAATGGTCAACTCCATCGTATCCCCTTTTTTGAGGTACACTGGCGCGGGTTTCATCCCCATCGCCACACCCGGAGGGGTGCCAGTGGTAATCACGTCACCGGGGTGCAGCGTCATCAGGCCGCTCAAGTGTTCGATAATTTCGGCAACGGTAAAGATCATCGTGGCAGTACTGCCTGTCTGCATCCGCTTACCGTTCACATCCAACGCCATATCGAGGTTTTGCACATCTTCTACCTCGTCACGTGTCACCAACCACGGACCTGTCGGCCCAAAGGTGTCACAAGATTTTCCTTTGGTCCATTGCCCCGTCAACTGGGTTTGGAAGTGCCGCTCGGACACGTCATTAACGATGCAGTACCCTGCGACATGATCCAATGCGTCCTCTTTAGAGACATATTTCGCCGTTTTCCCAATTACGACACCCAACTCGACCTCCCAATCGGTATGGGTAGATCCGCGCGGCATCACAACATCATCATAGGCCCCAACAATGGCCGAGTTTGCCTTGAAAAACAGAATGGGGTGTTCGGGGATCGCGGCACCCGTTTCTGCAGCGTGATCAGAGTAGTTCAAACCGATGCACAAGAATTTGCCAATGTTGCCAACACAAGTTCCAATGCGCTGTTCGCCCTCAACGATGGGCAAAGTCGCAGGATCAATCGCACGCAATTTGGCAAGGCTTTCGTCACCCAGCGCATCACCGCTAATGTCGTTCACATGGCCCGACAAATCGCGCAGTTGCCCCTCATCATCCAACAGACCAGGTTTTTCAGCGCCAATCGCGCCATAACGGAGAAGTTTCATTTTGTAGTCCCTATTTACGTCAGCTCAATATCAGTGGCTGTCTCTATTAATGATTGTCGCGCGGTGTGAATTTGCGCGCGATGTCTTGGTATTTATCTGCCCCATGAAGGGTCATTCCGTGATCCAAACGCCCAACTTTTTCACGGAAAAATTCCTGCCACGGAGTCTGGCTGACGGGCATATCGTAGCCGCCATTTGCGGCCAGCTCCCGCGCGCGTTCGGCCAACACATCTAGCGGCACCAGCATGTCAGCGGTTCCTTTACCCAGATCAATACGCACGGTATCGCCTGTCTGCAGCAAGGCCAGTCCGCCACCATCCGCCGCCTCAGGCGAGGCATTCAGGATAGAAGGAGAGCCCGAAGTCCCCGACTGACGCCCGTCACCGATGCACGGCAAGGCATCAACACCCTTTTTAATGAGATAGGATGGGGGACGCATGTTCACGACCTCGGCGGCACCGGGATACCCCTTTGGCCCCGCGCCACGCATGAACAATACACAACTCTGATCGATGTTTTCGGAAGGGTCATCAATCCGGTCATGAAAATCCTCTGGTCCGTCAAACACAATCGCGCGGCCTTCAAATGCCTCTGGATCGTCGGGGTTAGACAGATAGGTTTCCCTGAACGCTGGCGAAATGACTGAGACCTTCATGATCGCACTCTCGAACATATTGCCCGATAGGTTAAGGAACCCCGCCTGTTCTTTCATCGGATCACTGGTAGGTTTGATCACATTGGTATTCTTGGAGCTAAGCCCGTCGCAGTTTGCGCCCATACTTTTACCATTCACAGTCAAAGCATCTGGATGAGGCAACAGACCACCAGCCATCAGCTCACCCACAACAGCCGGAATACCGCCCGCCTGTTGGTAATCTTCCCCCAGATATTCGCCTGCGGGCTGCATATTTACCAGCAACGGCACATCAAGCCCGTGCTTTTGCCAATCATCATTATCCAGCGGAACACCCAAATGCCGCGCAATCGCATTGAGGTGGATCGGTGCGTTTGTAGAACCACCAATTGCCGAGTTGATAACAATCGCATTTTCAAACGCTTCACGCGTCATTACGTCTGTCGGCCGCATATCCTCCCAGACCATTTCAACAATGCGTTTGCCTGTCTCATAGCTAATCTGTCCGCGCTCACGATACGGCGCGGGAATAGCAGCAGATCCCGGCAATTGCATCCCCAACGCTTCGGCAAGGGAGTTCATCGTCGTGGCCGTTCCCATCGTATTACAATACCCGACGGAAGGCGCAGAAGCCGCGGCAATTTCCATAAATTCATTGGTGTCGATATCACCCGCGGCCAACTGTTCACGCGCTTTCCAGATGACAGTCCCCGAACCAGCGCGTTCACCCTTCCACCATCCGTTGAGCATCGGCCCAACGCTGAGTGCGATTGCAGGGATGTTCACCGTAGCCGCCGCCATCAGCAGCGCTGGTGTTGTCTTGTCACAGCCGATGTTCAGCACAACGCCGTCCAATGGATACCCAAAAAGCGTCTCTACCAACGACAAATACGCTAGGTTGCGATCCAGCGATGCCGTCGGGCGCTTGCCTGTTTCCTGAATGGGGTGCACAGGAATTTCAATGCAAGTCCCGCCCGCTGCAATGATCCCGTCACGCACGCGTTTTGTCAGCTCTATATGATGGCGGTTGCACGGGCTTAGGTCGCTGCCTGTTTGGGCAATGCCAATGATCGGCTTGCCCGATTGTAGTTCGTCACGTGTGAGACCGTAGTTCAGATAACGCTCAATATACAGCGCGGTCATTTCCAAATTTTCGGGGTTCATGAACCATTTTCGTGACCGTAGATCTTCTATTCCGATCTTCTTCATTGGCCTGACCAACCTCCATCGATTACATGCGCATGGCCCGTAGTGAACCCGCTCTCATCAGAAGCAAGGTAAACAACCAGCGCCGCGATTTCCTCGGCCGTGGCGACACGGCCCATGGGTTGGCGCGAAACAAATTGCTTCATCGCCTCATCATAGCTCCCTAATTTTTCACCCAACGCAGTGACACGGTCATGCCAACTGGGCGATTCAACTGTACCCGGACAAATGCAGTTACACCGAATGCCTTTGTCAACAAAATCCACGGCGACAGATTTTGTCATGCCAACAACTGCAGCTTTGGTTGTTCCGTAGATAAACCTATTTGGTGCCCCGATGATGCTCCCTGCGGCAGAAGACATGTTCACAATTGATCCACATCCGCGCTCTAACATACCCGGCAAAACCGCCCGCATTGTACGCACCATTGAACGAACATTTAGATCAAACGCAAAGTCCCATTCGTCGTCCTGCGCCTCAAGGATCGAACCGTGATGCACAAAGCCCGCGCAGTTGAACAAAATGTCCGGATTGGCACGGGCAACACCTGCCGTAACACTATCAGTGTCGAGTGCATTAAGTTCGAAAATTTCAATATTTTCGAGATTCGCCTCCCGAATCGTGTCGAGTAAATCCATGTTCACGTCCGTCGCAAACACCTGCGCACCCTCACGCGCCATCGCAATTGCACTGGCACGACCGATCCCTTGACCTGCTGCTGTTACCAAGGCTCTCTTGCCGCTAAGTCTATTTCCAGTCACGTAAATTCCATCCTTTGCACTGCGACCAAACCAAGGCTTACAGCCTCAACTTTCGCATCTCGATACTAATTTTTTCTATGTGGTTCGTCGCATCTTCTGGCGCTTTTGAACCGATGCGTTAGCGTATGACAGAGATTTAGATTTGACCAGAACCCCTCGCTATCTGCTTGCGCATAGGAAACCATCATGCCCCAGACCCGCAAAATAACCCTCATCGGTACCGGCCTAATGGGCGCGCCAATGTCACGCAATTTGATGGCCTCTGGGCATAACCTGACTGTTTGGAACCGCAGCCCCGAACGCGCAGCGCCATTGGTGACGCAAGGGGCCAAAACAGCACCCACAGTAGCGCAGGCAGTCGCAGGAGCCGAAGTGATCATCACAATGATGTCGGACGGCTTCGCGACCCAAGCCCTGCTAGACGATGAATCATTTATCAACGCCCTGAACTCGGGAATGATCTGGATCGACATGTCCAGCGCCAAGCCAGAGCACGCCCGCGCGCAATCTGCCCATCTAGCCGCTTTGGGCGTGGCCCATCTGGACGCTCCTGTTTCAGGCGGTACCAAAGGTGCAGAAGCGGGCAGCCTTGCCATTATGGCGGGCGGAGACCCCGAAATTTTCAATCAAGTCACCGACATCTTCTCAGCAATGGGTCGCCCTGTTCACGTTGGCCCATCCGGTGCGGGGCAACTGTGCAAACTGGCAAACCAAACAATTGTTGCAGTCACCATCGCAGCCGTAGCCGAGGCAACATTGCTGGCTCAGAAAGGTGGCGCTGATCCCGCGGCCCTGCGCGCCGCGCTAAAGGGTGGATTTGCCGACAGCGTCATCCTGCAGCAACACGGTGAGCGCATGTCAGAGCGTGACTTTGCCCCCGGTGGCCTCTCAAAATTCCAACTCAAAGATCTCGACAATACCCTGGCCGAAGCACACGCGCTTGCCGTGTACCTCCCCCACAACCAAGCTCTACGGCACCGGTTTGAAACCTTGGCGAACGAAATGGGCGG
>ERZ1027208.453-NODE-453-length-15981-cov-49.503579_pt1 | contig 15981 bp, 17 predicted proteins | sample MGYA00520867_ERZ1027208 | MGnify/ENA primary metagenome ERZ1027208 (study PRJEB33311, sample SAMEA4378413) | marine metagenome | biome: Marine biome; feature: Fjord; material: Water | collected 2014-07-20T08:00:00Z/2014-07-... | depth 75 m ...
TTATTGACATTGTTATTGAATTTCCTATGGGCATGAAAAAAGGGACCGAAGCCCCTTTTAAATTAAGTTAACTGTGATGAGATCATCTCAGGATTCTATTGCTGATAACTTCTCAATTTCAAGATCATAAGCTAACTTGTCGGCAGCTAACTTACTGTTCTTCTCTTCTAATTCATCACAGTATGCTTCAAGGGCCTGTACATCTTTCTTTGCTAAGGATTCTTCTACTTTAAGTTTAGAATAATCCATTACTTGGTTAGCAAGCATTCCCTGTAAAACTATTACTTCTTCCTGCAATCTTAATACATCTATTTTCTCTGACATGTTATCCTCCCCGGATAAGTTATTTGAATCTCGATCTTCTCAGATGGAGGGTTGAATGTCAAGTATTTATAAATGTATATCTAAAGAAAGATAAGTTTCTTATCCTTCTGGTGTTAACCTCGTTTTATAATCTTGACATACCAACCATTTACTACAACTGTACAATTGGTATCCGAGACAATCTCAAATCTTGCTGGATTGTCTAAGGTATTTATATCTCCCATATAAATACCATTATAAGTATTAATGTTGTGAGTACCCTGGGTCTTATAATTCGAGTCTGAGACCCAAGGTATACGATATTCACCACTACCACCTACTGCCAATACTAAGTCAATTCTTACTTCTGTGTTATTGAGTGTGGTGATAAGATCTAGGTCTAATCGGATATCCACCATATCTCCTAGTTTCAATTCTGACCAATTAAATGTATCCGACCCAGCTGACCACACATCTATAATACCTATAGGCTTATAGTCTTTATTAGTAAACGGACCTAACCCATCATTAGTAAGTATAGTAGGTGTGTCTGCTGATACTATGATAGGTGTACCTGTGGTACTTGAGTCATTGTAATCTAAGAAACCACCTGAGAATACATCTTCTGGCACACTACTATTACTACCTCTAGGATTTATCAATGCAGGGATTTTAAAACCTCCATTACTACTAAATGCTAATGCAGTTGCAAAAGAACCTCCTAAAATAAATAGTCCGTCTTCATTTGGTGATATTGAATCTCCGGGAGAGACTGCACCAGTACCTTCAGCAAGAATAACAGGTGTTACTCCAAAGATTACTACAGCTGGTGCATCTAAGGTTTTAGCTCCTTTACTTATCACTCCTTTGGCTTCTTGAGTTCTAGGTAGTTGCCAAAGACCGTGTTTGTAATCTTCGTGAGCACCGTTAAGTGCTACTGCTCTACCGACCATATTCGTTAAGTCTTCAGCAGCAGGTATAAAACCTATTTTAGTTGTAATTGCTTCCATTCATTAATCCTTTGTTTAAGAAGTTAAACTAGCTACATGTAGTACTCTCAAAACTTCACCATTAAGTACCGAGCCATCATTGAAAGATAGTTTAGAATTATCAGATGAAATCGAAAGACCTATAACATCGTTACCTGTTACCACTGGTCCTGTATCGAAAGAGGGCATTTGTATATTAGTAGCGCCACCTAATTGATCAGGACCAAATCTATGGGAGGAGTAGTGATGTATTCTATCGGTAGTTGATGAGTATACTAAATAATCCAACCCATCTCCTGTTACTGTGAAACCAGCTATTGTTGATAACCCACCGAAGCCATCTATATTCTCTAAAAGTGTGGCACCAACTAAAGAGAAAGGAGTTGCAGTGCATAAATATCTTTTAACTCTTGCAGTACTGGTATAAGCAACATAAGCATTTAAACCATCAGGAGAGAAATGAATATCATGACTATCTAAGTTCGTACTATCTGTAGTTTCAACTACTAATTGCGACATGGTAGTAGGATCAAAGGGGGTAGATAAGGTAGCTGCAACAGTTTGGTTATTTGATCCTGACCTTACTGTTATAAATCGAGTACCATCAGGAGTAAGGAACCAACCTCTTAAACTGTTCATGTAGTTAGTACTGGTACTACTACCGAAATAAACAGCTCCTTCAAAGTTGAAAGGTTTTTGTAAATCCCACCTATGTAATCCAAAAGGTGTAGATCCCGTGTTAAAAGAAAATACATGCATACCATCAGGAGAGAATTGTGCTCCTCTTGGTATTGATAGAAGTTCTGAGTCTATGGTAGTAGCAGCGAAGCTTGCACAATTAAGATTTATACCTGTAAACTGTCTGGAATCTGTTATTGCTTGATTAACATATTCATTAACCACAGATCCATTAGGGTACTTAGTAGATGACGTTCCAACCTCTGCTACAGTTGCAGAAGGTATACGGGCAACTGCGAGTGTACCTGATGTAATCTTAGATGCTGCAAGAGATGGTATACGTGCAGTACCTAATGTACCTGCATTAATCTTAGAAGCATTTAAAGAAGGGATACGATCTACATGGAAGGAACCTGTAGTGACTTTAGAAGCAGGTAAGGCTCCAACCCTATCAGCCGCAACTGTTCCTGATGTTATCTTATCTCCAGAGAGGTTAGCTAATGCAGTTGATAAAGTAGCATCACCTGATCCGTCAATATTAACATTACCAGTAACTGCACCAGATAATGTAAGTTTACGGGCTGTCTTCCAGTTATTAGAAGATCCAGCATTACCTGTAAGACTTGGTGCAGTAATAGCTCCTGTTTCTTTATTAACTGAGAATTTAGTTGTATCATTATTCGCAACTACTTCTAAGTTGTTTGTAATCTTTGTAGAACTGTTACCGATTACTTGTTTAACAACATTAGCTCTTGTTGAGATTATATCACCATCAATAACAGGGATCTCTGTTTTAGTTGTTCCAAACTCTATCTTCTGACCATTAAGATCATCTGCAAAGTGAGTTATCCATTCACCTATATCATGGAACAATGTGTTAAGCTCTCCACGGTGAAGTGTCTCAACTAGGAAACCATCCTGTAGTTTTGTAGGTGATAATGGTTTCTTATTGGGTGTACTGAACGTACCGTTATTTAATGTATTAGTAGCGAACGAAAAGACTGTAGCTGGACGTGGCATAGTTACTCCTTAATAAATTCCAAGACGGGTTAGATACCTTATCTTATCCCATGATGTTTCAATTGATTGAACAACAGCTTCTGCATTTTGTAGATTGGCTGTAGTTTTATTTGCTTCCCAAGTTTCGACATAATTAATAACTAAGTTTTCATAAGCAGTTCTGTTACCTGCTGATAATTCAGACAAGATAACTGCCAACCTCGCATTGAAGATGGGGGTATACTGTGAATAATTATTAAATACTTCTATAAAAGCTGTGGCCAAGAGTTGAGGTGTTTTAAATAACTCAGCTGCATCAACATGGCCTTCAAGTATTGGAGAGTTTTGACCTGTGTTAGAGTAACCATCCACTAAGAAACCAGCATCCCCATCGGGTTGACCATCATCTGCTAAGCCTTTACCCCCAGCAACCCCGTGTTGACCTGTAGCACCTGATACTAATCCCAGAGGACTATTACCATTAGTTCCATTTAAAACTAGGCTTACACCTGCTGCTACCGCTCTTTGAATCTTATCAGACATTCCTGCTGTTACATTCTGACCATCTACGGTTATAATTAAACCAGCAGGGTAATCCCTTTGAAGTGTTACGTTTTGGGAATTAGTTAATTGCTTAATAATGTTAGTAAGAACTTCCTCTGTACCATCAGAAGTATTGATAGCTATATTGAGGTTTATCTCATCTCTAAAGTCAGCATCAGATCTACCATTACGGTAAGCTCCTACGATTGCTCCTAGTTTATTAAGTAAATCTCCTTCAGCATTTTCTATATTGATTTTAGAGATTAAATCGAAAAGAGCTGTTTCAACTTCCCTTATTTGTCGTAAGGGTACTTCTAAGAAAAATTGAGAGTTTTCCTTATTCTCTAAAATAGATATAGATCTACTTAAACCTCCTGCAACTGAATCTCTAAATATCATAAGCTTACCTGTATTCTATCAGCATCAAATTCAGGGATTTGTAAATTATTAATTACCTGACGACCTGATGAGTAAACTGGATTAGCTTCGATTACGTTACTAACATTAAAAGTAACTGTTGCTGATTCAAGTCCTGCTACATTTGCCATGATTGCACCTTCATAAACTGCTGGAAGTAAATCAACACCACCTGAAGATCTTACTCCTGCAATATTCATTAAAGCATTCTTGATTTCATCAATGACAAGATCAGAAGCTTCCCCTTCGTCAAACAAAGTATAAACTACATTTATAGAAACATACGCAATGACAGTTCTTGAAAATTCAATAGAAACTGGATTAGAAGATGAATCTAAAACAATAGTGGCGATATCTCCATGGGTTTCAATACCTGCTGGACCAGATGCTAAAATAGTTGAAGCAATCTCTTCATCTGTCGCTGTACCTGATACAATTATCTGAAAGCTTGATGCTGGTAATCCATTGGCATCTACAACTTTGGTAACATTCTGAATACCTGATACATTTGTAACTCCAGAAATATCTCCGACCTTACCGATAATTGCATCAAGAGAACCGCCTCCAGAGTTACTGAATGATTGATTACGTCTTACACGTAGTTCTGCTGCTGTTTCAGTATTACGACCTGCTAAGCCTGCTTCAATATTAAAGGCACCTGTAATATCACTAGGTGGTAGATCAATATTTAATTCAGTAAGAAGTGGTACAGTAACTGGAGATTCTAAAATAGAAGTAAACCTAGCGATAGTTCCGTAGTCTATAAAATCAATAGAACCATTTGTGGTTTCGGTAACTTCTTCAGGTACTCCATTCTCTAATACTAATCTAATTTCTACAAACCAAGTACCACCAATATCTACAGCCTCTGCTGTGAATACATCTGAACCACCTGCTGTTTGAGCTGCATTAAAACCTGTAGCTATCTTAGTAGCTATTTGCTCTTCTGTATCTGTGAGTACTAATCCCACAACAATATCTGCAACTGAGTTACTAGATTGAAAAGTTAAACTTGTAATCAGAGTAGGTCCTGTTACTTCTAGCTTCCACCAGAAAGAATCACTACTACTAATTGTAAGAGGATTAGCTGGACTATATTGTTCTGATAAATGAGAAACAATTAAGTTAGTTGTTGAAGCAGTTGCTGCATGTTTACCTTTAACCAAAACAGAAGGGAGTGATGCACTTGCACCACCTAATCTCCGTACACCTATAATATTAGATGTAAAGTCTTGCATAACTCCACTATTACTATCAGGATTTAGTGCATTATATAATCCAGCAATTGCTTCCCAAGTTAATGCAATCTCTGAAGCGTTCTGAGCTGAGTATTGACCAATTACATCTGCATTAACATCAAACTTAGAACCCCACTTCGCTTCATAATCTTCATTCATGTCATTTACTATTTCTACTGCTGTTTTAACTTCAAACCCAGTACTTGTTAATCCTGCCATGTTAGGCTCCTTAGATTGTGTTAATCAAACCTTCTACAGTTTTAATTGTGAAAGTTGGAATGTATGTTCTCTTTTCTATTACAGATGAGAAATCTACAACTGACTCAACATACTCTTCTGCTAAAAGAGTTTCTATAAATATAGAATCTACAGTTGCTTTGGATCTTTTACCTAAGATATCTTGAAAGTAAGGAATGCCTCTCGACTTATCCCAAAACCACTCACCCTTCATTGTATTAATTAAAATATCAATACGTTGGGCAGCTCTTTCTAATCCTGATACGTAATTTCCTGTTATATCAATATCCCCGGTAGCGGGGTCTATTTTAAAATCCATAATTTATTCCTATGAAATAGTTTCAGGGAAAGTTGTGGCAACTGGTGGAGCACCAACCAGTTCTGTTATTACACAAGGAATTGTTTTAACAATCGCTTCTGTATTGTTAAACAAGTCAATCCAGCCATCACCTTCTTCATCTGTAACAGTTGCTTGAACAGCTGCTATCATCGCTGGTAATAATGTCATCGCTGGTATTACAACAAGAGTAACAGATGTACCCCCATGTTCAGGTTCTTCAGCAGGGGTTATAAGAGTTGCCCAGTATCCACAAATTGCAGTAGCTATTTTAGTAGCCATTGCTGTGGTATTGTCCGGGATAAAACCAGCCTCTAATATAGTTATATCACCACCTGCTGTTAAATCAGCTCCTGCTAAGGTTCCTGCTTTTGCATACTTATCATATTCAGCTGCAAAGAGTTTAGCCATATTTGTTGGTGTTTTTAAATCTTCAGATAATGGATCTGAAGCTTGAGTCTTTAAAATGTTATTACAATTGGTTCCGTAAGTTTCAGGATCTAGTGCCATCTTATTGGTCCGGTTTCTGAGTTACGGAAGTTGGAGCACCTAAGTTACCAATGTAAGTTGCTGTATTATAATTCTGTCTAAAACGATCCATAGTTCCTATCTTATCTTGAACCTCTTTAGCTGCCTCAATATTACCTGTACATTTAACCACAGGTGTATCTAATACAATCTCAGTTGGAGACTTCATAGATATAATACCTGTAGGTGCTAAAGTGATAGAACAGTATTTATCTTCAATATCTCTATTCATTTCTACAACAAGGTTCTCTGTATCGACCTTCTCGGAAGAGAAAGGCTCTAACCCGACCAAACACCAAGCACCACGAGTATCATGGTGTCCACCGTCCTTAGGTGCCTTTGCAGTTCCATCACCTGCTGCCCATGTATCTATGGGTCTTTCTGAAAACATGATTACACAGTAATCACCACCTTCTGGATTCAAGGGAACAGTTACTCTTGCTTTATTAGTTCCTAATCTCCAGATAGGTATATTAGGAATGGCTGTAGGATCTACTGCCTTTCCTTTGAATAATCTTTTAACGGTAGGAATCACGGTAGCTTTCATGCCATCAGTTTTTACGATCTTACCGGGTATCCCTGTTCTCAATGCTTGCAACATAAAAGTTACATTATTATCAAACAAGTCTTGTTCTGATAGTTTAGATTTAGCTGTCATGATCCCTCCTTATAATTGTTTAGCTGTTTCAGATGTCTCTGTTGAGATCTCTAATGAGGTATCCCATAGATCACCTATGAATTCACCAGCTGTTTTAATTTTATCTATTTTAAAAGTACCTGTAACATCTGGATGAGTTACTTCAACTGTACCACCTACTTGTACTTTATTTAAAAGAGCACAATGTAATATGAGTTGAAGACCTTCACCTGCCTTACTGGATTTCTTTTCTACACTATACAAACCTGTTTCTGGACTTAGTTGGTAAGTCTGCCCTACACTGAATATTCCAGAAGTAGTTTCAGTACTAAATGATTTTGGCTTAACATAGAAAACACCTTGATCTATAAACCAATCATAGCCTACCGAATTACAAACCCAATCTAAACCAGCTACAGTTGGACCCATCCAAACAAATCCTGATTCAAAGGTATCATTCATAAATAGACCCTGTAGGTTGCTATCTTGGACTGATAAATTAATGTAATCATTATTAGCTCTGGCTACTGATTCAAGATCACTGGCTAATGCTTTTATTGCCATCTTTCGAGTAGCTTTATTCTCACCTTCACTTGGTATTGTTATTTGAGAGTAAGCTTCTAAACCAATAGTTTCTGAAGAGTCTGCATGTATATTAATTATGTAATCTTCACCTTCAGTTGTATTGAATACATTATTAGCATTCCCTGTGAAGATTTCTGAAATACTATCAGATAAATAACCTGCTAAGAATATTACAGATACATTCTCTCCATACGAATCAATTAAGTCATACTCAGATTCATCTAAGTTAAATATTTTAAATTTAGCTTTAGAACCATCACTGGTATCTTTATCAATTTGGAAATGAACATCATGTCCTGTAATCTCAACTGTCTCAGCTGATGAATCGATACTTCCTAATAATAATTTATAATCGTGATTAAGTAGCAGCGTCATATTCTTCACCTGTAAGGTAATATAGATTCGCTTTACCTTCTATAAAATCATTACGACCTACATCCACAATTCCATCAATATGTTGACAAACTAAAACACCTTTACCTAATTCATCTCTACCAAAACGAGTTGTAAGGTTTAGTCCTGTAGTTATTGGAATCCCTTGAACAATAGGCTCACCATTTGCTTTATAGAAATAGAAAACCCACATCCCTTCTCCTTCTGCACCTAGTCTACTATTCCATCGTAATCTAAATCTTAGTGGTAATGTTTCGTGACCATCTTCAAATTGTAAAGTCTGGATAAAGTCTGGGTGCTCTAGGCTAACTGGTAACTGTTGCATGTTCCCTCCTTAAATTAAAATAATGATTTAATAATAGATGGCTTACCTGCACCCATAGGATTGCCTCCTGCATCTACAGTTGAAGCACTTCCTCCATTATCAGTTAAGTCTATGAAACTACTTGATATGGACTTGGTTGAAACTATGGGTAACTTAACTGCTTTAGCTTCGATACGTAATGCATCACCAACATCATAGTTAATAGGTATGTCTATTGATTCAAATACCATTCCTGAGAAAGTTTCTAAGTTAGTAGATATTGAAACCATCCCTCTCTTGTTACGGATCTGCTTGAGAGTCTCGTAGGCTTTGTTAGAGGACTTTTCAAAGCCACCTACTGCCATTGCCGCTTCAGCAGCTAAACCCGCCTCTAAGGGAGATAGACCTACATTGGAAGCTAGTAATGCTGTAACCCTTGCACCTACTTTATTTGAATCCAGTAAAGTAATAGATGCATTGGAAACAAAACCACTAAAGCTAACTTCGATAGGATCGTTATGTATGTTATCCGTTTTACGTCCTTCAGATGTAGGCTTCTTAGAGATCCTTGTAGGCATCTTGATATTAATATCTTCTACTACATCTAAAGTTACATAAAGGTATTCATCATCTTCAAATTTACCATCTACAAGTTCTTGGAACCTGAAAGTTAAATACTTCTCTGTTTGTGAAGTTTTATCATTATAGATGCCAAACCGGGAAGCTAACCCGGATACAGCTTTTATTAATCCAAATGCCATTTTATCCCTCCACAGGTTTAAGTTTAAGACTTGATTTATTTTGTGTATACTGTTCTAAACCTTTAGTAACTTCTGATTTAATATCTTTAGTACTGATATCTTTCTTAAGGTTTATTTCAATTTTATCAATCTTAGTTGAAGAGTCTACACTTGAGTTTGAAGTTCTTGAGGTTGTAGCTACTTGTGATGCAGGATTACTTATACCTTGAGGAGTTACTGAGGAGTCACTCATTAATCCATCCCACAGATCACCAATAGCACCTGTAGCTTTTCCTAAGTACTCATCACCTTTACCTTGTATAAAACCAGAGGCATCTAAAAGCTTTTCATTAACTGCATCTAAAGTTTCCATGGAGAAGAACTTCTTAAGTGCAGCAACTGCATCATCAACAAGTTTAGGGAACTTTTCAAACATATCCATAATATCTCGGAACCATTTGAATTCACCTAACATGGTCTCACCACCTTGAAAGTAGGTCCACATTTCATCTACTGCCAAACCTACAGCTGTTACAAGGGCAACTGCTGTTGTAAATGGTGCAAAGGCAATAGCTGCTGCTAAAGCTACCATACCTAACACTGTGGCAATTGCAGTAAGTGAGATTTTAAATCCTGTGAGATCCTCTACTAAACTAATGAAACCTCTTCCCATTATCTTAGCTACTTCAACTACACCTTCCATTAATCTAATAACTGCTCGGAAAGGTACAAGTAAGAATTCTAAAATCCTACCTAGAATCGTAAATGCTGGAGCCATCCTATCTACTAATCTTATGATATCTCCTAGTAAATTGGTGAAGCCTTTATTGAAACCACCTTCACCTATTACCTTACCTGCTCTAAAGATAGAGGTATGTAATTTATTAATATTAGCATTAAGTGATCTGGAACCTCTTAAAACATCTTTATCTGTAAATGTAGATTTTAATTGTTTAGCAAACTTAGGTAAGAACTCTTTAGAGGATATATTACCTAGTTCTAATTGTTTATTAAGTTCACCTGTAGTCATCCCCATTGCTTCAGCTGCTATTCGGTAAGCACCGGGTAATCTCTCACCTAACTGACCACGTAATTCTTCTGACTGAACTTTACCTTTAGACATAATCTGAGTTAATGCTAAAAGTGTACCGTGGGTTTTATCAGCACTTAGACCAAGTACTGTTGATGCTTCTGCTACGGATGTAAATACTTTATCTATTTCATTCTGGTTAGCTACTGCATCGTTTGCATCGAAAAGACCATCAGCTGATGCAGTCATCAGTGTATAATCATTTGCTGTCTCTCGAAGCGAAAGGCCAAGTCTATCAACTGTGCCTTGTAAAAACTTGTTATTCTTTTGGAAAGTTTCTTGAGATCCCGAAGCTGCTAGTAAAGCATTTTCCATTGACTGGGCATCTCTTGTTGCTGTTATTAATGATGTACCGATTTGTACACCTGCAACTGCAACTAATAATCCTTTGTACTCTCTCATTGTGCCTACTAGATTCCGAAAGGCACTCTGATTTCTTTTTACTTTGCTAGTATAGTTTCCCATATTAGCTCCACCCGTTTGGATGGCGGTATTGACTCTCTGCATTGAAGCTTGGTCAATCCTAAAACCAAACTGAGCAAAGATATCAGCTACTTTTATACTTTGTGAAGCCATTGCTAGATACCTTTATTCATCATCTATTTGTTGTGCTTTTGCCATGTCAGCCAGCAGATCTTGATATTCAATTAATTCTTCAATGTCGTGAATATCACATTCATCATATAAATAGTCTGCTGTATAATTTAAGCTTTGATCGAACACTAAACGCATAATAGGCCAACTGATATCAAAACAGTTAGCCTGAGTTCCTACCATTACGCTGTGTGGACCAGCTCTTTCGGTAGTAGCGAATGCATAGGGCTGACGCCGACCAAGCTTAGTAAACTGCCGAAGTTCGCCTTAGCTACGATGATTGCCATCTTATACATAAGTCCATAATCTTCACCCCAATACTCATCAAAAGATACTTCTTCATTGTCCATATAAACATTTTCAAGAAGTGTTTCAATTAAGTTTAAGGCACTCTCTGTATCTGAAATTGCTTCCAAAACAGTACTTGTTAGATTACTAAGATCTTCAGTACTTAAAACTGCTTCACCTTTTTCATCAGTGGTTACAGAAGCAAATCCACTAGAGATACTAGGACCGATTAATTTAATTAATTTAAGTTTAGTTGGAATACCTTTACGGGCACCCATTGTTTTAAAAGAGTAATGAAATTCAGTTCCACCACTCTCAACTGTCCCTTTGTGTAATTTTAAAGCCATGTGTTATTCCTCCTCAGGTTAATTAGGCGTTGCCGCCAATGATGTTCTCACCACGTTCGCAATCTAAGATCCAGACTACAGGTAAGATATCATCACCTTTGCTAGTTGCTGGTAGAGCTACGATCCATGTATTTGTTGAGAAGAACTTATCCTTACCACTATTATCTGTCATAGAGAAAGGTAGTTGACCTGCACCTGTTGCTTTATCAGTTAAGAATGCACCAGTAAGTTCTTCATTAGTTTCAGAACTTCCCATCAATGTAATAGTAATCCGGAATGATTCATCTTCAATACGAGTACGTCCTACATTGGATTGAGCACCTATTTTCTTTTTCCAAGTATCAGCACCCGGTTCGATAGTAATAAAAGTACCATCCATTACGCCTTTAATTGGAATTGTTCCAAAAGACATTTTTACTTCACTTGGTAAATAAGTTTCCATAATATTAAGCTCCTACGTTGCCTTCTATTGAAGTATATTGAATTGCACCATTTAATTGTGCAGTCCAGTTAAAGTCTGTGTACCTACGAGTTCCACGAACTTGTGCACCCACTTGTGCAGCTGTTTTAGATGTAAGTGTATAGGAAGTAAAAATTCCTAAATCAACTGCTGCACCTAGAACACCTCGAATTGCATTCTCTTCTAATGCAATACCATCGTCATCATATCCAATTTTATCACGAGAGATCTTAAGTAAAGCGATTGCTTCTTCAAGACGTGCATCTACGTAATCTAGGTTTACGATAACATCTAACCATTCACCTGAAGATGTTTGACCATCTTGAAGTACAACATTGCCACCGAAGTTAGCAAAGAAGTTCATACGATTTGCAAGAGCATCATCATATTGAGTATCGGTTAATTTTGTATCTACAGCTCCAGATAATAACTGAGAAGCTGCTGTCCATGATCCAACTTTTGCAGCACAGAACTTACCCATTGCTCTCATTTCGTTGTAAGTAATTGCAGCAGGTGTTTCATAAAAGAACATGCTACGATCTGAGTTTACAGTTTCAGCAGATGAGGTGTTAGCTGCTACTAAATCAGCTGCTAATACAGACACAGGGAAGTACTCCATTACTTGAGCACCTGCATACGTAGAAATGGTTTCCTGCTCAGCGAATACACGAGTCTCAGCACCTACATAGTAAAAACTAGCACCAGCTGCTTTAATACGAGCAACAGAAGCACCATGGTTAGCGTCTCCAGCAAGGTTCTGGCCTATGATTAAGGTTTCAGCTCTTACGCTACCAGAAAAGTAAGCAGCAGCTGCTAGGTAAGCTGGAGACGTTGTAGTCATACCTGTAATAGCTAGTACACCATCTGGATCACTTACTGCATAGAAGTCTTCATTGTTTAGGTTGGCATCAGCTTCTGCAAGGAATAAACCTTGATTAAATGAAGCAGTTTGAATACGAGCAGTTGACCTTGAGATCTGACTGTTCGCAATTTTAGTAATTGAAGTCATATTGTTTCCTTTATTTAGAGATGGCCCGAAGGCCTCGTTAGTTTACTTACTGATTATTGGAAGTACTGTGATAGTGGATACAGCTATAGGGGCTGAGATCACACCCGCAGACGGCACATCAAATGTAATGGAGGCTGCCGTATTGGTCAGAACATTACAAGAATATGTATCAGAGTTAGAGTCGTTTCCGATATGTACCTCAACAAAAGTCGCATCACCTATAGGTGTGTAGTTACTCATTGTGATTGTAGCTACAGTACCCCTAGTTATTTGAAGACCTGTGATCACACCAGAAGCTGGAGGTGGGGGGTTAACTGTAATGTTGACCGTACCTTCAGCAGACAACAAACCTTGAATATCCCTGACGGTATACTTAAGGGAATCCGCACCCTCATAGTCCGTACCTAGGTAATTAACATTTACCACCCCCTCAGTTTGACCGTCAAGAGTAGTGGCAGTGGCGTTAATAGCTGGTTGGGTAATTGCAAGAGTAGACCAATCAATCTCATCGTTATCATCGCTAACCCACTGAGACAGGTTAATTTGAGTGAATTCTACATTGTGGTCCACATTACGTGTACCTATCTGAAGTATGGTAGGTGCCACGTTCACTAAAGTACGTATGCGAATTAGTCTTGATGCCTGCGTAACCTTACCATCAGAACCAGTACGCTTAGCATTAACCGAGTACAGCCCTGTAGGTAGGGTGGTGGATGTGAAGGTAGGGCCTGTGGCCACTACAGTAGTATCAGTGCCAATAGTCCATTCTATCCCAGCACTTAAGTCTCCAGTCGATGAATCGATTGCGGTAGCTGTGAACTCGACAGAAATACCCTCTGTCTGCTCAATACTAGATAGGGGTTTGGTGATAGTTACATCACATGTATTCAACGTAGATCGAACAAAGTGGTTCGTAATCTCTGTGTCTACATGTGAAAGTATTAAATCAACCTGAGCAGAGGTATTTCCCTGACCGCTAGGATGAGCAGTAGTTAGACCACTTGGGCGATATGCAGTTGAAGATACAGGAGCATTGATCAAGTAGCGGTAGATACACATCGCTGTCACGTACAGACCAGAGAAGTTTTGGTGAGTATTATCCCCAAACATATCTAACGTAGGGTCGGCAGCCCTGATTTCATGCCAAGCAGTAGATACATCGATTAGGTCGATATTACGAGCAGTGGCACCTATATTAAAGTGGTTTAATTCAGTGGTGTATTGGGACTCATCTGAGTTCTCTTGCTCTTGGTGCCCCCACATCACAACGTCGGTCTGAGCGCCCTTAGCTGCATCCACGACGGTCTTTATATCCGCTTCATAATAAGCACTAACATCAGGAAGTACGCTAGTTCGTCCCTCACCTTGTACTATGATCAGATCGTAATTACCTGAGCCAATCTTCTCCATAAGGATTGAGTCAGAGGTATAGTCGGCGAATTCGCCCCCTCCTTTTAGCTCTATTTCGGAATAGATGTATCTACCATCTGCCAGATAAGCAGCATCCAACATTTCTTTTAGGTGGACGGCTGTGCCTGAACCATCCTCGGCATAGTAGCTAGGTCCAGATAATGAGTTACCTAGGATCAATATTTTCTGTATGCCGTCCTTCCCGTAAAGGGCTGTATTGGTCGTAGCAGCGGCTAAATTAACATCTGTAACCACGACTGTAATCGAAGCTACTGAGTTAGCTTCTATGCCCGGAAACGCAGTCAAATCCCAAGTTAGTTGGCTTACACCAGTGGTCTTGGTTTCCGTCTGTGCAGATACAGGTGAACCGTTTACATGAGGTACAGCATCTGCATTAATATCATCTTTGGTATTAACCAGTAGGGTCAGCGTATCCCCTGCAATCGATAAGAATACTGAAGGGGCATCCGCAGATATTGTCGTAGCGTAAGCACCCGGATTACCTGTACCAGTGCTATCAGCATTAACCAGTGAAGAATCTGGGAGGATATCCCAACCCCCTACAATATCTTTCTGGATGTCTGTCGAGGTATTTACCTCATACCCAGAGTTAGCCCCCCAATTAGTTTGAATATTTATAGGAGAACTGGCTGCTGTCTGGGTCGTGAAATTATAGTCAGAGGCAGGAGATACATCTGTTGATGCGTAAAAAGGAGTATTCACAATCAAACAGTTAGTAAATGTATGCTGGTTGTTTGGACGTACAGTGATACAATCCGAAATCGTACAATGATCTAAGGTAAAGTAACCTGACCGGAATGCCCCACCAAATTCCTTATTACAGTTGACAATCTTACAGTGACTAAACGTAGTAGTAATAGCCGACGCATCTGCTTTAATACCTGTGGAGGTAGCTAGACTTGAGCCATCCATAACAAGGCCTGTACAGGTAATATCTCCTTCAAGTACCTCTATTAAGTTAATGGCTGTAGTATTAGCTGGATTTGCTCGGATAATAAAAGAATCTTCCTCCTCTTCCGCAACTGTCATCCACTTAGAACGGAGTTTAAGTATAGAACCCCCAATGGTATCAGTAGGTTCCGACATAATAGCGGGCTGTCCGTTTACCTTCTGGCCTATGATGCTAAAGCGGTTTGAGGCATCCACCGTCCAGAATCTGATCTCCTCCCTCTCGTAAATCACACCCCCATCAGAGCAACGAACAAGTAGGGTTATCACGCCCGCATTCGTCGCTACCAAGTCTGTAGTATGGTCGGCAGCTACCGCCGCCATAGCAAGTGCGAAGGACGCATAAGTATCTGAATTACCATGCTTAGATACGTCTGAATCAATTATGTATGTCTGTGCCATGTCTATAATACCTCTATATTAGGGATGGTTATTGTGTCGCCATATACTGGGGCGTCCGATACTTTTAACAACCTGATTGCGTTCAAGGTTGTATTACCTTTAGGATCGAATTTAATTGTTAATAAACCATCTACACCTATCATAACAGTCTCATCAAAGATTTTGACATCAGCCCAAGGTTGAGAACGACCTCCTGTATCAAACAGATTACCGTTCAAAGTTATATCAATTGCACCATTATCATTTGTACTTTCACGATAATGAATTGCTACAATCTGGACTCTCCAACTAGAACCCGCATCTATACCCCCCTGTGAGAACACAAAGTTAGCTACGTCATCCGCAGATAAGTAACTGTAAGTATCCCATAATGGTGTGTGTATATAGAGGCCCTTATCCTGCAAGGCAGCTATTACACTAGGATCTGCGGCAGCTGTGGTATCAATATTAGACCAACCATCTATATTACCTCCACCCTCAGGGT
>ERZ1027208.454-NODE-454-length-15953-cov-23.571959_pt1 | contig 15953 bp, 16 predicted proteins | sample MGYA00520867_ERZ1027208 | MGnify/ENA primary metagenome ERZ1027208 (study PRJEB33311, sample SAMEA4378413) | marine metagenome | biome: Marine biome; feature: Fjord; material: Water | collected 2014-07-20T08:00:00Z/2014-07-... | depth 75 m ...
AAAAAGCACTTCATAATTGAAGTGCTTTTTTTATGTGTAAATGTTTTAATACTATAAAGAATAGCTTAAACCTAACAACCAATAAGTCTGTAATTCATTGTCAACATTATTAAATGTTGGTACAACAGAAGTAGGTGTTATTGTACTACCAGCAAATTGTTTCAATGCATAGTTTAAAGCTTCTTGTTTGTTGCTTCTCAAGCCAAAATCAAATCCTACACCAATTTTTTTCCATAGTTTGTAGCTAAAAGAGTTTATCCAAGTAAAGTTTGATAAATCACTGCTTTTGTAGCTTTGGAATGTTGAAAAGTTAGACTTAAAACTAATAGCTCCAATTTGTCTTGTATAATCTGCAACGATTTTTGCGCCTAAAGACGATTCGAAAACAGCATCGTTATCACTAAATACAAAGTTGTAGTTTAATGGGTGAATAACTACAAATAAATTTTCAATTGGTGTCCAAGTAGCACCTACACCTAAATCTAAATATCCAGGATCATTAAAATTATTAAGTATAGTCGTTCTGTATTCACCTAAAGCAGATATAGCAAATTTCTCATTTAATTTTCTCCCATATAATGAAGATATATTAAACACATCTGTTGCTTCTCTAAATTTGTCGCTATCTGTTGGATCATCTTTATCATCTAATTTTATCCAAGCTAAATTTACATTAGCAGCATTTCTCCAAAAAAACTTTTCTTGTTTTAAGTTTGCAAAAGCATTTACTGTAAAACCAAGATTCGCTGAACTGTTATTTGGTGACCCTTGAGAATACCAGTTGTTAAATTCTGAAAGACTTCCACCAATAGTACCAAAAGCACCTTTGCTCCAACCTGGTAAAGCATCAATTTGCGCTTGTAAAGCATTTGCTTCTCCTTGTAAGGCATCTGCAGCTGCTTGTTTTTCAGATTTTTGAGCTTCTAGCTCTTCTTTTGTTTGTGCATTCATTGAAATTAATCCAATAAAAAATGCAGATAATAAAACTAATTTTTTCATAAGTGTTAAAATTTTGAGATTGCAAAACTAATCTATAAACCTAATTTAATGTAAAAAAGTAAAGTAAAAGCCCCTTATAATAGCTGAAACGCTGATTTTATCGATTATTAACGTTTGAATAATGGAACTGAAGAACAAGCTTCACCATACATAATAGATTTTGCAATAGGCTGAAGTTTTTGTGCCAATAAAATATAAGCATTTTCTGGCACAGGTTTTTTAGAACAACCTTTTATTATTATAGGTTTGTCCTGTAAATCTGAAACGTCTAAATTGTTTATAATATCCTGATAAATTGAAGCTTCTAAAGCTTCTAAATCTCCTATTATGGTTTTTTTTGAATGAGGTTTTAAATGCATAGTAATAAGCATATAAGCCCAAGCAGGAATAATAGCATCAGCAGAACACATTAAGGCAATAAAAGAGTTTTGGTATTGAGACCAATTGTGTTGTTTTACATATTCTCTAAAGTCTTTTTCACGCAGTACCAAACCTTCAAAAAGCCAATCTTTAATATCAAACAAAATACGCTTGCCTTCAGGGTAAAAATCCTCAAGATCAAAAGTCACTAATTTGCTATTCGCTACGCGATTTATGATTTCATCTGCCATACTTCAAAGTTAGTTATTTTTTTTATTGGTAACCTTCTGCTTGCAACTGGAAAAGTTGAGCATAAAGCGATTGGTTAGCCATTAATTCGTTGTGTGTACCAATTTCTAAAACACAACCTTCATCAAGTACTAAAATTTTGTTTGCTTGTCTAACAGTACTAAATCTATGAGAAATAATAATGCTTGTTTTGTCTTCGGTTAAACCGATAAAGCGCTCAAAAACATCGCTTTCTGCTTTTGCATCTAACGCCGATGTTGGTTCATCTAGTATCATAACTTTTGCGTCTTTCATATACGCTCTTGCCAATGCTACTTTTTGCCATTGTCCTCCAGATAACTCTTGCCCTTTTGCAAAACGTTTTCCTAACTGTTGGTCATAACCACGTTTTAATTCTGACACTACAGAATTGGCTAAACTTAATTCGGCAGCTTTCTCTATTTTTTCTTGATTGTCTATTTCATCAATATCACCAATAGCTATGTTCTCTCTAACAGTGAATTCATATTTAAAGAAATCTTGAAAAATAACACCAAAAAACGCCTGGTAATCTGCTTTTTTAAAGCGGTTGATATTGATGCCGTCCAATAAAATTTCACCAGATGTTGGTTCGTAAAAGCGCAATAATAATTTTGTTAATGTTGTTTTTCCTGCACCGTTTTGACCAACAAAAGCCAATTTTTCTCCCGCATTAATTTTAAAACTAATTCCTTTAAGTATTTCGTGGTCAGATTCAGGATATGAAAACCGCACGTCCTTAAATTCAAACCCTTTTTTAATGGTTTTTGGAAGTGGCATATCTTCAACGTGTTTAGGCGTGATGGAAATATCTATAAAATCAAAATAATCTTTAAGATATAAGGCGCTTTCGGAAATACGTGTAAACTTTGAAAAGAAGTCTTGTAAGTTTCTGGTTAGTCTATTAAAAGCTCCAGATAAAAAGGTTAATTCCCCAAGAGTAATCACTCCAGAAATAACTCTATATATTATAAAAACATAAGCACCATAATAACTTAGTGTTCCTAGTACATTAAACACAAATCCTAAAGCGGAACGTTTTACAGCTAATTTTTTGTTGAGATCATAATACTCCTGAGACAAGTTCTTAAAACGATCTACAACAAAGTCTGTTAAACCAAAAAGTTTAATTTCTTTAGCTGTTTTGTCATTTGCACCAATAAATCTAAGGTAGTCTAATTCGCGACGCTCGGCAGTCCAGCCTCTCGCTAAAGAATATTGTTGTTGGCTAAACCAAATTTCATTTATAAATGAAGGAATAATACTTAATACCAATAAGATGATTAAATAGGGTTCAAAATAGATTAAACCAGCAACTAACGTTGAAATGGAAATAAGGCTTTGAACTTCTCCTAAAGCGTTAGACATTAAACCAACACGACCAGTGGTTTGGGTTCTTGCACGTTCTAATTTATCATAAAATTCAGAATCTTCAAGCAGACTGATATCTATTTGATTAGTTTTTTTTATGATTCTTACAGAGGTGTCTATTGAGTATGCGTCACCTAATAAACTATCGGTAAGTTGAATGGCTCTACTCACTAAATCTGAAAGAATAATTAACCCAAATTCAATGGCAACGTAAGTCCAAAGCTGCGATAAATCAGTAATATCTGCTTTAGATTGTAGTATAATCTCATCGATAATGATTTTACCAATCCAAAGAATGATAACAGGTAAAACCGCACCAATTAATCTACAAAAAGCTGAAAGTAAAAAGAGTTTTTTATTGGTATTCCAAATTTCCTTAAAGAATCTCGGAATGTAAACTAAAGCACTAAAGGATTTTTTTAAGCTTGTTTTGTTTCCGTCTTTTAATGATTTAGGTGTTTGTCTTGGCATTTAATTAAAAACTTTTAAAGCATACCAAGCTCAAGCTTAGCTTCTTCACTCATTAAATCTTGTGTCCAAGGTGGATCGAACGTAATTTCAACTTCAGCATCTTTAACATCATTTAAAGATTTCACCTTTTCTTCTACTTCTAAAGGAAGTGTTTCTGCTACAGGACAATTAGGTGTTGTTAATGTCATTAAAATTTTCACATCATAATCTTCATTAACGAATACATCGTAAATTAAACCCAATTCATATATGTCTACTGGGATTTCTGGATCATAAATAGTTTTTAAAACTTTCACTATTTTTTCTCCTAATTCTGTTGTATCTATAATTTCACTCATCTTAATTTAGTTGTGTTTGGTATGCTATGGCATACATTTTAAGTTGTTTTATCATGCTTACCAATCCGTTGGCACGCGTAGGTGATAAATGCTCTTTCAGTCCAATTTCATCAATGAAATCAGTATTTGCTTCAATAATATCAGCTGGATGCTGGTTAGAAAATACACGTATTAAAATAGCGATTATTCCTTTTGTAATGATTGCATCACTATCCGCAGTAAATTCAACTTTATCGTCATTCATTTCTGCATGAACCCAAACTTTACTTTGGCAACCTTTAATGATATTGTCTTCTGTTTTGTATTGTTCTTTTATTAAAGGAAGTGTTTTGCCTAAATCTATCATATATTGATAGCGTTCTTCCCAATCTTCAAACATTGAAAATTCATCAATAATCTCGTCTTGTATCTCTTTTATGCTCTGCATTTATATTGATTTTGTTTTAAAATACAAAATTAAGCAATTCATTTTGCTTTCAACTATTCTTTAACTTCTGTTTGTGCTATCAATTCGTTCACTAAATCTTCAATAGCGGCATTAGGATTTCCAGCATCAAAAGACTGGGTTTGATATGTTTCACCATCTTTTGTGATAATTAAGGTAGCAATTGCTGCTCCATCGTATTGATGTGCTTTACTTGGCGGTTCTAAACTAGGCAACCTTTTAACATCTATTTTTTGAAGCATAGCTGATAGTGTTGCCCATTCTTCTTCAGTACAGACTCTTGTTGTGGGTTTTTCACCTCTGCTATTTTGAAAAATTATGGTTTTGTTGGTAATTTTAACTTGCTTAAAACCTCCTCTTGTTACAGCAGAATATTCTATTGTAGTTATAGTGTCTTGAGTCATTTTTGCAGTTTCAACAGTTGTTTCTTTTGAAGCTTCTATGTTTGATGCCGTACTTTTAGCACCACCACATGCGTTCAAAATAATAGTAAAGACAATAATTGTAATTGTTTTCATAGTAATGAATTTATATTTATAAATATAATATTACAAAAAAGAAGCCAAAGTATTAGCTTAACATCATTTTTGCTTTTTTCACACCATCAACCAAAGCATCAACTTCTTCAATAGAGTTATAAAAAGCAAAGGAAGCTCTCACTGTTCCTGGGATTTTGTAAAAGTCCATAATGGGTTGCGCACAATGATGACCAGTTCTTACAGCAATACCCATTTTGTCTAAAAGTGTGCCAACATCATAAGGATGTATGCCTTCTAAGTTGAAAGAAATTACAGACGTTTTATGTTTAGATGTTCCATAAATTTTTAAACCTTCAATTTCCAATAGTTTTTGAGTTGCATATTTCAAGAGCTCATTTTCATATTCTGCAATAGCTTCAAAGCCGATAGCATTCATATAATCAAGAGCAGCGCCAAAGGCTATGCCACCACAAATATTAGGCGTTCCTGCTTCAAATTTATGAGGTAATCCGGCATAGGTTGTTTTTTCAAAAGTAACTTGGTCTATCATTTCGCCACCACCTTGATATGGTGGTAATTTTTTTAACCATTCTTCTTTACCATACAACATTCCAACACCTGTTGGTCCACAAATTTTATGTGCAGAAGCAACATAGAAATCAACATCTAAAGCTTGTACATCTGGCTTAAGATGTGGGCAAGCTTGAGCACCATCAATTAGAACTGCAGCGCCGACTTCGTGTGCTTTTTCTATAATATCTTCAATAGGATTAATGGTTCCTAAGGCGTTTGAAATATGATTAACAAAAACAAGTTTGGTTTTGTTAGACAATAAATTAGAATATGTTTCCATATCTAATTCGCCTGCTTGTGTCATTGGAATGACTTTTAAAACAGCACCTGTTCTTTCGCAAAGCATTTGCCAAGGCACAATGTTACTATGGTGTTCTAAAGCTGAAACAATAATTTCATCCCCTTTTTTTAATAACGAAGTAAAACCATTGGCTACTAAATTAATACTATGCGTTGTGCCAGAAGTCAGTATAATTTCGTAAGCGTGTTTCGCATTAAAATGCGTTTGTATTTTATGCCTAGCTTGTTCGTATTTATCTGTAGCTTCTTGACTTAAACTGTGTACACCACGGTGAATATTTGCATTGTAATTACTATAATAATCTACAATAACATCAATAACTTGTTGCGGTGTTTGCGATGTAGCAGCATTGTCAAAATACACTAGAGGTTTACCATTAACTTTACGTGAAAGAATGGGAAAGTCTTTTCTTATTTGAGCAATATCTAGCATTTTTATTATTGGTTTTTTACAAATCAAACCCAATATTAACGCCCAGTTTTGTGGCGATAATTTTAGTAATACGTTGTTTTAATTCTGGGATTTTAACAGAGCTTAATACGTTATTACTAAAAGCATACATTAATAGAGCTTTAGCTTCTTTTTCAGGAATACCTCTTGAACGCATATAAAACATAGCACTCTCATCTAATTGTCCAATAGTACAACCATGAGAACATTTTACATCATCTGCAAAAATTTCCAATTGAGGCTTTGTGTTTATGGTGGCTTTATCACTAACTAGAATATTATTGTTAGCTTGAAATGCGTTTGTTTTTTGAGCTTCTTTTTCAACAACAACTTTACCATTAAAAACCCCAGTTGAGCTACCGCCAAATATGCCTTTATAATCTTGGTGGCTTTCACAATTAGGTTCAATATGATGCACCAAAGTGTTGTGGTCTACGTGTTGTTTTTCTCCAATTATTGTAATGCCTTTCATTGTAGAATCTATACGTTCACCGTTTTGATAAAAGTTAAGATTGTTACGTGTTAATTTACCACCAAACGAAAAAGTATGAACAAAAGCATGACTTGAATCTTTTTGATTTACAAACGTATTATCAATTAATGAGGCGTTTAAATTATCATTTTGTATTTTATAGTAATCAACAATAGAGCGTTTGTTACTAAAAATTTCTGTTACACTATTTGTTAGGACAGGATTGTCTGTTAAACTTTGGTGACGTTCCATTATTTGGACATGAGAATTCTCGTCTACAACAATCAAATTACGAGGTTGTAACATTAAAGCAGTTTCATTCCCAGTAGATATATGTACTATTTGAATGGGTTTTGAAACCAATTTGTTTTTTGGAATGTGAATATATGCGCCTTCACTTGAAAAAGCAGTGTTTAAAGAAGTCAAACTATCTTTTGAAGCTATTTTATTAAAATAGTTTTCAATAACCAGTCTGTACTTTGGTTTAGAAAGTGCTGCAGACATTAAACAAATATCCATTCCATCATGTGTGGTCTGCGAAAGATGAGAAGAATACTTCCCATCTATAAACACTATTTTATAAGTGTCTATGTCGTGAAGAAAATATTTTTTTATATCTCTATATTCTAATGCATTTTCTTGTTTTGGAAAAACACTATAATCGTGTTTTAAAACACTGTTTAATGAAGTGTATTTCCAAGCTTCTTCTTTTTTTGAAGGGAAACCATTGGTTTCAAAGGTTTTTATAGCTTCACTTCTAATATCATGAATAGGTGTATCTACATCTATATGATTTTCGAAAGCTAAAAAAGATGATACTAATTTTTCTTTTAAATCCATTTGCTTTAATTAAGCGTTCACTTCTTCTTTAATCCAGTCGTAGCCTTTTTCTTCTAGCTCATGTGCTAGTTCTTTGCCACCAGATTTTACAATTTTACCGTTATATAATACGTGAACAAAATCAGGTACTATATAATCCAATAAACGTTGGTAGTGTGTAATTACAACTACTGCATTGTCTTTAGATTTTAATTTATTTACACCGTTGGCAACAATACGTAACGCATCAATATCCAAACCAGAATCTGTTTCGTCTAAGATTGCTAATTTTGGTTCTAGCATTGCCATTTGAAAAATCTCATTTCTTTTCTTTTCTCCACCAGAAAATCCTTCATTTAAAGAACGTGATAAGAATTTACGGTCAATTTCCAGAAGTTCAGCTTTTTCACGAATCATTTTAAGCATTTCATTTGCAGGCATATCTTCCAAGCCTTTTGCTTTGCGTGTTTCGTTAATAGCTGTTTTAATAAAGTTTGTTACTGAAACGCCGGGTATTTCTACAGGATATTGAAATGATAAAAATATGCCTCTGTGCGCACGTTCTTCAGCAGATAATTCTTCTAAATCTTCTCCGTTTAAAAGAATATTTCCTTTTTCTACTTCGTATTCTTCTTTTCCTGCAATAACAGAAGCTAATGTGCTTTTACCAGAGCCATTTGGGCCCATAATAGCGTGTACTTCTCCAGCTTTTACTTCTAGATTTATTCCTTTTAAAATGGATTTGTCTTCGACACTTGCGTGTAAGTTTTTAATCTCTAACATAATATTATTGCCCAATTTTTACAACTTCATTTTTGGTTGGGTCTAGTTTTTTTACGCTTAATATTTCTTTTATTTCAACTTTATAAGGCCAAGTTTCTTCACCTTCAGCTTTAGCTATGATTTTTCCACGAACTTGAACAGTAATTCCATCTGTAGGTTCTGTTCTAAATTCTTTACCCATATCATTTAACTCGTGCATTTTATCATTTATAACCACGCCATATATAGAATTACCCATTTGTATTACAGCGGCATCGTTATAATAAATAAATTCACCGGTAACCAGTGTTAATCCGTCGCTTTGCTTAGCGGTTTTAACAATCCCATCTTCAGTAATTTGAAGTTCTGTTTTTTCAGAATCATTTTTACAGCTCGAAAATAAGACAAGGCTTAAAAGTAAGATGATTATTTTTCTCATTTTATTGCAGTGGTTTTGGGAATTCAGGCATATTATTGAAATCGTTTAAATCATGTTGAATGATAACTTTTGCGTTTTTTTCTTTTGCAAAAGCTTCAAAAATCTCCATACTTTTTAAAGTCTGTTCAACATCAGAATTAAAGCTAGGTACACCTTTCTTTTCTCTGTTTTCTTGAAAATGGTATAAATCTCCTGTTAGTAAAACAGGGCCAGTTTCGTCTAAATTTAAAAATAAAACTTGATGACCTGGTGTATGACCTGGCATTGATTTGAGAACAACGGTTCCATCACCGAAAACATCAAGATCACCATTAAGTTTTTTTACATTACTTAAATCTTTTATTGCATTATAAGTATCTGGATCTGCTTTTTGATGCTCTTCACTTGTAACGTAATCGTATTCTTTTTCTTGAACCAACCAAGTAGCATTTTTAAAGTTAAAAGCTGAGCCTGAATGGTCAAAATGAGTATGTGATAAAGCGATATAATTAAAATCTTCTGGTGTTAGGTTTAAAGCCTTTAGTTGGTTAACTATAGAATCTTTTCTAGATACGGTAAAAGCTCCGTTGGGAGTTGTGTAAGGTTCTTGTCCTACTAATCCTTCTGCTAAGCCAGCATCCCAAAGCATTCTTCCCTTTGGATGTTCAATAATATAAAAAGCGTCAGCAAATGTTTTGCTTTCTCCTTTATACATATCGCCTTGAGAGAAAATCTCAAGCATATTAGCGATTACTGTACCACCATCAAGTGTATATAATTTAACGTTTGTTTTTTCTTCTTTTAATTTTTCTTCTTGTTGTGCATTATCATAACCGTCTTTAACACCTTCTTTAAAATCTTTGCAAGAAAAAAATGCAACAAGTACAAATACTAATAATATATTCTTCTTCATTTATTTAAAATTTTTATTCAATTTTTGTTTGGTTAGCCTACTGATCCTTCTAAACTGATTTCCAATAGTTTTTGAGCTTCAACAGCAAATTCCATCGGTAATTTATTTAATACTTCTTTGCTAAAACCGTTTACAATTAATGCAATGGCTTTTTCAGTATCAATACCTCTTTGATTACAATAGAAAATTTGGTCTTCACCAATTTTACTAGTCGTTGCTTCGTGCTCTATTATTGCTGTTTTGTTTTTTGCTTCTATATATGGAAATGTATGTGCGCCACATTCATTTCCCATTAATAAACTATCACATTGGGAGAAGTTACGAGCATTGTCTGCTCTAGAACTTATTTGTACTAATCCACGATATGAGTTTTGTGATTTTCCTGCTGAAATTCCCTTTGAAATAATTGTTGATTTGGTGTTTTTTCCCAAATGAATCATTTTAGTTCCAGTATCTGCTTGTTGGTAGTTGTTGGTTACTGCAATAGAATAAAATTCTCCTACAGAATTATCTCCTTTTAGTACACAACTCGGATATTTCCATGTTACTGCTGATCCTGTTTCTACTTGTGTCCAAGAAATTTTTGCATTTTTCTCGCATAAACCTCTTTTGGTTACAAAATTGAATACACCACCTTTTCCTTCAGCATTTCCAGGATACCAGTTTTGTACTGTGCTATATTTTATTTCAGCATCGTCTAAAGCAATAAGCTCTACAACTGCTGCATGTAATTGGTTTTCATCTCTACTTGGCGCTGTACAACCTTCAAGGTAACTTACATAACTTCCTTCGTCTGCAATAACTAGAGTTCTTTCAAATTGACCAGTTCCTGCTTGATTGATTCGGAAATAAGTTGAAAGTTCCATTGGACAACGAACGCCTTTTGGAATATAACAAAAAGAACCATCACTAAATACAGCGCTATTTAAAGCTGCATAAAAGTTGTCTTTTTGAGGAACAACGGTTCCTAAATATTTTTTCACGAGTTCTGGATGCTCTTTAATAGCTTCAGAAATGCTCATAAAAATAATGCCTTTTTCGGCTAATGTTTTCTTAAAAGTAGTTGCAACTGAAACAGAATCGATAACAACATCCATTGCTACGTTTGCTAATTTTTTCTGTTCATCTATTGAAATACCAAGCTTTGCAAATGTTGCTAAAAGTTCAGGGTCTACTTCGTCTAAACTATCGTATTTGGGCTTGCTGTTTGGAGCTGAATAATACGAAATAGCTTGAAAATCGGGTTTTTTGTAATGTACATTTGCCCATTCTGGCTCAGTCATTTCTTTCCAAGCTTTAAATGCTTCTAATCTCCAATCGGTCATCCATTGTGGTTCTTCTTTCTTTTTAGAAATAGCACGTACAATATCTTCATTTAGACCAATAGGAAATGTGTCAGATTCTATGTCTGTGTAAAAACCATATTCATATTCTTTGGTTTTTAATTCTTCTCTTAAGTCATCTTCAGTATACTTTGACATAATTCAATTTTTGTTTTATAATGAAAATGATTCTCCACAACCACAAGTACGGTTGGCATTAGGGTTGTTGAATACAAAACCAGCGCCATTAAGTCCGCCAGAGTACTCTAAAGTTGTTCCTATGAGATATAAAAAGCTTTTTTTGTCTACAATAATTTTCACACCATTATCTTCAAAAACCTTATCGCCTTCTTCTTGTTGTTTGTCAAATTTTAAATCATAAGAAAGACCGGAGCATCCACCGCTTTTAACTCCAACACGAACATAATGTTCATTAGAGTTAAAGCCATCTTCGTTCATAAGTTCGATAACTTTCTTTTTAGCTGTTTCAGAAACTTTTATCATAATCTTTTATATAGATTTTGTCTAAATAGAGTGCAAATATACAATATAAGTAGGTCTTTACCATATAACCTAACATTATATTAATATATGATTTTATAGCTTTTTGCTATTGACTTATAAAATTTGGATTGTTTAAAAAAGAAGGATCCGATAGTGAAAGTAGAAAAGCTTTTAGATCTGCTTTGTCTTCTGTGGAAAGTTGCACGCCACCTTGTGCAATTTTTTTCATTAAAGGGTCTATTGTTGAAGAAGGTTGCAATCCTTCACTATAATGATTTATAACATCATCTAAAGTACTGAATCTACCATCGTGCATATAAGGAGCCGTGAAGGCTAAATTTCGAAGTGAAGGCGATTTGAATTTACCATTATCTGCTGGATTACCGCTAACTGTTCCTAGTCCTAAATCTGAAAATGTGGTATCCAAGCCGTTATTATGAAAAATATTATCTGTCCATAAGGGATTATTAGGGTTGCCGTGACAATGAAAACAGTCGCCTTTGGTTTCGTCCATAAATACATTTAGACCGTTAAGTTCTTGAGGTGTTAATGTGGCTTCTCCTAATGAGTATTTATCGAATTTGGAATTTGCGGAAATAAGTGTTCTTTCAAATTGAGCAATAGCTTTGGTTGTTAATTCTTTCGTTATTTGTGCTGTGCCAAAAGCTTGCTTAAATAATGTAGGGTATTCTGGGTGATTTGTTAGTTTCGAAATTACATCATCCCAATTGCTATGCATTTCAATTGGGTTTTGAACAGGTTCTATTGCTTGTCTTTCTATACTTAATTCTTTGCCATCCCATGTAAAACGTTCGCCATAATTCCAAGCAAGGTTGAATAAAGGCATAGCGTTACGAATTCCAAAAACACCATCTACACCAACACTGGTTGGTGTGATGTCTGAAAATGCATTTTGAGGTGAGTGACATGTGGCACATGCTTGTGTATTATTTCCTGAAAGCAGTTTGTCAAAAAATAGTTTTTTTCCTAATGCAACACCTTCAACTGTTTGAGGATTGTTGTTAGGGATTATTGGGTCTATTAATTTTTGCTCAAAAAGCGGTGGGATATTTAAAGGCAAAGGTGTAGCTTCATATTCTTGCTCTAATTGTGAGTCTTCACTTGAGCACGATGAGCAAAAGAAAAGCAATAAACAAGCGATATAGAAAAACCTTTGTTTCATTTTTATTGAGTGATTTCACCTAAACTAAATACCGAAGCTGCATTTTGCTGCATTAGTTTTTGTGCATCATAATTTGGCATAAGCGGTGTGTCATATACATTTAAATCCCAAGTATTTGGATTTTTGAACCATTCTGCAATATTCATTTTTATTTCAATATTAGTACCTCTTGAAATATCTAAAGCATTTGAGAATTCTATAGTTACAAAGTTTTGTTCAAAAACACCATCGCTAATTTTTGCTGTTCCATTATGAAAGTTAAATGGTTTTGGTGATGATGTATTTACATCATACATACCATCAAATTGCATAAAATGATAACCTCCGCCTAACATTTCTGGCCAGTTCCATGAAGCCGAATTTAAATTAGGGTAATTTCCGTCAATATTATCTTCTTCATTAAAACCATAAATAATTTTTAATGTATAAACTCCAGTTGGAATACTCGTATTAGGATCAAATATTAGCGTGCTTTCATCTGAAATATCAACAAAACTATATCCATCAAAACTATATGTTTCTCCGCTAAGGTTAGTTAATTGATATCTTGAAGTTAAGTATCTAATTCTAACAATATTTAGTATTTCTCCATTTTCATTTGTAAAATCTTGAGAATCAAAATTTGTACTGTTTATTATAGTGCCATCCCAATTTTGTGAATGAGTAAAAGTTACTGTTGCGTTAGCTTTTAAATTATCATCATTATCTTCACTACAAGATGATAAGGTTGTAATTACAACTAATAATAGAAATAATATTTTTTTCATTTTTTAATTGATTTTAATTAGTAATAAATCATCAAAACCTAAATTTCCTGAAATATCACCATCGTTACTACTTGTTTCACCAACAGCAATAATTGTTTTGTTGTTTAATTCTGTAACGCTATTTGCGAATTCTATATTTGAACCACCAACAGTTTTCCCCCATTCAATATCACCTGAATTATTCACTTTTAAAACCCAAGCATCGTTTTGACCTTTATTGGTTGTAACATCAAAATCACTACTTCTACTACTTCCGGAAAGCAAAAATCCACCATCTTGCGTTTTAGAAATAGATCTACCAACATCAAAACTTAATCCTCCAATTGTTTTTTCCCAAATAAGATTTCCTGTAGGTGTTATTTTTATCAACCATAAATCTGCGTTACCAATACTATTTGATACATTAACATCTTCGCTTCTAGTATCACCAACAATGACATAATTTCCATCATTTGATTCTACAACGCCTCGAGCTTCGTCAATTTGTGTTCCTCCAAATGATTTTTCCCATTCTAAATTTCCAATAGAAGATATTTTAATAACCCAAAAATCGTAGTCTCCAATATTTCCAGAGATATCAGTGTCTTCACTATCTGAGCTGCCAACAATTATAAACCCGTTATCTTCAGTTTGGATAGCTCCAAAAGGTGTATCTGAGAAAAAACCTCCAAAATACTTACTCCATTGTAAATCTCCAGTAGCATTTAATTTTATGGCCCAATAATCTCCACCAGCGTGTAAAGTTTGATTATTTTTGGTATTTCCTTCTCCACCAGACGATGTTACATCTAAAATACCTGTTAATAAATAACCGCCATCATTAGACTGCAAAAGAGAAATGCCTGTATCTGAACCTGAATAACCAAACGATTTTTCCCAAACAATATTACCGGTTGTGTCTAATTTTGCCATCCAATAATCTTGTTGACCATTGTTTGTTGTTACATCTTCATCATTGCTAAAGCTAGATCCTAAAATAGCATAACCACCATCTTGTGTTTGAATTACAGATTTACCAAAATCGTCTCCCGTTCCTCCATATGTTTTTTGCCATTCTAATTCGCTGTTTGAATTAAACTTTAATAGCCAATAATCATAACTTTCATTTTGCTTGTCAGTGATGTCGCCATCCATACTTTGGCTTTCTCCTAATATTACATAACCGCCGTCGTTTGTGCTTACAACAGATTGTCCACTATCATTTTTTGTTCCACCATAAATGCTAACTGAATCTAATTCACCAACATTTGAAGTTGTTGTAGAATCGTCTTTAGAACAACTGTTTATTAATATAATAACAGATAGTAAAAATGATATACGATATATAGTTTTCATTACTTGTTTACCTTTATTTATTCGCTCTTTCTTACAATAAATAAACCGCCTTCAATATCTCCTATGATTATATTTTCACTTGAGAAATAAGGATAAACGCTCCAAACACCATTGTAGCTAGCGCTATCACTTGAAGGAAATGTATCAAAAAATCCAATCTCTGTCATTGGTTCTGTTGGTGATGCAATATTGGTGATGTCTAGTACTCTTAAACCAGCTCTATAATTTGCTAAGAAAAACTCATTTCCTTTTACATAACCGTTATGATCTATTGCTGGAGTAGGTCCAAAATATGTTGAGGATAGTACGGGATTATCTAAATCTGTAAAATCAAAAACCAGAGTTTTTGTGTTAAACCCAAAACCAGTTTCATCAGTTTCGTCTCCAAGGATAAAGAACTTTTGGTCTTCTGTAAACCAACCTTGATGTGTGTAACCAGCATCTGGGTAGGTCATTTGCGCAATTTCAACTACATTGCTTTTATCAGTAACATCTAGAATAACAACTTTATCAATTCCAGATTGTGTACCATTGCTTCCTACATAAATTTCTTTTCCAGTATAATCTATGTCAGGGCCATTATAAGTTACTACTTGCGCATCGTGAGAGTAGCCGTCTGCAGTATAATCTCCTAGAGAAGCTGGGTTTAATGGATTTGATATATCTATAAAAATTGGCCCACCACCATTTACACTACAGCCAACCAAATAGGCAACGGCTTCACTTTCATTAATAACAATGTTATGACAGCTTCCAACCCCATTATAAACAGTGTCTGCTGTGAAATTTTCAGGAGCATTTGCAACATTTCTTAATCGTGTTAAATCAAAAACTTGCATTCCATGATTTCCAACACCATCTGCCACAATAAAGGCAAAATCATTGTACACTTTTACATCTCTCCAATAGTTGGTTCCGGCAGATGAATTTAATCGTCCTAAAAATATTGGATTTGTTGGGTCTGTAACATCTACAAATGCTGTACTGTTAGTAAGCCCAATTAAAGCGTACTCCTTTCCATCTAAAGTGTCGGTCCAACCCCAAATATCGCTGCCTTCAGCTGCTGGGTCACCACCTAATGTTGCAGCATCAATATTGGCTAATAAATCATAGCCATTACATGGATAAATTCCAGCCATTCCATTTTCACAAGGAGATAACGGAACGATATTAGATTCACAAACATCTCCAATACCATTGTTGTTTGTATCTTCTTGATCTGGATTTGCTGTGTTAATACAATTATCGTTTTCGTCTAAAACGCCATCATTGTCTAAGTCATTGACTATAATAACATTTAAAGGGACATCCGATGACTCGTCTGAACAACTTTGAATGATAGGAATTAATAAAAAAGCAATCAATAATTGAAAGATTACTTTATTAGATTGTTTTAATAATATC
>ERZ1027208.457-NODE-457-length-15889-cov-18.551977_pt1 | contig 15889 bp, 11 predicted proteins | sample MGYA00520867_ERZ1027208 | MGnify/ENA primary metagenome ERZ1027208 (study PRJEB33311, sample SAMEA4378413) | marine metagenome | biome: Marine biome; feature: Fjord; material: Water | collected 2014-07-20T08:00:00Z/2014-07-... | depth 75 m ...
CTGGGCAATCTACGTGTGCGTAGTGACGGTCGTTTGTTTCATATTCAACGTGAGAAGTTGCGATTGTGATACCGCGCTCACGCTCTTCTGGTGCGTTATCGATGTTAGCGAAATCAACCGCTGCACCGCCAGTAAGTTCAGCAGCTACGCGTGTTAGCGCTGCTGTTAAAGTTGTTTTACCATGGTCAACGTGACCAATTGTGCCCACGTTTACGTGTGGCTTATTACGTTCAAACTGTTCCTTAGCCATGATAGACCTCTCTTTAGGAATTGTAAGTTAAATTAAAATTTACCAATAATCACATCAGCGACATTGGATGGCGCCTCAGCATACTTAGAAAATTCCATCGCATAAGTTGCGCGACCTTGTGTTGCAGAACGTAGATCGGTTGCATAACCGAACATTTCTGCAAGTGGTACTTCCGCAGTAACAACTTTGCCGGATGGACTCTCTTCCATACCTTGTATAAGACCACGACGACGATTTAAATCACCGACTACATCACCCATATTTGATTCAGGGGTAACTACCTCAACTTTCATCATAGGCTCTAGTAAAGCAGGATCACCTTCTTTTGCTAGTTGCCTTGTTGCCATTGAAGCTGCGATCTTAAACGCCATTTCGTTGGAGTCAACATCATGGTACGAACCATCGAACAATGTGGCTTTCAGGCCAAGAAGCGGGTATCCAGCTAGAATGCCGTTCTTCATTTGTTCTTCGATACCTTTGTTAACTGCTGGGATGTATTCCTTAGGAATAGATCCTCCAACGGTTTCATTCACGAATTCTAAATCTTCACCATCAGTTGGCTCAAATTTAATCACTACATGACCATACTGACCACGGCCACCAGATTGCTTCGCAAACTTATAATTGATTTCGCATGCTGTTGTTATGCGCTCACGATAAGCCACCTGTGGCTTACCAATGTTTGCACCAACACCAAACTCACGCATCATACGGTCAATCAATACATCTAGGTGCAGTTCGCCCATACCAGATATAATTGTTTGCCCTGTTTCAGCGTCAGTTTCAACCCGAAATGATGGATCCTCTTGAGCAAGTTTGCCCAAAGCAACACCCATCTTTTCTTGGTCTGCGACAGTTCTTGGTTCAACCGCAACAGAAATTACTGGCTCAGGAAATTCCATTCGCTCTAATGTAATTTTATGCTTTAGATCACAAAGGGTATCACCCGTAGTCACATCTTTAAGGCCAATGGCCGCAGCGATGTCACCCGCGCATACTGATTTGATTTCTTCGCGGTCGTTTGCATGCATTTGTACCATACGACCAACACGTTCTTTTTTGCCTTTGATCGGATTAAAAACACTGTCGCCAGTATTTAGTACGCCCGAATAAACGCGCATGAAGGTAAGAGTACCTACAAACGGGTCAGTTGCGATTTTAAATGCGAGTGCAGAAAAAGGTGCTTCATCGGAAGCTTCTCGTGTACCAACTGATTCGTCTTTATCATCCAGTATGCCTTCTATCGCCTTAACTTCCGTTGGGCTAGGCATGAACTCGATTACCGCATCTAATACAGCTTGAACGCCCTTATTCTTGAAAGCAGAACCACATGCTACAAGTACAATTTCGTTGGCTAGAGTGCGTTGACGTAAGGCGCTTTTAATCTCTTCTTCAGTTAACTCACCTTCTTCAAGGTACTTTTCCATTAACTCGTCAGTAGCTTCGGCAGCAGCCTCTATCATCTGTTCACGATAGTCATTAGCAGTGTCGACTAGATCTGCAGGAATCTCTTCATAGTTGAAGGTCATGCCCTGATCTTCTTCATTCCACTTAATAGCCTTCATTTTAATCAAGTCTATTACGCCAGCGAAGTCGTCTTCAGCACCAATGTTAATTTGGATAGGAACAGCATTTGCGCCTAAACGTTCTTTAAGTTGATCAACAACCATAAAGAAGTCGGCACCTGTGCGGTCCATTTTATTTACGAATACCATGCGTGGTACTTCGTATTTATTTGCTTGTCGCCAAACAGTTTCAGTTTGTGGTTGCACACCTGATGAACCACAAAGTACAACGACCGCACCATCCAAAACACGTAATGAGCGCTCTACTTCGATAGTAAAGTCTACGTGTCCAGGAGTATCGATGATGTTGATGCGGTGTTGGTCGAACTGCTGACTCATGCCAGACCAAAAACAGGTTGTCGCAGCAGATGTGATAGTAATACCACGCTCTTGCTCTTGCTCCATCCAGTCCATGGTGGCGGCGCCATCGTGTACTTCACCGATCTTATGACTAAGACCGGTGTAGAAAAGTACACGTTCAGTAGTTGTGGTTTTACCCGCATCTACGTGTGCGCAAATACCAATGTTACGATAGCGATTTATTGGTGTTTTACGTGCCACTAGCTCGACCTCAGTACTTAGAAACGGTAGTGAGAGAAGGCTTTGTTAGCTTCAGCCATGCGATGAACGTCTTCACGTTTCTTAATCGCAGAACCTTTGCCTTCAGCAGCATCTAACAATTCGTTAGCTAGACGTAGACCCATGGATTTTTCACCACGGCTACGAGCTGCGTCTACAATCCAACGCATTGACAAAGCAACACGACGGGCTGGACGAACTTCTACAGGCACTTGGTAAGTTGCACCACCAACACGGCGAGATTTAACTTCTACCATTGGTTGTACAGCTTCAAGAGCCTTTTCAAAAATCTCAACTGGAGTGGCGTCTTTATTACGCTCAGCCACAACATCCAATGCACCGTAAACAATTTTCTCGGCGATTGATTTTTTTCCACTTTCCATGACCATATTCATGAACTTAGCTAGCGTTAAGTTACCAAATTTTGGATCTGGTAATATCTCACGCTTAGCGGCGACGCGTCTTCTTGGCATCTGATAAGCCTCTTCTTCAGGAGCACCTGAGCAAACTCACATGATATATGCGGGCCCAGCCTTACTCTTATCTATTGTATATACGTCTAAATTAGACCCATTAATTTACTAAGAAATTAACAGTTCTTATTTAGGACGCTTAGCACCGTATTTAGAACGGCCATTTCTACGTTCGCTTACGCCAGCACAATCTAATGCACCACGTACGGTGTGATAACGCACACCAGGCAGATCTTTAACACGACCGCCGCGAATTAACACAACACTGTGTTCTTGTAAGTTGTGACCTTCACCACCAATGTAGGAAGACACTTCAAAGCCGTTGGTCAAGCGTACACGACATACTTTACGTAATGCTGAGTTAGGCTTCTTAGGCGTTGTGGTATATACACGAGTACATACGCCACGACGCTGAGGACAAGCCTGCAAAGCACGAACGTCAGATGCAGCTACTTGACGCTTACGAGGCTTACGAACCAACTGGTTGATCGTTGCCATTGTAAACTCCAAATGAATAATAAAAACTACGTAAAATGCTGATGCACCCTACGCAAGGGGGCCGAAGTCTAATGACAGCAGGCCCATAAGTCAAGAAAGGCGTGCAATAAATGCACACCTTTCTTGGGTTCGCCAGCTCTAGTTGCCTAGCCTGGCGCTATGTCAGACAATCTTAAAGATTGTCTTTCAATGCTTCTGATAATGCTGCTTCTACATCATCTGCGCTTACTGTAGGAGCGGCCATTTGTGGTTGCAATTTATCTTGCTCACGCTTGGCTTTCTTCAGTTTGCGATCTTTGTGGTAAGCCAAACCTGTTCCCGCTGGGATCAGACGACCTACAACAACGTTTTCTTTCAGACCACGTAAGTGATCCTGCTTACCTGTTACAGAACCTTGAGTCAGAACTCGCGTCGTTTCTTGGAACGATGCTGCTGAGATGAAAGATTCTGTTGCAAGTGATGCCTTGGTAATACCTAACAACTGACGCTGGCCTTTAGCTGGGAATTTCTCTTCAGCTTTTAGCTTAGCGTTCTGCTCAACATAATCAGAATATTCAACCTGATCACCTTGGATAAAGTTAGTATCGCCAGAGTCATTAACTTCAATTTTACGCAACATTTGACGAATGATCGTCTCGATGTGCTTATCGTTAATGCCTACACCCTGCAAACGGTAAACTTCTTGTACTTCGTTAGTAATGTAAACGGCTAGTTCGCTTACACCCAACAAACGAAGGATATCATGTGGATTAAGCGGACCATCAGCGATGACCTCCCCTTTTTCTACACTTTCACCTTCAAATACGTTCATGTGACGCCACTTAGGAATCAACTCTTCGTACGGCTCTGAGCCATCTTTAGGAGTAATCACTAAACGCTTCTTACCTTTAGTCTCTTTACCGAAACCAATAACACCTGTCATCTCTGCAAGAATTGCAGGTTCTTTAGGTTTACGAGCTTCGAACAAGTCCGCTACGCGCGGTAGACCACCGGTAATATCTTTGTTACCTGAAGATTCTTGTGGAATACGAGCAATCGCATCACCCACCTTAATCTCTGTGCCATCTTCATGGTTTACCATGGCGTTGGCTGGCAATAAGTATTGAGCTGGTGTTTGTGTACCAGGGAAGAAAATATCTTCGCCTTTCGCATCAACAAGCTTAACCATTGGGCGTATTTCTTTACCCGCTGCAGGTCGATTTGCAGGGTCAATGATCTGAATCGTAGACATACCCGTTAATTCATCTGTTTGACGAGCGATGGTAATACCATCTTCAAGTCCTACAAACTCAATCTTACCCGCTACTTCAGATACGATTGGGTGGGTGTGCGGATCCCATGTTGCAATCTTGTCACCTGCAGCCACTTTAGAACCGTCTTTCGACGTTACTACAGCACCATAAGGTAATTTGTAAAGCTCACGTTCACGGCCAAATTCATCGGCAATGGCAATGGCACTTGAACGAGATACAAGCACTAGTGCTCCATCTTCTCGCTCTACTGTCTTCATGTTATGAAGACGTACTGTACCTGCGTTTTTAACTTGAACACTATCAACTGCAGTTGCACGAGATGCTGCGCCACCGATGTGGAACGTACGCATTGTTAACTGAGTACCTGGCTCACCGATAGACTGAGCAGCGATTACACCTACTGCTTCACCTGGGTTCACTATGTGACCACGAGCTAGATCGCGACCATAACAAGCGGCACAAATACCATATTTAATAGTACAAGTAATAGGTGAGCGTGCTTTAAGCTCATCGATGCTTGCAGCTTCGATCGTCTCTACCCATTTTTCATCAATCAAGGTACCAGCCGGTACAACGATCTCATCGTCTGTTCCAGGTTTAATTACATCTTCAGCAACAACACGACCTAGGATACGAATACCTAGAGGAACAACAACATCACCACCTTCGATAAGCGGAGTCATCATTAGACCTTCTGTCGTACCACAGTCTGCACTGGTCACTACTACATCTTGTGCAACATCCACTAAACGACGAGTAAGGTAACCCGAGTTAGCGGTTTTAAGTGCCGTATCAGCAAGACCCTTACGAGCCCCGTGAGTAGAGGTAAAGTACTGAAGTACTGATAAACCTTCACGGAAGTTAGCTGTGATCGGTGTTTCGATGATTGAACCATCTGGCTTAGCCATCAAACCACGCATACCTGCTAACTGACGAATCTGAGCCGGGCTACCACGAGCACCGGAGTCGGCCATCATGTAAACGCTGTTGAAAGATTCTTGGTCAACAGTATTACCATCACGGTCCAGAACTTCGTCTGTTCCTAAGTTGTCCATCATGGCTTTCGCAACTAATTCATTAGCACGAGACCAGATATCAACAACTTTGTTGTATTTTTCACCTTGCGTTACAAGACCAGAAGCAAACTGAGATTCAATCTCTTTTACTTGGCCTTCAGCATCACCAATGATGGCTGCTTTAGCATCTGGAATTACAAAATCGTTAACACCGATAGATGCGCCAGACTTGGTTGCATACGAGAAACCTGTATACATAATTTGGTCAGCGAACATAACCGTATCTTTAAGACCGCAATTACGGTAAGCCGTGTCTAACAATGTAGAGATAGCTCTTTTCTTCATTGGCTGATTGAAGTCAGCAAAAGGAATACCTTTTGGTGCGATTTCAAACAAGATAGTACGGCCAACAGTTGTATCTTCAAGATTCGTAGTAGTAACTTCACTGCCGTCTTCTGCATATACAGTTTGTGTAATACGTACCTTAATTTTTGCGTGAAGCTCAGCCTGACCAGTACGGTAAGCACGCTGAACTTCGTCAGTGTTAGCAAAAATTGAACCTTCACCAATGGCATTTACACGATCACGAGTCATGTAATACAGACCCAGTACAACATCCTGAGACGGTACGATGATCGGATCACCATTTGCTGGAGAAAGTACGTTGTTGGTAGACATCATCAACGCACGAGCTTCTAATTGAGCTTCGGTTGTTAATGGAACGTGTACCGCCATTTGGTCACCATCGAAATCGGCGTTGTACGCCCCACATACTAGTGGGTGAAGCTGAATCGCTTTACCTTCGATTAGTAACGGCTCAAACGCTTGGATACCCAGTCTGTGAAGAGTAGGTGCACGGTTAAGCATTACTGGGTGTTCGCGGATTACTTCATCCAAAATATCCCAAACAACGGCTTCTTCACGCTCAACCATTTTCTTAGCAGCTTTGATCGTTGTGGCTAGACCACGGTGCTCAAGCTTAGAAAAAATGAATGGCTTAAATAGCTCAAGTGCCATCTTCTTAGGAAGACCACACTGATGTAGGCGTAAGTATGGGCCTACGGTAATTACAGAACGACCAGAGTAATCTACGCGCTTACCAAGTAGGTTCTGACGGAAACGACCTTGTTTACCCTTGATCATATCAGCAAGAGATTTAAGAGGACGCTTGTTAGAACCCGTAATGGCACGACCGCGACGACCGTTATCTAACAACGCATCTACAGACTCTTGCAGCATACGCTTTTCGTTACGTACGATGATGTCTGGAGCATTTAGCTCAAGAAGACGCTTAAGACGGTTGTTACGGTTGATTACACGACGATATAAATCGTTCAAATCAGATGTGGCAAAACGGCCACCATCCAAAGGAACCAGCGGGCGTAAATCAGGTGGCAATACTGGAAGTACTGTCATAACCATCCATTTAGGATCGTTACCTGAGTTAGCAAATGCTTCTAGTAACTTAAGACGCTTTGAAATTTTCTTTAATTTAGTTTCAGAGTTAGTCGCTGGAATTTGCTCACGCAAATCTTGCACTTCTTCTTCAAGGTCAATGTCAGATAATAGAGACTGAACAGCTTCAGCACCCATTTTCGCATCAAACTCATCACCAAATTCTTCAATTGCTTCGTAATATTGCTCATCATTAAGCAGCTGACCTTTTTCTAAAGTGGTCATGCCTGGCTCAATTACAACAAATGATTCGTAATAAAGAATACGTTCGATATCACGTAAGGTCATGTCTAACATCAAACCAATACGGGATGGTAATGATTTTAGGAACCAAATGTGAGCAACAGGTGACGCTAGGTCGATGTGACCCATACGCTCACGACGAACTTTCGCCAATGTAACTTCAACGCCACATTTTTCACAAATTACACCACGGTGCTTAAGGCGCTTGTATTTTCCGCACAAGCATTCGTAATCCTTTATTGGACCGAAAATGCGTGAACAGAATAAACCATCACGTTCTGGTTTGAACGTACGATAGTTAATTGTTTCTGGTTTTTTCACTTCACCGAATGACCATGAACGGATCATGTCCGGAGAAGCCAGACCGATTCGAATCGAATCGAATTCTTCAGCCTGAGACTCTTTGCGTAGCAAATTTAATAAGTCTTTCATCTAGCTTTAGCCCCAATAGGAGTTAATAACAGCGGGCCGAAGCCCGCGTCCTTTATCTGATACAAATCAGAGCCTTAATCTTGTTCCAGGGTAATATCAATACCCAAAGAACGAATCTCTTTAACTAATACGTTAAATGATTCTGGCATGCCCGGCTCCATACGATGATCACCGTCCACAATGTTTTTATACATTTTGGTACGACCTTGAACATCATCGGATTTAACAGTTAGCATTTCTTGTAGAGTATATGCAGCACCGTATGCTTCTAGTGCCCACACTTCCATCTCACCGAAACGCTGACCACCGAACTGTGCTTTACCACCAAGAGGCTGCTGAGTTACCAAGCTGTACGAACCGGTTGAACGGGCGTGCATCTTGTCATCTACCAAGTGGTTAAGTTTAAGCATGTACATGTAGCCAACTGTTACTGGACGATCAAACTTATCGCCAGTACGGCCGTCAAACAATGTAACCTGACCTGAGTCTGGAATATCTGCTAGACGCAACATGTCTTTAAGCTCAGTCTCTCTGGCGCCATCGAACGCAGGTGTTGCCATAGGAACACCCTTACGAAGGTTACCAGCTAGCTCTAGAATCTCTTCATCATTGAAAGAATCTAACTCTTCTTGCTTAACTTCATCGCTGTGGTTGTAGATTTTGCCTAAAAATTCACGAACATCAGCAACAGCACGCTGCTGCTTAATCATTTCATCAATTTTATCGCCAAGACCCTTAGCAGCCATACCTAGGTGAGTCTCTAATACCTGACCCACGTTCATACGAGACGGTACACCTAGAGGATTCAATACGATATCCACTGGTGTGCCTTTTTCATCGTAAGGCATGTCTTCAACCGGCATAATCGCAGAGATTACACCCTTGTTACCGTGACGACCCGCCATCTTATCGCCCGGCTGTATTTTCCGTTTAATTGCTAAGTAGACCTTAACAATCTTCAGAACGCCTGGGGCAAGGTCATCGCCAGTTTGTAGCTTTTTCTTCTTATCTTCGAACTTCTCATCTAGTTCTTTACGACGCTCTTCAAGTGCTTCTTCAGCTCGCTCTAAAAGCTCGCTAGCAGACTCATCTTGAGGACGGATCTTAAACATCTCGTCGTTTTCTAAAGACTCTAGATATTCAATTGTTAGCGTATCACCCTTCTTAAGACCTGGTGCAGCTGCAACAGTAAGTCCAGTTAGGCTACGACGTAAACGTTCGAATGTAGCAAGTTCAACAATGCGTAACTCTTCGTTTAAATCTTTACGCACTTGGTTAAGTTGAGATTTCTCAATATCCAATGCACGTTGATCTTTTTCTACGCCGTCACGTGTAAACACCTGAACGTCGATGATAGTACCGGTAGTACCTGTCTTAACACGTAAAGATGTATCTTTAACGTCAGACGCTTTCTCACCAAAGATTGCACGTAGTAGTTTCTCTTCTGGTGTTAGCTGTGTTTCACCTTTAGGTGTCACTTTACCAACAAGAATATCACCAGCGTTTACTTCAGCACCGATGTATACAACACCAGACTCATCCAACTTACCAAGGGCCGCTTCACCAACATTAGGTATGTCTGCAGAAATTTCTTCAGAACCCAACTTGGTATCACGAGCAACACATGTTAACTCTTGAATGTGAATTGTTGTTAAACGGTCTTCCTGAGAAACATTTTCAGAAAGCAAGATAGAATCTTCGTAGTTGTAACCATTCCAAGGCATAAATGCGATTCGCATATTCTGACCTAGAGCTAGCTCACCAAGGTCTACGGAAGGACCGTCTGCCATGATGTCATCACGAACAACCGAATCACCTTTCTTAACCAAAGGCTTTTGGTTGATACAAGTATTTTGGTTAGAACGCGTATATTTAGTTAGGTTGTAAATATCAACACCTGCTTCACCAGCCGCTACTTCGTCATCACTTACGCGAACAACTATTCGACTAGCATCTACAGAGTCAATAACACCACCACGCTTAGCAACTACACACACACCTGAGTCGCGTGCTACGTTACTTTCAATACCAGTACCAACTAAAGGCTTTTCAGCTATCAGCGTAGGTACAGCTTGACGTTGCATGTTCGATCCCATCAATGCGCGGTTAGCATCATCGTGTTCTAGGAATGGAATAAGTGATGCTGCAACCGATATAACCTGCTGAGGAGAAACATCCATCAAGGTTACATTTTCAGGCGGTGTAACTGTGAACTCACTTGCGTGACGAACACTGATTAAATCACCTGTTAATTTGCCATCTGCATCACGAGGAGCAGAAGCTTGTGCTATTACATATTGCGCTTCATCGATCGCTGATACGTATTGAATCTCATCTGTTACTACACCGTCAGTAACCAAACGGTATGGTGTTTCTAAGAAACCATAGCTATTAGTACGAGCATAGGTAGACAACGAGTTGATCAAACCAATGTTTGGACCTTCCGGAGTTTCGATAGGACATACACGACCGTAGTGCGTTGCATGTACATCTCGAACTTCAAAACCAGCACGTTCACGAGTAAGACCGCCGGGCCCTAATGCAGAGATACGACGTTTATGCGTCACTTCTGATAACGGGTTGTTTTGATCCATAAATTGTGACAATTGAGACGAACCAAAGAATTCTTTGATTGCCGCTGCGACAGGCTTAGCATTGATCAAATCTTGAGGCATTAAACCTTCAGACTCGGCCATAGATAAACGCTCACGAACAGCACGCTCTACGCGTACAAGACCAACACGGAATTGGTTTTCAGCCATCTCACCAACAGAACGTATACGACGGTTACCAAGATGATCGATATCATCAACGATGCCTTTACCGTTACGGATATTAATTAGCTCTTTAAGTACGTCTACAACATCATCATTTGTTAGCGTGCCTGAACCTAGAATCTCTTCACGACCAAGGCGACGATTGAACTTCATACGGCCTACGCCAGAAAGATCATAACGCTCATCACTGAAGAATAAGTTTTCAAATAACGCTTCTGCAGACTCTTTAGTAGGAGGCTCGCCAGGGCGCATCATACGGTAAATTTCTACCAAGGCTTCTAAACGTGTGCGTGAAGGATCTGTACGCATAGTGTCACTAATGAAAGAACCACAATCTAGCTCATTGCTATAAATTGTTTCAATTTCTGTGATACCAGCGGCAGTTATTTGCTCTAAAAGCTCAATCGAGATTTCAGTATTACATTCAGCAATTAACTCACCAGTTGAAGCATCTATTGTATCTTTTGCAGTTACTCGTCCGAAGATGAAGTCAGAAGGAACGACAAGACTAGTCATGCCTTCTTTTTCCATTTGACGAATATGACGAGCAGTGATTCGACGACCTTCTTCTACAATCACTTTACCTTTAGGATCTTTAACATCAAATGATGCAGTTTCACCACGTAGACGCTCAGGAATCAATTCAAGAAGTAATGAATCACCCTCAATAACAAATTTATCGTTATCGAAGAACAAGTCTAGAATCTGCTCAGAGTTAAGATCTAAAGCACGAAGTAGAATTGTTGCAGGAAGCTTACGACGACGGTCAATACGTGCGAACACAAGATCTTTTGGATCAAATTCGAAATCTAACCAAGAACCACGGTAAGGAATAACGCGTGCGTTATACAACAACTTACCAGAAGAGTGAGACTTACCTTTATCGTGATCAAAGAACACGCCAGGAGAGCGATGAAGCTGGGAAACGATAACTCGCTCTGTACCGTTAATTATAAAGGTACCATTGTCTGTCATCAGGGGCATTTCGCCCATGTACACTTCTTGTTCTTTAATGTCTTTAATTGCTTTGTTAGACGAGTCTTTATCATAAATGATCAGACGCACCTTAACACGCAGCGGGGCAGCATATGTTACGCCACGCAGCATACATTCTTTTTCATCAAATACAGGGGTACCTAAGCGATAGCTTACATACTCAAGTGCGGCACTGCCGCTGTAACTGACTATCGGGAAGACTGATTTAAATGCTGCATTTAGACCTACATCTAAACGTGCATCAACCGGCTTATCCGACTGTAAATAGTTGCGATATGAATCTAATTGAATCGCAAGCAAGTAGGGCACATCCATCACCCTTGGCAACTTGCCAAAATCCTTACGGATTCGTTTCTTCTCTGTATAAGAGTACGCCATCAGCAATCCCCAGCTGTATTACCTAGACTAAAACCTTAAAAAAGGTTTTATATATGGACCAATGTTCAGTCCCGCGCGTTTATTGGCTTTACGAAGCCCCCAAACTGATCAACTCTCTAACAACAAAAAACTAGAAACTTGCATCAGAACGGAAAAAGGCCGGCGGACATTTGTCCACCAGCCAGTGTGCAACTAACTAAGTTAGCGCCTCACTCAAACCATTGCAACTTGTGGCTTAATATTACTTAAGTTCAACAGTTGCGCCAGCTGCTTCCAGCTTAGCTTTAAGTTCTTCAGCGTCTGCTTTAGAAGCGCCTTCACGAACAGCTGAAGGAACACCATCAACCATTCCTTTAGCTTCTTTAAGTCCAAGGCCAGTCGCTTCACGAACAGCTTTGATTACTGCAACTTTCTTTTCGCCGACAGCTGTAAGCATAACGTCGAATTCAGATTGCTCAGCAGCAGCTTCGCCAGCAGCAGCTGGACCAGCAGCAGCAACAGCAGCAGTTACGCCGAATTTTTCTTCCATTGCTTCGATAAGAGCAACAACATCTGTTACAGACATTTCAGCAACAGCGTTTAAGATATCTTCTTGTGAGATAGCCATTTTTAAATACCTAACTTATGGGGCATAAAGCCCATTAAATTCTTTAATCGGAAACACAGACTTAATAAATATATTAAGCTGCTGCTTCTTCTTTCTGATCGCGGATAGCGGCAATTGTACGTACCAATTTGCCGGCAGATGCTTCTTTCATAACAGCCATTAGCTTAGCGATTGCTTCGTCGTATGTTGGCAATACAGCCAGCATGTTAACGTCAACAACTTCACCTTCGAAAGCAGCTACTTTAAGTTCAAATTCTGCGTTCTCTTTAGCGAATTTAGCAAAAATTCGGGCAGCAGCACCAGGGTGCTCCTGAGAGAAGGCGATCAAACTTGGACCAGTTAAAGTGCTAGAAATACACTCAACTCCAGTACCTTCGATTGCGCGCTTAGCAAGAGTGTTACGAACTACTTTCATCCAGACGCCGTTTTCACGAGCCTCTTTACGAAGAGCAGTCATCGCTCCAACAGTAACGCCGCGGGCATCCGCAACAACTGCTGACAGAGCGCCAGAAGCAGCTTCCTGAACTTCAGCAACGATCGCTTTTTTATCGTTCAGACCTAAAGCCACATTCAACTCCTACAAGTCTTGTTAATGCTCGGTTAAGAGCAAGTTAGGTGCGACATAACTCAGTACTTATCTATTAAATAATAAAACAGTAATTCTGAATCGGGGCGCACACCATCTGCGCAGGAAATTAAGTTAAAGGTTTAGAATTCTGACTCATTAAGCCACTTAAACCTATAACACCTACGGTCTTTGACAGCCCTTGCTATTTCTCAACTTGAGTTAACAGCAAGAGCCCCAAAGTTCTTTTTTACAACAGGTTAAACAGCTTCAACCGTTGATAAATCTACACGAATACCTGGACCCATTGTTGTAGAAAGCGTTGCTTTCTTAAGGAAGGCACCCTTAGCGTTTGCTGGCTTGGCCTTTTTAAGGTCAGCTACAAGTGCCGCTAAGTTTTCTGAAATTGCTTTTTCTTCGAACGCTACCTTACCAATTGAAGCATGGATAATACCGTTCTTGTCGTTACGGAAACGAACCTGACCAGCTTTAGCATTTTTAACTGCTGTTGCAACGTCTGGAGTTACTGTACCAACCTTAGGGTTAGGCATAAGACCACGAGGACCTAGAACCTGACCTAATTGACCAACGATACGCATAGCATCTGGAGATGCGATAACAACACCAAAATCAAGATCACCGCCTTTGATTTGTGCCATTAGATCTTCCATACCAACTACGTCAGCACCAGCTGCCTTAGCTGCTTCGGCGTTAGCGCCCTGTGTAAACACAGCAACACGAACGTCTTTACCAGTACCGTTTGGCAGTACAGTCGCACCACGTACGTTTTGATCTGATTTACGCGCATCAATTCCAAGATTGATTGCTACGTCTAAAGACTCTGGAAATTTAACAGAAGAATCTTCTTTTAAAATTGATACCGCTTCAGCAATGCTGTAAGTCTTAAGTACGTCTACTTTTGCACGAGACGCTTTAACGCGCTTTGATAACTTAGCCATTACACAACACCTTCTGTATCAAGACCCATTGCACGAGCAGAACCAGCAATAGTACGAACAGCAGCATCCATATCAGCAGCTGTTAAATCTTTCATTTTAGCCGTAGCAATTTCTTCTAATTGCGCACGAGTAACCTTACCCACTTTGTCCGTATTAGGACGAGCAGAACCGCTTTTAAGGCCAGCTGCTTTTTTCAGCAAATAAGATGCTGGTGGTGTTTTTGTTTCAAACGTAAAGCTACGGTCGCCAAACACTGTAATAATTACAGGTACTGGGCCGTCCATTTGCTGTGTTGCAGCATTGAAAGCTTTACAGAATTCCATAATGTTTAGACCGTGCTGACCTAACGCAGGACCTACTGGAGGACTTGGGTTAGCCGCACCGGCTTGTACTTGTAGCTTAATATAAGCTTCGATCTTCTTAGCCATGTTTTACCTCGATTGGGTGATAACGCCTCTCGGCTCCCCTGTTTTTAAAAACAAGCAAAGGAACCCCCAGATCACTCCAAAGATTCCTTCTTTTGTCCGCTTAATGCTTTCGAATTAAGCTGATTTCTCTACTTGACCGAACTCAAGTTCGACTGGTGTAGGGCGACCAAATATTGTTACAGCTACTTTTAAGCGTGACTTGCCGTAGTCGACAGCCTCAACAACACCATTAAAGTCAGCAAAAGGCCCATCTATCACTCGGATCATTTCGCCCGGCTCGTAGATAGTCTTATGAGAAGGCTTACCTTCTTCACCGTCTTTAACACGCTGCATAATAGCTTCTGCTTCTTTTGGCGTTATTGGAGCAGGCTTATCCGCCGTACCGCCAATGAAACCCATCACACGAGGAGTCTCTTTAACCAAGTGCCAAGAAGCATCATTCATATCCATTTCTACCAAAACATAACCTGGGTAGAATTTGCGCTCACTTCTGCGCTTTTTACCATCGCGCATCTCGATGACTTCTTCTGTCGGAACCAAGATCTCACCAAAAAGATCTTCCATCCCATTAATTTCAACTTGCTCTTTAAGTGAGTTCATCACTCGCTTCTCATAACCTGAGTAAGCGTGAACTACATACCAACGCATCGCCATCGAACTCTCCTATCCAATAACGCTAGAAACTATCCAGCTTAACAGGGAATCTAATCCCCAGAGTAAAATAGCCACTATTACAACAACCGCAACAACAATCAATGTGGTCTGAGTAGTTTCTTGACGCGTAGGCCATACAACCTTACGACGCTCGATGTTCGCTTCTTTCAGTAAAACCAAGAAGGCTCTACCTCGAGTGGTTACAGCTGCAAAACCTAGCGCTATCGCCATAAGTGCAACCACACCTAATATGCGATACAAAAGACCTACCTCTGCATACATCTGATTACCGACAATTGCAGCCGTAGCAAAGACAATGGCAAGAAGCCATTTCAAGGCACTTAGTGGTGCATTTGTGGTTTCTGTGTTTCCACTCATTTTCACGAATTCCTATGGTAAAAAAGTGGCACAAGTGCCACCTCTTTAATAATGCTGGCAGGCCAGGAGGGAGTCGAACCCCCAACTTTCGGTTTTGGAGACCGACGCTCTACCAATTGAACTACTGGCCTATCCCGATATACGGGCGGTGCATTCTACCTATGTTTCAATGTAAATCAACACTTTAGAGCGATGAAATAGGCATTTGCTAGCATATATTTTTAGTTTGGCCACTTTTCGCCAAGATAGACACCAAACACCAAGCTGCCACACTGCTTTTTTTGCAGATCAAGACGCCAGAACAACAACCCCACTCTCAAACCCAGAAACAAAAAAAGGCCTCCGAAGAGACCTTTCTTTTGAACCGTAGCTCAGTATCGTTC
>ERZ1027208.458-NODE-458-length-15878-cov-19.075333_pt1 | contig 15878 bp, 10 predicted proteins | sample MGYA00520867_ERZ1027208 | MGnify/ENA primary metagenome ERZ1027208 (study PRJEB33311, sample SAMEA4378413) | marine metagenome | biome: Marine biome; feature: Fjord; material: Water | collected 2014-07-20T08:00:00Z/2014-07-... | depth 75 m ...
CATGGATATAATCTTGATGCTGCTGAGCATCAGCAATGTTTAACGGCTCTTCTCGCTGGCCAACTAAACCGACTAACCCTTCAGAGAAACCTATACTGGTCTCCCCTACTGATACTTTCGCCAAGCCATCTGAAGCCATTAATAAAAAGTGTTGTTGGTGATAATCAGCGAGATAGATTGAACAACAATCTGTTTTCATTGCTTTTTTGACACTGTAAACCATACGTTCAAGCGCATTTTGCAGTTCAGCTTCTTGACTGAACTCTAATACTATTCGACGTAAGGTAGTTAACATTTAATTCCTCATTAATATCAAAGGGCTAATAAGACCGTCCAAACGAACTAATTAGTGATTACCGTAGGCTGATAATTTATAAAAAAATAACCCACAATAAAGTGGGTTATTAGGATTTACAATCATAGTAATAATTAGATGATTTGGTCATTAAGCCCTACGTTTACGGCGATCAGGTCGCCTTTCATACGTAAGCGGTAAAGCAAAATTAGCAAATTCTTTCATGACCATACGATAAACATCTCGTTTAAAAGACACTACCTGTCTGACTGGATACCAATAACTCACCCATCGCCAATCATCAAATTCAGGATGCGAGCTGTGGAGTAAATCAACTGATGACTCAGCTGCAGTAAGTTTTAGTAAAAACCACTTTTGCTTTTGACCAATACAAACAGGTTTTGAGTCATGCCTAATATAACGTTTTGGTAATCGATATTTTAACCAATGCTTAGTTGAAGCAACAATTTTCACGTGTTCAGGTTTTAAACCAACTTCCTCATGTAATTCTCGATACATGGTTTGTTCAGCAGTCTCACCTTCATCAACCCCACCTTGTGGATATTGCCATGAATGTTGTCCATACCGCCTTGCCCAAAATACTTGTCCCCTGTCATTAATTATTACTATGCCGACGTTGGCGCGATAGCCTTCGGCATCGATCACAGGAACTCCTGACAATATATAAAATACTTGCCTCAATTCAACCATATTAACGTCAGTGGAGCAAATGATTACTTTAATTTTTTTAGTAAATCCATGATAATAGCCATTAACCTTAGTAAGAAAATATTTCCTGGTTAATGTCGTTTCTTTTATGAACATACCCTCTTCTGAACAAGAACTCATGCACAGAGCACAAAATTTAGCCGGCTTAACGTTAGGTGAATTGGCTGAACAAGCGGGTATTGTCATTCCAAAAGACTTAACACGTAATAAAGGCTGGATTGGTCTATTACTTGAACATATTTTAGGTGCTAGTGCTGGCTCTCGCCCTGAGCCTGACTTTCCCCATTTAGGCATCGAACTGAAATCCTTACCTATTAATGAGCAAGCTAAACCGCTTGAGACGACCTTTGTCAGTGTTGCACCTTTAACAGGTCTGGTTGGCGTAAATTGGCATAATTGTTATGTGCGAAAAAAATTAGCGCGAGTATTATGGGTACCCGTGATCACACCTAAAGGTGTACCAATACATAAGCGTATTGTCGGCACTCCTTTTTTATGGTCACCTAACGCTGAGGAAGAAGCATTATTAGCGCAAGACTGGCAAGAACTTACCGATATGATTGTGCTTGGTGAGGTGGAAAATATTCATGGTAAACATGGACAAGTCATGCAGTTAAGACCTAAAGCAGCCAACAATAAAGCAAGAACTCAGGCCTTTGATCGTAATGGTAAACCTTTTATGACCTTACCTCGTGGCTTTTACCTTAAGATCAATTTCACACAAGATTTACTTCATCGTTATTTACGTATTAATTAAGGTTAGATAATCTGGTTACCGTTAGCAGTGAGTCACAGATATTTCTTGAGAAATTGTAACCGTTTCGCCCGCAGGAATTATTTGCCAACGAGTATTTGCCGCTTCTAAACAAACATACTCTTGTTCACCTTGAGAATGAATGTCGGCCATAGAATTGGCTAGCTCAGTCCCTGGGTTCCATAAGACCCATTGCTGACAATTACTGCTAACGATGTCAATTTTACGCTGCCAATTGTGATCAAGAAGAGTCATTTTTTCATCACTATGATATTCACGATCAATTTCGCCAACACAAGAAACAGGTGCTTGTTGAGTATTTGAATTACCCGTTAACTTGTCATGATAAGTACGTCCAGTAAGTGCATCAATACTAACATTGCTAGGGTTACTGACGGTAAAATAACTATGTAGGGCGGCAGAGTATTGAACATCTTCAGAAGAGAGGTTGCTCATTGCAAGTGTCTGTTTAAGAATTTTTCCAAAAAATAAGGTTTGCGTTAATGTATAGGCATTAGGCCAGAGTGGGTGTTGATTTTCACCAGTTAACACCAAAACTAAGGTAACGCCGCTCTCATCAGCCTCAATACCTGCTATATGCCAAGGCAATTGTCGAGCAAAACCATGATTTACCGTCTTAAAGGTGGTGTTTGGGTTTTCAGCGAGATACTGGCTTTGTTTATCATTAGCGCCAAACCATGGCCAACACAAAGGGATACCGCCACGAATGGCCTTCCCCTCTTGATAACTAGCTTGCTCGCTTAACCATAAAACATCTTTATGTCCACTGGGTTTAAAGCTTAAAACCTGACCACCATATAAACTAACCTTCGCCTGGCAATGGGCATGAGAAATACTGAGTCCTTCAAAACATTCCTTACCACTTTTTTGGTTAAGTGTGATTGAAGTAACTTGAGCATAATCATTGTCTAATGGTATTTTTGTCATGGGCTAAACTAATATGGTTAGGTTGTGAATCGGTAAATTTTACTTTAAAAAGGTGAAAATTATATAAACAGCCAAATTCTATAAAAAGAAAAGACTGTTTGATAGCCTAAAATGTTACCTCACTGCTTTTACGTAACAACAAGTCGTATAAAAATCGCTACCAGTTTTTGCCTATCGACAAGAAAAATGAATGTTCTCCACTCGTGGCAAAGCCTACCCCGAATACTGCAGGCCCAAAACTGGTATCCGTGCCTAAGTAAATGCTACCAGAACTAATCAGGTCGTTATACTTAATCCTATCTTCAATGCCCCATACATTACCTGCTTCTACACTCGTGCCTAAATAGATAGGTAAACCTGAGCCACCTGGAATTTCACGGCCTAAATCATATTGATAAACAACTGCTGCAAAGACTTTATGTACACCAATTAACGCATCTTCTTGGTAACCGGAGAGATTTAAAAAGCCACCTAATTCAGTAACATGGACGCTAAAGTCGCTCTCATTATCAATAGTAGCGAATGAGGCAATTCCGACAAAAGTATGACCTCTGATCCCTATAGCGCCACGCCAATCAATGGTATAGGTAAACGCCGTATCTTTTTCTATATCACTTAATTGCGGAGAGTATTCATCTTTTAACCACTTCACTTCAATTAATAATTTATTACCATCGGTGGGGAAATTAATGCTATCAAGGGTATCGTAACCAAACGTTATAAAACTACCGTAACTGTCATAATCAAAGTCATCAGTGCCTGGTTTATCAAGAGAAAGATCCCCCGTTTCTGCAATAACACCTAGCTCAATAATCCCCTTAAAGGAATAATCATAACCCAATGCTAAAGTCGCTTGATAATACTCCTTTCTGAGCTCTTCACGAAAACTTGTTTTTTCCCACTTATCTTGAGCAAAAGAGATCCTTGCTCGACTATAGATATCATGGCTGTGATTAAGCGGTTGATAGAACTCACTCGCCAGCAGACTTTCCCACCCTAATTCAAGCTCGTTTAACCAACGTCCGCCATTCACTGAAACATTTGTCATCAAATATGACATATTGATTGAGGTAATAGACTGATCAGCAAAATCTGTTTTTAAATTAAAACCAAAGTCAAAATAATTAGGCCCCCAAGACTTAGCTTGAGTCGTTAATGTAATAATTCGTCCATCTGGCGAGTCTTCAAACTCAACCGTGACGTGTTCAAATTCATCTAAGGCATAGACTCTATTTATAGCTGTATCTAATGCTTCTTTCGTGAGCTCTTTTCCTAACTCAACGGCAAAAACTTTTTCGATGATGTCGTTCTCCACTTTGGAGTTATTACTGATTTTAATTTCAGAAATATATCTAGGTAAAGCATCAAACCATTTTTGGGCCTTCAGTTTTTTTTGGTTTTTATAAGCTTGATAATCAACATCATTAATTGATAATTCCATTAAGGCTGCAGATTGTGCCTGAGCTTCATGCTCGCCTAAGGCCAAAGCTTGCGGCATAACAGACCAGTCAGTAGTACTTAACTTATCAATTGCAGGGCGCAGCAAAATATCTTTTTCGGTAAGTAATGTTTTTTGCGCCAAACTGGTATTGTTGGTGAGAATGGTTGATAGCTGATTAAGCACAGATACCGTACTGGTTAGTTCACTTTGTTCTGCAAGTGGCGAACCAATATCAACAGCAATAACAATATCAGCGCCCATTGCTTTGACAACATCAATGGGCATGTTATTAGTGATACCACCATCGACGAGGGTTTTGCCATCAATAACAACCGCGGCAACTATGCCAGGAACCGCTGCTGAAGCTTTCATCGCTTCATTAACACTGCCTGAGTCAAGCACGACCATTTTTGCTGTGGCAATATCAGAGGCAACAGCACGATAAGGAATGGCTAAGTCATCAAAACTATCAAAAGAGCTCACCGTATCCGTTGAACGTTGCAGAATTTGGTAGGCACTTTGACCTAACAGCAAACCCGCTGGAACTTTAAATTCTCCATCGCTATAACCTAATCGTATCGATAAATTATACCTATCGCGATGTTGTTTTTTATCGTAAGCCAATGACTCTCTGGGGATAAAATCAGAATAGCCATCATCCCAAGGCATGCCGAGCATAATGGCTTCAATATCACTGACTTCATAACCTAACGCATACATACCACCAACATAAGCACCAATACTAGTGCCCACAACATAATCAACAGGAATATTATGCTGTTCAAGCACTTTAAGCACACCTATATGAGCAGTACCTTTAGCACCGCCACCACTTAATACCAGACCAATTTTATCTCTTGCCTGGGCAGAGAAAGCCAACGTAGTAAGTGGAAGTATTAAAGATAAAATAATAATGAAACGCATGATAGTTGCTTATAAAAGAGTTAGTTAAGAATGAGAATGACTCCAATCATAGAGATCAGAGGTAAAAATACAAGTTTATTCTCTTTAAGCACGGCAATGATTATATCGTGCTATACAGTCAAACAGATGACTTAAGGTATCCATTGCAGTAACTAAAATAGAAAGTCCCATATGAAAAGTAAAGCTTAACATATGGGACTAATGTAACCTTGTTTAACCACTCGATATCCATACATTAATTATGTGGTTAATTATCTGCTTTTGATTTTAAAAAATCATTTAGTATACGCTCTTGGCATATTCGTTTCAGCAGTATAACGTTCGCGCAATGCATCTTGACGAGACTTTAATGACATAGCTTTTCCATTAATCCACATCGCATCAACTTTACTGCTTATTTCAAATGGGTCACTACTCCACAAGACTAAATCAGCATTTTTCCCCACGGCAATACGTCCTGAGTTTAAGTTAAAACTATCAGCAACATTGGCAGTAATTGCCGCTAAAGCAGTAGTTTCACTGACGCCATTTGCAATAGCGACACCTACATCAAAGCGCAATTGATTGATATTATAACTTTCACCACTATTACTGATAATCACTTTTATGCCCGCATCAGTCAGCTTAGCAACATTGGTAAGCGAGTTATGTAATGAATCAAAGCTACTCGGCAAATTATCAATTGCGCTCATCATCACAATAACATTCGCTTGAGCAATTTCATCACTTACCAATACCGCATCACTGGCCCCAGCAAGCACCAAATTCAGACTAAACTTCTTCTTCAACTTAAGTAAAGCTAAGATATCCGTCGCCCTATCTGCATAAGCAATCAAAAGCTTATCACCTGATAATAACTCATACATTACTTGATCAGAACGCGACGGCGATTCAGCTTCACTTTCTTCTTTGCCTTTTTTGCTGTTGACTTTCATTTTTTCAACGGCAGCTAACTCTTTTTGCGCATCTTCAAGTTCATTATTCAAAGTTTGGAGTTTTGTTGCCCGAGAGCCTTTTTCTGTCGCACCTAATGAAGCAATTACAGCGTTTTTCTTCATCATTACACTGTCAAAATCCCCTGATAAATTAACAACAAAGCTTTGACCAGTGAAAACTTTTTTGCCACCATAAGGCATAACAACACTACTCGTAATTCCCCCTTTACGTGCATAAGCGATTAACGTAGATTTAGGGTTAAATGCTAAACTCGCATCAAAAGTAATATCAGCTTTTTTATCTGAACTGTCGCGAGTATTAGACACCGCACCGACTTCAACTAAACCAAGCAAGTTATCCGTTGCAATAAAACCAGGAGTCAAAATGCGCCCCTTGGCATCAATAATAGTGTCCGCACTAAGCAGCTCAGGCACTTCATCATTAGTGTATACAGCCGAAACCTTTCCTTCATCAACCATGACAGTTGCTTGAAATAAAACACCTTTTTCAGCTACGGTGTAAACTGTTGCATTAGTTATTGCAAGTGATTCAGCCTGAACAACACTGGCTGTTACAGTAAGTGCGCCTAGCAAAGCATAGCGCAATGAAGTGAGTAATTGGGTATTTTTCATTGTGATTCCTATTCCTTGTTTGCTGGTTTATTTGACGCTTTAGCCGCTGATTTAGTTTCTAACTGAGAAACACCCTCACCACCATGTTCATCTAACTGTTGACCCAATAAAAAGTCACTTTTTGCTTGGTATGCATTATCAAAACGATCATAAACTTTAGCACCATCAATAAACACTTGCTCAGCTTTTGCATAAACACTAAACGGATTCATATTCCAAACGACAACATCGGCATTCTTGCCGGCTTCTAAGCTACCTACTTCATCATTAATGCCTAAAGATTTAGCAGCATTAGCAGTTATCCATTTAATGGCATCCTCTTCTTTTAGGGCAAAGCCATTTTCATTGGCACGGTACATCACTTTCGCCGCTTCTTGATTTAATCGTTGAATAGTAGTCGCTGAATCAGAATGGACCACGGCACAAGAGTTTTTAACAGCATCAACAATGGCAACATTTTCTTCTACCATGTCATAAGCTTCCATTTTAAATCCCCACCAATCTGGCCACATAGCAGCGCAATTGCCATTCGCAGCTAATAAATCTGCAATTTTATAACCTTCAATCGCATGATGAAAAGTACCTGAGTGATAATTAAACTCATTACTTAGGTCAATCATTACTGCCATTTCTTCCGCTTTATAACAATGGTTGTGGATTAATATTTCGCCATCTAAAACCCCCATCAGTGTATCAAGTGCCAAATCACGTTTAGGTGCCTCAGGGTTTTCACCTGCACTGTAATCACGGTCATATTTATCCCAAGCACGTTTGTATTCTGTGGCAGCAAGCCAAGCACTTCGGTAACCAGCAACATTCCCCATACGCGTTGAAGGTAATACTTTTCGACTACCATAAACACGTTTAGGGTTTTCACCACACGCCATTTTTAACCCATAAGGTGCGCCAGAAAATTTCATGCCTTGCATTGTTTCACTCGGAACGTTGCGTAACGTTACCCCTCGTCCGCCAAATAAATTAGCCGAGCCAGGTAAAATCTGTAAGCTGGTTATGCCGCCAGCACGAGCCGCTTGAAAAGCGGGGTCTTGTGGCCAAACACTATGCTCAGCCCAAACTTCCGAGGTATTAGGTGAAGTCATCTCGTTGCCATCTGAATGTGACTCGACTTCTGGATTAGGGTAAACGCCTAAATGGGAGTGAACATCAATGATGCCTGGCGTGATCCACTTTCCTGTCATATCTATAACAGTGGCTTGCTTGGCTGACAAATTATTGCCTACTTGTGTTACCTTGCCATTAACTAATAAAATATCTGCATCATTTAAGCGCTCGCCCGTCCCCGTTAATATAGTGGCATTGGTTAATAATGTACTTTCTGCGGACAATGCTTGGTAGGTACTCGGATAAGGATTTTTGTTAATGACCACTTTTGCGTCTTGTTTTTCATTAGGCAGGCAAGCTGTTAAACCTAAAATTAACAGACTGGTGGTGAGCAAAGTAAACGCGTTTTTCTTACACATAAACTGATGAGTAAGTTTAGTAACGGGTTTATTCTGTGAATGTAAGGTAACTAAATCCCTTGGTAAGGACATTTTAAGCATTGTAATTCCTGTAGCGAACAATAATGCTTCATACCTTAAATTTAATTTGATAAAACAACAAGCTATTGACGATAAGTAGTCGCTTATCTAGGTTCATTTACCTATATTTAGCCAGGCCACTTGCAGATGCGTATTTTATTCCAACTAAAACCCGCACCTTCAGTAGTTTTACTGTACACTAAACAATCACTATTGAGCAGCAACTACCCTATTTCTACCATTATTTTTGGCGAGATAAAGAGATTTATCTGCATGTGCGACGAAGGTTTCAGCATTGGTAAAGTAATCACTTTTCCATTGACTTACCCCAATACTAACCGTTACAGATATTTGTTTATCAGCAACATTTATTTCCAGTGTTGCAATTTTCTTTCGTAAACGTTCAGCAAACTTTTGTGCATTAACCAAGGTAGTATTAGGCATAATAATAACAAACTCTTCACCGCCAATACGAGCTACAACATCACTACTTCGTACTGCTTCAACACAGGTTTGATAGAATAACACCAAGACCTCATCCCCTACTCCATGACCATAAGTATCATTAACCTGTTTGAAGTGGTCTATATCTAAAAGCATGATGGATAAGGGGTTACCAGAGTTATTAACATTGGCAATTTCTTGGTCGAGTACCTCGTTAAAATGATGGCGATTGACAGCGCCTGTTAGCGCATCGGTCAATGCTAATTGTTGAAAATGATCCTGCTGAGACTTTCGGTACTTAATTTCTTTTTGCTGCTGACTAACCGTTGCTTTATAAACATCCCCTTGCAGCAGTTTTCGGCGCAGCTTTTCAAAAGCAAGTTGCATCGAGCCTATTTCATCTTTGCTATCAATACGCTCAAAGTGAATGTTATTTTGACCTTCAGACATATCATTTAATGCATAAGTGAGCTTTCTTACTGGGCTAATAATGCTGTAATTTAACACTAGAGCAAAAAATATAGCAGCCATGAAAAATATCAACATGGCAAGGATTATCAAATAACCTTCTGTTTTTAATTGCTGACTTTCATTATATATTTGTTCATCAAATTCACTAATCAGCTTTTCAACAACAGTATTTAAAATATCAATTTTTTCAGACATAACATTGAACCATCTTGCAGCTCTGACATCCTTATCATTAAATTGCATAGTTTCCAGATAAGACGATTCTAAATGTTGACGTTGATATATTGCATTACAATAATTTCCGCAGATTAACTTTTGACCTGCATTAGCTGAGCTTGCAAATATTCGGAGGGTATTTAATTGTTTACCTACTAATAAACTCACATCAACATTTTCATAAATATTATCTTGATGATTTTCATCTATTTTCATACCAATAGCTCGAATTTGTCCCATAAACTCCTTATATCGCAATACGGCATTAATGGCTGAAATATCATTGGCATGACTCGAACCTATTTCGATATGAACCAAGTGATCTGATACAGATAAAAGCTGCTCAATTAATTCAGTGTAAACATAATAAGTCTCTTCAAAGCCTGCTATTTTCTGGTCTAAATGCATTCTATGACGCGATAAATTTTCGACTATTTTTTGAAAATTAGTCATGTAGCGATTAACACTTATTTTCACTTCTTGATTAGCTGATTTATCTAATAATCCTAAGAAATATTGAATTTTTGCATCTGTATTTTTTCGTCGTTTGGTTAATTGTTCGGCAAAGCTTCTATAATTTGAACTGGTGTAACCGCTAGATAGACCTCGCTCGGCCTGTAATGAATGAGTAATACCATTGACTTGCTCAATAACAGAATTAAGTCCTAATACTGTAGAGATATTGTCATAACGTTGGTAGTTATCTTTAAGAATAAAAAAACAAAGTAACAGCGATGCAACAACAGGGATTAGTGTCGTAATTAAAACACGGTGGCTTAAAATAAGAGATTGAGATAGTTTTACCGAGAAAATTCGTAATAATGGATTTTTGGCTTTTTTATCTTTTTTATATTGGCTAAATTCTTGATAGCAATGTATCGCGGGAACGTAATCGAGATCTTCTTCTAAAATATGTTTAATTAACCATTGCTGTAAAAATAAGATAATTTTATCTTTTACAACTTCTGACTCCGTACCGTCAGCGAACCATTGTTCTTTTAATTGTGGAATTTTATTAATAAATGCTTGGTGACTTCGTTTATGAGCTTCAAACTGCTGATAGTTAATCTTCGCTAAAAGAGTTTCTTCTCGTGCAAAATGTGATTGGCAATATTCTTCAAGCCGTTCAAAAATCACATCAATACTTTTCTGCCCCAATTTTTCATTTTTGGCAGACATTAATTGCGCTAAAATGGCAATGAGTTGTTTATGATCATTATCAAGGCTATCAATGCCAACACTCATTCCCTCGTCCCAGACTAGCTCCGCCATAAATCTGAACTTCCCTTTCATTACATTTCACTTGAGTGAAACATTAACTTGTATATATATCATCCGATTAGGGTGGATAGATTATAGAAAAAAGTAATGTTATACAAATGTAAAAAGAGCTATTTTGATGTTATTTTTTTAACAAATATAGACAAGATCAATCCTTTAATTTTTTTATAGCGAAATGCTAACAATACAATCGTTAATAGCATGTAGAATAATGGTGAAATAATCTCTGATTTAACCGACCAATAAAAATGAATAGACACTAAAATGGCAATAAAATAACTGTAATTATGCAAACGTTGCCATGATTTACCCATTTTACGCTTTAAACTATTAAGGGAAGTAACAGCAAGAGTTGTTAAAAAAACAAAGGCAATCATACCAATAGTGATGTATGGCCGTTTAACAATTTCGTTAAAAAACAAAGACCAAGCAAGCTGTAAATCAAAGACCAAAAAGTTAAGTAAATGCATGAACGCATAACTGAAAGTATATAATCCGAGTAAGCGCCTTACCTGTAGGAAATAGCCCAATTTAAATCTTTTAGCGATAGGAGAAACAGTCAGCGTGACTAATAACAAATTAAAAGCACCAATACCGGTAAAATGAATAACTTCCTGCACAGGATCAGCACCAAGCTGATCATTAAAGGCAAAGTAATATAAACTGAGTAAAGGTAAGAATGCCGCTAGATGAATAGTTACTTTTAATAGTAAAACTTTATTCGATGTAGTGAAATGCATATAGCCATAGAGCCCTAATAATACTTACTTAAATCCATATTTTTGTACATATGGGCTACCTGTTCACCATAACCATTAAAAGGCAGAGTCTCAATGCGGTTTTTAACAAACAATCCTCCTGAGGTTATGCGCCGTTCACTGGCTTGACTCCATCGAGGATGATCATGTGCAGGGTTAACATTGGCATAAAAGCCATATTCATTAGCAGCGAGTTTATTCCATGTGGTTTGAGGTTTTTCACGCACCAATTTAATTGATACTATCGATTTAATACTCTTAAAACCATACTTCCAAGGCACAACTAAACGAATTGGCGCGCCATTTTGTGGTGGTAAGGTTTTACCATATAAACCGACACTCATTAACGTCAATGGATTCATCGCTTCATCAATACGTAACCCCTCAACATAAGGATAAGCGATACCGCCACCTAAGCGTCTATTGCTTTGGCCTGGCATTTGCTCTGGATCATAAAGCGTTTCAAAAAGCACATATTTAGCAGATGAGTTCGGCGCGACCTTTTTTAATAAGTCAGCTAAAGAAAAACCAATCCACGGAACCACCATTGACCAAGCTTCAACACAACGAAGTCGATAAATTCGCTCTTCTAAGGCGAACATAGTCGTTAAGTCATCATAATCTAGGGTTATGGGATTATCGCATTCACCGGAGATAGTTAACTGCCAAGGATTTACTTTAAAGTTTTGCGATAATTCGGCGGGTTGATTTTTTTGTGCACCAAATTCATAGAAGTTATTGTGACTAATAACTTTTTGTTCAGGGGTTTTGATTAAAGAAAGGTTTTCTTTATCCGCTTTAAAATTTAATGCTGTTGTTTTAAAACTAGCGGTATCAGAGTCTTTACTATCAAAAAAGCCAGCCTTGGCTTTATTAGAGATTGCTGAACCTAAGAGAGCACCGGCCCCAAGAAAGCCCATGCTTTTAACAAGTTGACGACGTTGCAGATAGACCGATTCATCGGTAATGTCGGATGCTTTTAACGTGAATTTTGCTGGAGTTTTTATCAACATAAAGGGCCTACTAAGTTTTCTAAACAGGAGATTAACTTAATAGACACCTTTTTCTGAAAAAAAATTTCAATAATAACATGTTAATTATTTCGGGGGTTCTACTGCCACTAACGTTTTAATCAAGTCTTAGTGGCTAGGGTCTGTTGATCTTTCGAGATTATTTTTGCAGCGGTTTGTTGGGTATTTATACAAGGCAGAGCCTTTGTCATGTGGTTGTTCAGGACAATATGCTCCTGCATTGTCTAATAAGCGACATCCATGTCGCGTCACATAAAAAGGTGATAACGCCGTAAAAATGACCAACAAACGCTGTCCAAAGGATTCGGCTAAAAGCGTTTTACTCTTTGTTGAGTAGTATTTGCTTAGAGTGACTATGCTACACACTACTCGCCTCGATTAAAACGCTTTACTCTCTTTAAAAAAGGCGAACAAAATTTAACCGCGAAAGATCAACAGACCCTAGTTTAAGTTTAACAAATCAATCTCTTTTAAATGATTGAATCAGGATGGCATTATGAATTTATTATCGCTAATCACCACTATCACACTAGTCTTTGCTTTTGCATTTTATACTGTGACACCAAACTCAACTAACTATGTCGCGGCTACGTCAACAAAAACTCAAAATGATATTAAAGAGATACTGCCACAGTCATCAACTTCCACAAAGAAAATGCCTGCAACAACCCATTTAGATAGCATAGTACTCGGCGCGGGTTGTTTCTGGGGAGCTGAAAAAAGATATCAAGCAATTCCAGGGGTTGTTGACGCTATCTCAGGTTATGCCGATGGTAAAAATGTCAGAGCTAGCTATCGAGAAATTACCAAGAGAAAGAATAAATACAATGCAGATAATCATGCAGAAGTCGTTAAAGTTATTTACAACACCTCGCTGGTCAGCTTAGAAACTATCTTGCAAAATTACTATGAAGGACATGATCCAACGCAGCTTAATCGTCAAGGCAACGATATTGGTACACAATACCGCTCAACAATATTAACCAATAATACAGAGCAAAACGATATCGCATTAAAAGTCACTGCCCAGTATCAAAAGCTATTAAATGATGATGGTTATGGAAAAATCGAAACCAAAATAAGCTCACTTGACGAGTTTTTTGAGGCTGAGCAATATCACCAAAATTATTTAGCGAAAAACCCTAACGGTTACTGTCCAGATCATTCTACTGGCGTTAAATTTAATCCACAGGCAACTAAAAGCGGACTAGCCAGTAAAAAAATTGATAATAGCCCGTTATTAACAGGCAAACATATTGTTGTTATTGAGTCAGAAAATTACTGTCCTTATTGCGAGAAGTTCAAAAAGAATGTCGCTGATGATTATAAAGGCTCTATTGCGATAAATTACCGCCTTGCCAGCCAACTTAAAGGCTTAACTATCAAGACTGAAACTTGGGCAACCCCAACTATATTATTTATCCAAGACGGTGAAGAGGTATTTGGTAAACAAGGCTACATGAGTCCTGACTATTTTTATAAAGCACTAGGCGCCTTTAAATTAGGAAAAAGTGAAGCCTTTAATGTCGCGTTTGATGAAGGAACCGATGGGCGTTTTTGTAAAGAATATGAAATATTCAAAAATACTCCCGATGGTGTTTTTATTGATAAATTAAGTGGTGCGCCTTTGTTTGATACTAATGACCGCTTTAACTCCGGTACGGGTTGGTTATCATTTACTAAAGCGGTTGATGGCTCGGTTATTGAAAAACCTGATAACCGTTACGGTATGGTGCGCACAGAAATTCGCTCTAAAACCTCAGGGATTCATTTGGGACATGTCTTTCCAGATGGTCCAAATGGACAACCAAGATTTTGTATTAACGCCACGGTATTGGAGTTCAAAGCAAGATAATAGCCTTAAAATCACATTTGGATACGTGCCTATGTTGTTAACTCAAGATCTTGCTGTAAACGTCATCTTCGAAGTCTCTGATTGGAACGTAGCATGGATGCTACTTATTAGACAATGCAGGACGCATATTGTCCTGATCCATCACTATTTAAAACCTGGATCCCCGACGAATACACCACGGGGATGACGTCCCTAAGTCATGCGCATAGGCATGTTAGGTTATGAGTAAGATTTTCGATGGTCATTCTCTGCCCTGTACTAAGGTTTTTAAGCTGACTTTACTGCAGGGCTGACAATGCTCAAATAGCATTTAAACATCAAGACGAATTCTCGTTATTTCATTAACTGCTATACTTAATTGGAGAGATAAAAGAGTAAAGCAGAGGCAATTATGGCAACACTTTCCTTGGTCGTTGGATTATGTGCAATAGCACTTATCATAGGGTTTTCGGTTCATGCTTATTATCACTACTTTAAACACTCCGATCACCACATAGATAAGCACCATTAATAGGAATAACCTGTCTTATTCCTATCGCTAAAAGCACGTTAGCGAACACCATGCATACCACGCTTTAATAGCGGTGATATCAGTAAAATAACGATGCCTGTTCCAATGCCAATCCACATTAAAAACTCAAATAATTGTGTATAAATAATAAGGTTATCACTCACACTATTAAGCTCGCCACTATGACTATCAATGGCTGCTAATTTTCCTAAACGCATGGCCAGCGTTTCAGACAGCGCCGTCGCCAAAAACCACACACCCATTGATAAACCTACCACACGGTGTATCGCCAGCTTAGTTACGGCCGAAAGACCTACAGGCGAAAGACACAACTCACCGGTAGTATGAATTAAGTAAGCTAACACTAACCACCATAAACTGATTTTCCCAGCCTCATCGGGAAACTGTGCCCCAAACACTAAAACTCCGAAACCTAAACCTGCTTGAATAATACCTAAAGCAAATTTTACCGGAAGATTAGGATTTAGCTTAAACTTATCTAACCATACCCACAACGCAGCAAAAGGTAAGGCCAAAAGAATGATAAAACCTGCATTGAGAGAGCCAAACTGACCGGCAGTTATCTCAATACCAGCAATATTTCTCTCAACGACTCGGTCGGCAAATAATGTCATCGAGCCCGCAGCTTGCTCAAACAAGGCCCAAAAAACGATGGTAGAGCCGATTAACACCATCAACACTAGCATTTGCTGGAACTCTTCCCTGCTACCTTTCAATGCCGCATAAGCAATTAACCCTACGCCCGAAACAATCAGTAAAACCTGCTGAGCAGCAAAGACTAACGGCTCATGTTGTATAACGAGCCAAAATACTGACAAACTTAAAATAGCCATTAAGTAGATTAAGTACTCTCTACTAATCAAACCCCAAATTTTCTCGGTCAATACTGCAATATTTGGTGGCTCTGCCAAACCACGTAAATATTTAAGGCCCTTAGTAAACGTCACTAAGCCAAACAACATACCTATACCCGCAGCACCAAAACCGTAACGCCAGCCATAGGTTTCCCCTAAGTAAACACAAATAATAGTGGCGGCAAAAGAGCCAAGGTTAATGCCCATATAAAAAATGGTAAAACCAGAGTCTCGAC
>ERZ1027208.460-NODE-460-length-15849-cov-8.793403_pt1 | contig 15849 bp, 13 predicted proteins | sample MGYA00520867_ERZ1027208 | MGnify/ENA primary metagenome ERZ1027208 (study PRJEB33311, sample SAMEA4378413) | marine metagenome | biome: Marine biome; feature: Fjord; material: Water | collected 2014-07-20T08:00:00Z/2014-07-... | depth 75 m ...
GACTGGGGGGCGGTGTGCGGCGAGTCGTGGTAGGGGTGTAGGTTGGGGTGGCGTTGGGGGGTCGCTTGGGAGATGTCGGGTGAGATGAGGTTGTGCCGGCGACTGGCCGTGTCGGTGGCGGTCAAGAGCTTCGGCCAGATAGGTGTGCCCGCGCGGATTCTATCCTTCAACGTGCCGCATGATCCAGCAATTTTAGCTGCCGCTGTAGAGGCCGTTCGGCACAGCCATTCCTACGAAGAACCAGTGATCACAGTGCAAGAGGTGCTTGCCTGTCGCGCTGATGACAGTGATCAGCGCGACAATCCAAACCGGTGGTGGAACCGCGGATTTACGGAATGAAAAAGCGCCTTAGCCTTGCAGCTTTTTGGCGACCAATTCATTCACAGCCTTTGGGTTGGCTTTACCGCCTGTCGCTTTCATGACCTGACCCACAAACCAACCCGCGAGTTTTGGGTTTGCCAGTGCTTTGGCAACTTGATCAGGGTTAGCGGCGATAATTTCGTCCACTGCGGCCTCAATGGCACCCGTATCGGTCACCTGCTTGAGGCCTTCGGTTTCGACGATCTCGGCAGGGTCACGACCTGTAGTATAAGCGATTTCAAACACATCCTTGGCGGTTTTGCCGTTGATGACGTCTGATGCGATCAGGTCGATAAGGCCACCCAATAGGGCAGGTGTAACCGGGCTCTCTGAGATGTCTTTTTCGTCTTTCTTGAGGCGGCCAAACAGCTCGTTGATAACCCAGTTGGCCGTTGTTTTGCCATCGCGGCCTTGGGCGGCGGTCTCAAAAAAAGACGAGCTATCCAGATCAGAAGTCAGCACGGATGCGTCATAATCGGACAAGCCAAAGTCATTGATAAAGCGGGATTTCTTGGCGTCTGGCAGCTCGGGTAGGGTGGCGGCGATTTCGTCTACCCATGATTGCTCGATCTCTAGGGGCAGTAGGTCGGGGTCAGGGAAGTAGCGGTAATCATGCGCTTCTTCCTTGGACCGCATTGAGCGTGTTTCCTGCTTGTCTGGATCAAACAGGCGGGTCTCTTGGTGAACTTCGCCACCTGCTTCAACGATAGCAATTTGGCGCTTGGCCTCAACGTCGATGGCCTGCTGGATGAAACGCATTGAGTTCATGTTTTTTATCTCACAGCGCGTGCCGAGGTGGCCAAAGTCACCAGTTGCGGCGTATTTTTCGTACTGACCGGGCGCGCAGATAGATACGTTTACGTCTGCGCGCATCGCGCCAGACTGCATGTCGCCATTACACGTACCAAGGTAGCGCAAGATTTGGCGCAATTTGGCAAGGTAGGCTGCGGCCTCTTCTGGACCACGGATGTCTGGGCGTGAAACGATCTCCATCAACGCAACACCTGTGCGGTTGAGATCGACAAAGGACATGTTTGGATCCATGTCGTGGATGGATTTGCCTGCGTCCTGCTCAAGGTGGATACGCTCGACACCGACCATACGCGCAGTGCCGTCACCCATTTCAACCAGCACTTCGCCTTCGCCCACGATGGGGTGATACAACTGGCTGATCTGATAGCCCTGAGGCAAGTCAGGATAGAAATAGTTTTTGCGGTCAAATGCTGACCACAGGTTGATCTGCGCCTTTAGGCCAAGACCGGTGCGTACTGCTTGTTCAACACAGAATTCGTTGATTGTAGGCAACATGCCGGGCATAGCCGAATCTACAAATGCCACGTTACTGTTCGGTTCTGCGCCAAATTTTGTAGACGCAGCCGAGAACAGCTTGGATTTTGACGCCACTTGCGCGTGGACCTCCATGCCGATCACCAGCTCCCAATCTTGTTTGGCACCTGCGATGGTGCGAACTTTGGGCGTTTCGTAGGTGAGATCGAGCATAAGAGTGCGCCTTATCAATAATGGTTGGGGTGGGTTTAGCGGGGCGCGCGGGCTGGTTCAAGAGCAAGGCGGGCATGGGGCGCGCAATAAAGCGGATCTGGGGATCTGGATGGGCAGCTCACATTGGAGTGAGGAAGCAATAGTGACGTAGGGTCTGGAATGGCTCCCGCAAATATTATCGGGATAGTTGAAGGTATCAATTTCACTGGAGAATACCCGATGCAGATTATGCGCACCCCTGATGACCGTTTTGAGGGCCTTGATGGCTATCCTTTCAAACCGAACTATACAAATGTGAAAGCTGCAGATGGGAGCGATATTCGCATTCATCATATCGATGAGGGCGAGGGCCCACTTCTGATCTGCATGCACGGTCAGCCCACATGGAGTTATCTGTGGCGTAAAATGGTTGCTCCATTGACGCAAGCAGGCTTTCGCGTTGTCGCGCCAGACCTCGTTGGTTTTGGGCGCTCTGACAAACCCGCAAGGCAAGATGACTATACCTATGTCAATCACGTCGATTGGATGGGCCAATGGCTGGCAGCGAATGATTTCACTGATGCAACTTTGGTGTGCCAAGATTGGGGCGGCCTGATTGGCCTTAGAATGCTGACAGCGGCACCTGATCGTTTTTCCCGTATTGTGGTCGCGAATACGGGGTTGCCTGACAATACGCTGGTAAAACCTGAAACATCCGCTGCCTTGGCGCAGATGGCCCCAAATGTGCCGTTGGTATCAGCCGCTGAACTGGGTGCAAAAATGGGCAGCGGCGCGCCAGATGCGTTTCTGCATTGGATCAAATTCGCGTCAGAATCGCCTGAGTTCACAGCCTCGTCGATCTTTTCGCCCAAAACCGCGCCAGAGGTTCTAAAGGGCTATGAGGCACCGTTCCCTGACGAGAGCTATTTTGCGGGAGCACGCAAGTTTCCGTCGCTGGTGCCACTCATGCCGCATCACAGTGATGATCGCGTAGACAATGACAAAGCATGGGAAGTACTAGGCGCGTGGGACAAACCTGTACTGACCGCATTCAGTGACCGTGATCCAGTGACAAAGGGGGGCGAGGTTGCCTTTCAAAAACGCATTCCCGGCGCGAAAGGCGTTGCGCATGTAACGATCACAGATGGCGGGCACTTCCTGCAAGAAGATAAGCCGGAAGAGTTTGCGGCAGCGATCATTACCTTTGTTCAGGCGCATTCGGCCTAAGCTATTGATCAACGCTCTACCCCGTTTTCAGGGTAGAGCGCATTTTTTAGAACGGTTTTGCCCAAACAACTCAGATTGATTGTGCCTTAAGAACGCGGCGCAAGATTTTTCCCGAAGCTGATTTGGGGATTTCATCCACAAATGTCACACGGTGCACCTGTTTGTAGGTCGACAATGTCTTGGCAAGATGCGCCTTGATGTCTTCTTCGGTCGGGGCGGGATCAGCGGTAACCACAAATGCGATGGGCAATTCGCCTGCTTCATCATCGGGTAGGCCAATGACAGCCGCATCGATGATGCCATCCAAACTCACCAATGTTGCCTCAAGTTCAGCAGGTGCGACTTGGAAGCCCTTGTATTTGATCAGTTCTTTGAGGCGATCTACAATGTACATAAATCCTTCATCATCAATGTAGGCGATATCACCCGTCTTAAGCCATCCATCCGATGTCAACGTCTCGGCGGTTGCCTTTTCGTTGTTCAGGTAGCCCTTCATAACTTGAGGGCCTTTTATCCAAAGTTCACCTTCACTGCCTGCTGGCAGATCTTCACCACTTTCCGGGTCAACGATGCGGCATTGGGTATTTGGTAGCGCGACACCAGACGAACCCGATTTTGGATTATTCAACGGAGTGGTGTGGGAGACGGGGGATAGCTCCGTCATACCGAAGCCCTGCAAGGAGATACAGTTGATGCGTTTGCCCACAGCATCGGACACTTCAGCGCCCAGTGGTGCAGCACCAGAAAAGATCTGTTCAACGCTGCTGAGATCATAGTTGTCCACGATGGGGTGTTTCGCGAGGGCAAGCGCTACGGGGGGTACGATCCACATGCGGCGCGCCTTGTGATCCTGCGATATTTGCAAAAACAGCTCTAGGTCAAAACGCGGCATCGTGACCAAGGCACCACCGCCAGCAAGGTGTACGTTCATCAATACGTTCATCCCATAGATGTGAAAGAACGGCAGGAACGCAGCAGCGGTTTCTCCGGGCCGGATGTCGCCGCCGTGAATAACCTGATCAACATTTACAACCAAGTTGCGGTGGCTAAGGCGCACGCCTTTGGGTAGGCCCGTTGTGCCTGATGAATAGGGCAATACAACCGAATGCTCGTCCAGATCGACAGGTACCTGAGCCTCTATGGGCGCACCGTAAAATGAGGATAGTGCCTCGGCACCATCCGTGGCATCGCCCATAACAACAACGGTTTGGTTTGCCGCGTCTTTTGCGGCCTCCTGAGCGGTCTCAAGGAACATTGGAACGGTGATCAAAATATCAGCGGCGCTGTCACGCAGCTGGTGGGCGACTTCAGATGCGGTATAGGTTGGATTGATGGTGGTGATGGTTCCGCCAGCCCATGCAACGGCGTGAAAAACAATACAGTAATGTGGAATGTTGGGCGACATAAGCGCCACGGTTTTGCCAGTACCTAAGCCGCGCGCAACCAACCCCCCAGCAAGTGATTTGACCTGTGCCATAAACTCACCTGCGGTCATTGCGTCCCCGGTAAGGCCATCCGTCAGCACAATCTCGTCCGGACGTGTCATGAGGTTTTCAAAAACGCGCTCGGTAATGGATTGATCGCGCAGAGCTATATCTGCGGCGGCTGTCTTATATGTCATATTTGTTCTCCCTGAAACGTCAGCTTAGGGAGAGGAAACGGACCTGTCTAGCGGGACTTAGATCGCTTATCCTGGTGTGGCCATCGGTCCTTGATCCGTAAATACGATACGCTTACCTTCAGCGATTTCTCGTTTAAACAGACCTGCAATGATGCGCATTGCATCATCTTGTCCAGATGCAGCAAATCGGGAAGCCGAGGAGACGCGCAAGTTATTCGCAAAACCTTGAGCGGCGTGGGCCCAGATCATCGGATGTAGCTCGGTTAGGTGCTCACGCACTATCCAGTTTGCACAATCGGCAATTTGGGCGCGGTTTGCGTCGGCTGCGTCATTGCCGGAAAATGCTTGTCCAATAGTATTGGCGCAATAGGCGGCCAGCAAATTTACAGTGTGGGCTTCGGGGCGATGCATAACAATGTCGCGTAACCCTTCGATAAAGAAAGGTAAATCCAGCAACGCGCAAGCTTCGTCATCGACACTAATTGCGTCAAACATGACCCAAGTGTAGCCGCCAGCACCCCAGATTTTTTCAGTGCGTGCAGCGGTGCGGCGCGCTTCCAGTTCCAGCCCCGCAAATGATCCATAAGAACGTGGCAGCATTTGCGTGCCTAGGGCACGAAACGGGCTCGTGTTTTCAGGGTTCAGATCAATGAGGGCTTCATAACGGTCTGCCACCATCTGACGGCTGGTGTTATTACCACGCAGCAAGGCACAAGACGTATTCGCCAATAGGGCAGATTTCTCTGGCTTACCTTTGAACGACTGAATGATGTCACGGGCACGCGCAAAATGCGCATCAAAAGCTTCACGGTTGCGTGGGGCAATTTCTACATCCCATCCGATGCCGCGCCATGCCCACGCCATATCAATATGAGCCTGTGCGACGATGCAGCCGATGGTATAGTCATGCGGGGCTTCCGCCAGCACAAATTCCAATGCTTCGATGCCTAGCATCAAAGGGGCGTCATGTTCGGGAATACGGTCCAAAAGTGCGTGTTCGGCCGCATGCACAACATCAGCTCGCGCACCAAATGCCATCAGCTCGGCAACACTCATGCCGCCAGGGGTCATAGCATTGTTTTGGTCAGCAATGGCAATGAGTTCCGAGAGCTTGTCCCAATCCTCTTGCCGGACCAAATTCAGAGCCCGATTTTGATGTTCGTCACGGGTGCGTTCTTCGAGTGTTGGATCAGGGCAGGGGATGCAAAGTTTGCTCAACACGCTGCTTGTCATTTCAGGTGCTACGTCAGCCCGCGTATAGCCTTGCTCAAAAAGCGCGCCGGTTTGCTCCTCTACAGGTTTGGATTGCTTCTTGTTTCTAGAGGGGCGTTTGCGAAACGGCGAGGGAGAGGTCGAGTTGTTTTTGGACGTCTGATCTGCGCGTGTTGGGGCGATTTCATCGGCATGCACAATAGTGCGCGGCGCATTACGGCGCTTGCCGGGTAATTTACGGAGCAGAGTGGCCAGTTGCGTCATTGAGTGATCCAATACGGTAGTCTGTAGTTGTTGAACCTATGTTTGGCCTACCAATGGGGCGTGAAAGTGGCGCTGGAACGGTGATGTCGCGGAGTTCACTAGGCGATTTCGCGCTTTTGGTTAACAATTCATTACGATTGGTTGCCAAGTTCGCTAGGATGCTGGGCAAAGCGGGCCAATGTTGCAAAGTGGTTAACAATGGCGACAATTGGCATCGGATATGCGCTTGTCAGGGCGTCAGAGAGCAGATCATACTATTTATATGAAGTTATCTTGTTTTCTTTCGTTTCGCCGTGAACGGTCAGTGCGCGACGCTGTGTGCCGTTCTTTTGTGTTTTCAGTATTAGCGATTGGCCTCAGTGCTGGCGCAGGAGGTGCGCAGCTGGCGCCGACTGCCGTGACGATAGATGAAACTCTGACACAACCATCCGTAGCACTGCCAGAGCAACCCGTGGCTAATTCGGTTCCTGTTTCCAAAACGCCTGAGACTAATGTGATCTTAACAGATACCGGTGTCTCAGTGCCGATTGTCGATGGCGATACAATTGAGGTTCGCCCACCTGTACGTGTTCCCCATATACCGCGCACACGTTGGCAACATATGGAAGGTCACTCTGTCTGGACCCGTGCCGCACTGTCTGCGCTAAAGTCACATGGCAGCCCATTGGTTGATATGGTGCCGGGCGACATTACAAACTGGTGTCCGGCCTACGCGGGTAACGACGATGCGCAACGGCGCGCTTTTTGGGTCGGTTATATGTCCGCCCTCGCCAAGCACGAAAGCACCTACAAGCCGTGGGCTGTTGGTGGCGGCGGTCGGTGGTACGGGTTGCTGCAAATCCTTCCTGCCACGGCGCGCGGATACAAATGCAACGTAGGAACAGGGGAGGCGTTAAAGAACGGCGCGGCGAACCTGAGCTGCGGTGTGCGGATTATGGCGTTTACGGTCAAACGCGATGGCGTGATCCATGGACGTGATAACAAGTGGCGCGGTGTCTCTGCCGATTGGGGCCCAATGCGCAACGCGGCTAAGCGGCGCGATATGGCGGGCTGGCTCAAGCGGCAGAATTACTGCGCGCTGGCCAATTCGGTTCGGCCACGCACACGGCCTTAGAGCGGCGTTCAGCCCAAGGTTTTATCCCATCAACGAAAAGTGATGTCGTACCGTTTTGAGGCCTGCTTCGGTCGCGATCGGCTCAAAAAGAGCATGTGGCGGTGTAGCGGGGACTGGTACGCGGATCTTTACCCCAGACGGGCGCACCACTGTAAGGCGCACTGATAGATCAAGGCGGGTATCAAACCGCAAGTGGTCAATTTCAGACAATGCGATTTCGGCCTCTTGGCGCAGTGTGCTCCAACGTAGATGCTGATCGTCCAAAGAAAATGTCGCGCGGGGATCTATAACCAGATCATATAGGGCAGGTAGGGTGAATGCGCCCAGCAACAGCAGAATAATGGGCGCTGCATCCAGCCATTGATACGCGGCGACCAGTGCTGCCCAGATCGCAACTAGAATGAGTGCGGTAGCAGGGCGGCGTCCTTGACTATGGTAGATGTAAGGAAGGGTCATGCGGTGCGGAAAATTCGGGCCAATGCCCCCATCGCATCTGCCTGACGCGGGCTGGGCATGCCTTTTGTTCCTGAGGCAGCAACATCACCAAGCACGTTCATCATTTTGCTAAAATAAGGGCCGTGGTCCAATTGTTTGAGGCGCTTGGTAAGGCGATCAAATGCTGGCGTAGGGCCGCCACCTTCTGTGACCAGCCATGGGCAAAGAGTGCAAAAATCGTCGACCTGTGTATCACCAACATTCAGGTGTTTTTTGAGTGAGGTGGCAAGGGTCTCGCTACACGGTTCCTGATTGTCATCCATTTGTGCAAATGCGTGCGCCATGGCGGCGACACATAGTTCTGGGCTGTTCACACTCACGACAGAATGGACATTGGGCTGGGATTGAAATCCAATACGCTTGGCTGCTGCACGCACTGGTGCGGTGGCATCAATATACTTGCCAATCATATGCGCACCACGTTGAAAACGGCGATAAAATACATAGGCGGCGATAACGACGCCGCAAATCAGAAGAAATGTGGTCATGAAAATCCTTTAAGTAATTATCTGCCGCCCGTGACATCCAGAGTAGAGCCTGTGACGTAGCTTGCGCCCTCTGACATGAGCCATAATACGGCTTGGGCAACTTCATCTGCGCTGCCTGTGCGCTGCATTGGTACTTTATTTGCAAGGCGCTGGGCGCGATCAGGATCACCGCCTTTGGCATGGATCTGGGTTTCAATCAGCCCAGGTGCGACACCCATAACCCGCAGGCCAGCAGGCGCTACTTCGTCAGAAAGACCTTTTGTGAAAATATCCATCGCCGCCTTGGTGGCTGCATAATCGACGTATTGGTTGGCAGAACCAATGCGGGCCGCGGCCGACGTGATGTTGATGATGACACCTTTGCCAAGGGGCTCCATCCGTTTGACGGCCTGTGCAGCGACCAGCATTGCGCCGATGACGTTTACATCAAACATTTCGCGCAGGCGTTTGTGGGTTAGATCGGCAACCCGAGTGGCAGGCCCGACGATACCCGCGTTATTGATCAGTGCATCCAGAGGCCCCGTTGCATCCACCAAAGTAAACACAGCCTCTAATGCCGCTGGTTCCGCGACGTTTGCCTGAATGATCTGGGCATGTGCGCCAGCCGCTTGTGCGGCCTTTGCCACAGCCTGCGCCCCCGCCTGATCACTGTTGTATGTCAGGATCAGGTCATAGCCCTGCGTGGCGGCCAATGTGGCACAGGCCGCGCCGATCCCTGTTGAGGCACCGGTGATGAGGCAAAGTGGTCTACTCATGCGTTGGATATCCTTGTCAGCATTTCAGTTGTATCACGGCTCAGGTCCGGAGTGGCAAGGATGCGCGTGACTTCGGCGCGGATCAGCTCCTGACGGGCAGGGTCATAACGCTTCCATGTCTGGAAGGCGGAACACATCCGCGCCGTGGTTTGAGGGTTGACCGGATCAAGATTGATCAACCAATCCGCCAGCAGTTTGTATCCCGCACCTGAGGCGTGGTGAAACCCAGCGTGATGCATGATGAGCGAGCCAAACACCGCACGAAAGCGGTTGGGGTTCTTCCAGTTGAAATCGGGATGCTCGGTGAGGCCTGCGGCGACCTCATGCGCGTCTTCTGGGTCAGCCTCAATCACCTGGAGGCCGAACCATTTGTCCATCACAAGACGGTCGTCCTTCCATTGGGCTTCAAATGCCTTGAGCGCGGCGTCGCCACGCCCTGCGCGGATAAGATTGGCAAGGGCAGCCAGTTGTTGTGTCATGTTATCGGCGTGATCATATTGCTCTTGTGCCAGCTTGCCGCCGTCGCTGCGGGTCAGCAGGGCAAGGGCGGAGTTGCCAAGCGCGCGTTTGCCTGATTGCTCTGCATCGGGGGCGTAGGGGGCGATGACGAGGTTGTTTTCATAAAGATCGGGAAGAACATCGCGCAGTTCGTGCGCCATTGCTTCGCGCAGGGCCTCAAGGGCGGCGTGGATGATGTCAGGCTCGGGAGTGTGGCCCGCGTCATGCAGAGCGGTGGCCAGATCTGACTGGGAAGGCAGGGCCATCATCAGGCGGCGGTAGGCGGGCTCAAGGGTGTCGTCTTTCACAACGGCGTGCAAACCGCGCAGGAAGGCAGGATCGGCGCGCGTGCCTTTGAGCATCATATCCATCAGCGTGTTGCGCGCCAAAACACGGCCAGCTTCCCAGCGATTGAACGGATCGGTGTCATGGGCGAGTAGGTGGGCATGATCAGCGGCGTGCTCTAGAACCACGGGGGCGGAAAACCCGCGCAGGATGGAGGCGGTGGGGCGGTCTGTCAGGCCTGTGAAGGTGAAGCTTTGGGTGGTTTCAGACATTTCCAAAATGGTCGTCGGGGTGACCTCGGTGCCGTCCGTCCCCAGCAAACCCACAGATATGGGAATGACAAAGGGTTTGGGGTCAGGTGTGGCCGTGCTTGGTGGCGTATGCTGGGTAAAGGTGAGGGTAAGCGTATCGCTCTCCCATGTTTCCTCAGCTTTGAGGCGCGGTGTGCCTGCTTGGGAATACCAGCGCTTGAATTGGGTCAAATCACGGCCAGTTGTGTCTTCAAACACGCGCAGCCAGTCCTCAATCGTGGCCGCGTCGCCGTCGTGACGATCAAAATACAGCGTGACTGCATCTTTGTAAGCTTGATCCCCAACTAGGGTTTTGAGCATCCGTATCACCTCCGCACCTTTTTCGTAGATGGTGGCGGTGTAAAAGTTATTAATCTCTTGAAAACTCTCTGGGCGCACGGGGTGGGCTAGAGGGCCTTGATCTTCGGCAAACTGGCGGCCGCGCAGATCAATCACATCGTCGATGCGTTTGACGGAACCGCTGCGCATGTCAGAGGTGAATTGGCTGTCGCGGAAAACGGTCAGCCCTTCCTTTAGGCATAGCTGGAACCAATCGCGGCAGGTAATGCGATTGCCCGTCCAGTTATGGAAATATTCATGGGCGATAATCGCCTCAATCCGTTCAAAGTTTAGATCGGTCGATGTAGCCTGAGACGCAAGAACAGCAGAGGAGTTAAAGATGTTCAGCCCTTTGTTCTCCATCGCGCCCATGTTGAAATCATCCACAGCGACAATGTTGAACAGGTCCAGATCGTATTCGCGACCATAGACATCTTCGTCCCATTTCATGGAATCCTTTAGGGCCTGCATCCCAAAGGCGCATTTGCCTTCATCACCGGGACGCACATAAAGGTTCAGGGTAACATCGCGCCCTGAACGGGTGGTAAAGCTGCCCTCATGGGCGATGAGATCACCCGCGACCAGTGCAAACAGATAGGCCGGTTTTGGCCACGGATCATGCCATTCGGCGTGGTGCTCGGATGTGCGTGTTGGGTTGCCGTTTGATAGCAACACGGGGTGTGGGCCATTGATGCCCACGGTGAAGACGCTCATTACATCGGGGCGGTCAGGGTAGAATGTAATCTTGCGGAAACCCTCGGCCTCGCACTGAGTGCAGTACATGCCGTTGGACATATAGAGCCCTTCAAGGGCGGTGTTGTTGGCCGGATCAATTTCGACTTCGGACTCCCACGTGAATGCGCCGGAAGGTGTAGGGGCTGTCAGCCCTTCATCGGTAATCTTTGGACTGACGGACTGGCCATCGATCTTAGCCCAGATCAATTTCAGCTTTTCACCGTGCAGAAACATTTCTGTCAAAGGGCTGTCGGGATCTTGGACAAAGGCAGGGTTGGGCACAAAGCGGATTTTGGTCAGGACGCGTGTGGCGTGTGGGTCCAGGGTGAATTGCAAATCCACGCTTTCGGCGGTCCAAGGGTAGGGGGTGTAATCGGACAAGTAAATTGTATCGGGTGCCGCGTCACGCATCAGAAAGCCTTTGTTTGGAGCCATATCATTCAGGGTACGTTAAGTCTGAGACGTGGGACCTACAAGGCAACATGCGTTGAATCTGATGAACAGTCTTCGCCAGAGAGGGATACAGCCGAATGTTATGGGCAGATCAGCTTTGAGTTTTTGTGATGCGGTGGCGTTTCGGATTGATTGGTAAGAAGATTTTACCAAAGCCTATTGCGGGCCTTGCGTGTTGTGTTATTGCTTGCGGAAATGATCTTTCCTATCGGAAACTTATGCATTGCACATGGAGATACGCATCATGAACAGACTTGACCGCAACGGACTGCAAGTGGACACACAGCTGGTTGATTTCATTGAAGGTCAAGCGCTGAGTGGATTGACTGTGAGCGCGGATGCGTTCTGGAGCGGTTTTTCGGAGTTGGTGCATGGGCTTGGCCCAAAGAATCGCGAGCTACTGGAAAAGCGGAGCGCAATACAGGGGCAGATTGACGAATGGCACCGCGCGCGCAAGGGGCAAACCCACGATGCTGCTGCCTATACGGCATTCCTAAAAGAGATCGGGTATTTGGTCCCTGAGGGCGCACCATTTGAGATCGAGACAACAGGTGTGGACGCCGAGATCGCTTCGACGCCGGGTCCGCAGCTGGTTGTGCCGATCACCAATGCTCGGTTTGCGCTGAATGCTGCAAACGCGCGGTGGGGATCCCTGTATGATGCGTTTTACGGCACCGATGCGCTGGGCGATTTGCCAAACGCAGGCGGTTATGATGCAGCGCGCGGTGCACGTGTTGTTGCGCGCGCCAAAGCGTTTCTGGATGAGGCCGCACCTTTGGCGGCAGGCAGCCACGCGGATGTGACAGGCTATAGCGTTGTTGATGGTGCATTGGCGCCTGCGTTAGGCGATCCCGCACAGTTTGCTGGCTATAGAGGCGACGCGGCTGCACCGACTTCAGTCTTGCTGAAAAACAATAGCCTACATGTTGAGATAAAGGTCGATGCGAGCCACCCAATCGGCAAAACCGATCCCGCACATGTAGCTGATGTGATCATGGAATCCGCACTTAGCACCATCATGGATTGTGAAGACAGTGTTGCGGCGGTTGATGCGGAAGACAAAATTGGCGCTTATTCCAACTGGCTTGGCCTGATGCGCGGTGATCTAACCGAGAGCTTTGAAAAAGGCGGCCAAACTGTGACGCGCGTCATGAATCCTGATCGCGACTATACGGCACCAGATGGTGGCGCGGTATCGCTCAAGGGCCGTTCGCTGATGTTGATACGCAATGTCGGCCACCTGATGACCAACCCTGCTGTGTTGGACCGTGACGGTCTGGAAGTGGGCGAGGGGCTGATGGATGCGATGATCACGACGTTGATCGCTATGCATGATATGGCCCGCGAGGGTGGCAACTCCCTGACGGGATCAGTCTATGTGGTTAAACCAAAAATGCACGGCCCAGAAGAAGTCGCCTTTGCGGATGAAATATTCAGTCACGTCGAGGCGGCGCTGGGCTTGCCCGCAAACACCGTCAAACTAGGTATCATGGACGAAGAGCGCCGCACTTCTGTTAATCTGGGCGAGTGTATTCGCGCAGCCAAATCGCGTGTAGCCTTCATCAATACAGGCTTCTTGGACCGCACGGGGGATGAGATTCATACCTCGATGGAAGCAGGGCCAATGGTGCCTAAAGGTGAAATGAAATCATCGCCTTGGATCAGTGCCTATGAAGACCGCAACGTTGATATCGGTCTTGCCTGTGGCCTGAAGGGACGCGCGCAAATCGGCAAGGGGATGTGGGCGATGCCTGACCTCATGGGCGAAATGCTGACCGCCAAGATTGGCCATCCTCAGGCAGGTGCGACCTGCGCATGGGTGCCGTCCCCGACAGCGGCGACGTTGCATGCAATGCATTACCACAGCGTTGATGTCATGGCGCGCCAAGACGAGATTGCAGCCGGTGGTGCGCGTGGTACGCTTGAGGATCTGTTGACCATTCCGGTTATGACGGGCCGCAATCTGAGCGATGATGAGATCGCTCGCGAAATCGGGAATAACGCGCAGGGCATTCTTGGATATGTGGTGCGTTGGGTTGATCAGGGTGTTGGTTGTTCCAAAGTACCCGACATCAACGATATCGGCCTGATGGAAGATCGCGCAACCTGCCGGATTTCTGCGCAGGCGCTAGCAAACTGGTTGCGTCACGGAGTGATTTCAGAAGAACAAGTGATGTCCGGCATGCGCAAGATGGCCTCAGTAGTGGATCGTCAGAACGCAAGTGATCCGTTGTACAAACGTATGGCACCAAATTTTAATGGGATTGCTTTCAAAGCGGCTTGTGAGTTGGTTCTTGAAGGCGCGCAGCAGCCGTCAGGCTACACAGAGCCAGTATTGCACGCACGCCGTTTAGAACTGAAGTCAGCAGGATAACCTGCTGAAAAATATGGGGGCTTGGGGGGATCTCTTGGGCTACCAACAGCTATCCAGCACCAAATAACCGAGAGGCAGTAAGATGAATTTAACTCTGAGAAAAGCACGTACCGTTATCCGCAAGACATTCGACAAGGGCGCTGAGATGGAGCTTAAGGCTCTGTCTGCTGTCATCTTGGATGCGGGTGGTCATGTGATAGCATTTGAGCGTCAGGACGGCGCAGCACCGGGACGTTTTGCTATTGCGCATGGCAAAGCATACGGAGCTGTTATGCTAGGTATGTCAGGCACAGCACAAATGGCCCGCGCCGAGCAGCAACCCTATTTTATGGCCGCTGTGAATGGTGTTTACGGTGGACAGGTGATCCCGGTGCCGGGTGGTGTTTTGCTACGTTCGGCTAAAGGCGACGTTATTGGCGCCGTTGGCGTAACGGGCGACACATCCGACAATGACGCGATTGCAGCCATGGCCGGTATCGAAGCCGCCAATCTAATTGGCGAAATCTAAAACGACCTGCTGAAAAATCTATCACGCATACCTGTCTGACGGGTGTGCGTGATTGTGCTATTGAGGCTTTGGCTGAACAACGGTATCCTTTACTAGAACGGTTCTAATCAAGGGGTTCAGCACTATGGGTCGTCCCGTCATTGGCATTATTGGCAATAGCTTTCTAATTAACGAACAATACGCGATTTATGGCGGTGGAGCCATGAACTGTCAGGCTATCTCTGAAGTATCCGGCTGTATCCCGTTTCTGGTGCCCTCTGATCCCACCCTAGTGTCCGTGTCTGAATTGATGGATGCCTGCGACGGCTTCTTGCTGACAGGCGCGCGCCCGAATGTGCATCCCGAAGAGTACGGCGAAGAAGAAACCGCAGCTCACGGCGATTTTGACCGTGGTCGCGATGCCGTCGCATTGGAGTTAACACGTGCCTGTGTTGAGGTTGGTCAGCCGATTTTTGGCATCTGTCGCGGTTTTCAAGAAATGAACGTGGCGATGGGCGGAACGCTATATCCTGAGATCCGTGAGTTGCCGGGCCGGATGAACCACCGCATGCCGCCTGATGGTTCTATTGAGGAAAAGTTTGAGCTGCGCCACGATGTGCGTTTTACACCCGGCGGCGTGTTTAACCGTGTTATGGGTACTGATGTGGTGCGTACAAACACACTGCACGGGCAGGGGATCAAGGTCGCAGGTCCTCGTGTTGTGGTGGATGGCTACGCCGAAGACGGCACACCAGAAGCGCTATATGTTGAGGGCGCTGAGGGTTTTACGTTGGGAGTGCAATGGCATCCCGAATATGAGGCGGCAAAAGATCCGGTATCGCGCCCATTGTTTGAATCCTTTGGCAATGCTGCCCGCGAGTGGTCAGCTGGCATTCGCCCTGCGGCAGTGGCCCGCGCAGTTTAAACGCGATACAGCGGAGGCAAGTGTCCCCCGCCGTATCGTTCGGTGAGATGATCTGAGCGTTAGACCATGCCGCCAGCGATTTCTATGCTTTGGCCATTGATACTGCCTGAATGTGGTCCAACCAACCATGCAGCGGCAGCTGCAACTTCCTCTACCGTGACCAAACGCTTGTGACGATTTACTTTCACCATCATATTGAGAGCCTCTTTTTCAGAAATGCCTGCGCGTTCTGAAATTGATTGCGTATGGCGGGTTACAATTGGGGTATAGACATATCCGGGTCACATCGAGTCAAATGTATAGGACGTTTGCATATACTCGTCCCTAAGGGAACGGATCAACCCGACCACCCCGGGTTTGGACGCATAATAAAGTGCCCCTCCCTGCAGGCCCTGTAGAACAGACCTAACCGAAACGGAAACAACGCCGCCCACGTCCCACTCCCGCA
>ERZ1027208.461-NODE-461-length-15845-cov-6.803610_pt1 | contig 15845 bp, 9 predicted proteins | sample MGYA00520867_ERZ1027208 | MGnify/ENA primary metagenome ERZ1027208 (study PRJEB33311, sample SAMEA4378413) | marine metagenome | biome: Marine biome; feature: Fjord; material: Water | collected 2014-07-20T08:00:00Z/2014-07-... | depth 75 m ...
TTCCCGTCAGCGTGGCCTTGGTGTGTGGCGTGGGGCTGCCTGGAGGGGTGTTGTGTGCCCGAGGATTTTCCGCGTGGTGCGTATGTGTTGGTTGCAGCCAGTGTGACTTTCTCGGTAACTGTAGCGTTTCTCTCCAATCGGTATAGGTTGCCAGAGTAGTTGTCTGCGAATAGGTAGTAGCCGCTAAGTTCTTGAAACTTGTTACCTCGGTAAACAACCCCGCCAATGATCGCGCGCTCGGTGGCTGTATGGAAATAGGAGTAAACCGGTGTTTTTTGCCGGCCTAGTAGGGTATTTGGACGCTCTGAACCTGTTTCTTCAGGGCCTTCTATAAATGGAAATTGATAGTGTCTGCCAGCCTCGAGAATGTTAATTTCCTCCCACTTTGTCGAGCCAACGTCGCCGCCCCACCATTGTTGTTGGTGCGAATCGAAAGATATTCTGAATGGATTTCTCAGGCCGACGGCCCAATACTCCTCGAGTATCTCGGGGTTATTCAAAAAGGGGTTGTCGAGCGGGATATAGTAGTTCTTAGTATGACCATTCTCAGGTGAACGCCGAATGGGTCTACTGATTTCCCCGCCTTGTTGATCAACGTCGATTCTCAATACACCCATTCGCAGCGTATTGGAGAAATGCTTTTGAGTTGGGGTTCTAACACCTTCACCGATAGCTAGATAGAGAAAGCCGTCGTCACCGAATTCTACCGAGCCGCCATTGTGAAAACCGCTCGACTCACGATTGAGCTCCATCAATACCATTTCACTGTTGTTGGTTTTTTCTACGTCCGCTTTACTCAAATCAAATCGGGATAAATAGTTCTTTTGACGGCCGTCATGTACTGAGGTGTAGTAAACGTATAGATACGGAAAATTCGCTTCTTCGTATGAGAACTTCGGGTGAAAATCGAATCCCAATGCACCATTTTCCATTTCGATAAAACCAACCTTCTGGGTGAGGTCAATAATAAGGTCCGGAGTCGAGTTTTGCTGGCGCGATAGCCGAAAAATCTGGCCGTTACGTTGTAATATATAAAGCGAGTTTGAGTCTGTCTCAGGGCTTTTCACCAACATAGGTTGTTTGAAGCGCAGATCGCCAACTGCGCTCACCAAACCGTACTGAACGGAATCTGTGTTAGAGAACTGCATTCTCAATTGGGTTATCGTGTTGGCAAAATCGCGGTCTTTTACAAACGCACCAGCGAGTATTGCTGGAGTCAGGGTAAGAAAAATGATTAATACGCCAGAAATTGTAAAGGCTCTTTTGATGATGTTCTCTAGAAGGTTCTTGATGCTCGTTACTGGACCGAGTTTAAGGCCGCCGAGAACCCCGATTAGCAAGTAAAACATACCACTAAACAGGGCAATTCCAACGACTAAGTTTGGGTCGAAATTGCTGGAACTCGTTAGAAATAGTGACAGGGTCGATAGTGAGTAACCGAGCATCAATACAAAGATTCTACCAGCGCTGCTGGAGGCCGATGAAATGACCCAAGTTCCGGAAACTATATTCGACAGAAAAAACACAATAGCGTGAACGACGATGAAATAGATATAGAGGATGATGAGGTCGGAGCTGGAGTAGTCAACTTGGGGGAGTGAAATTAGGCCTTTGGGGATGTACTGAATTGAATTCTCAAAGCTGTGCGCCAACCATATGGCGGAGGCTATAATGACGAGCTCAAAGAGGAAGAATATCAATTTACGCATGTGACTAATGTCGATCCGTGTCAAAAGTTGAAAATAGCATAAGCTTTAATAGAGATTTATTAAAGATAGTCACTACGAGAATAATCGGGTGTTTTTTATGATATGTCGCATGTTGGGGTTGCTGCTGTTGGGGTTATCGACTAGCTGTCTTGGCTACACTGGCTGGCATGACGAAGAAGGCGGTGCTACCAGAGAGTTTTATAATTCGAAATATCGGCTTCAATGGGGTCATCCGCTAGGCGATTGGCTGGATGCTCGCGGTGTACTCAACGGTGATAAACCCTATATATCATTGCCACTAACCACGTCTCACGCCGGTAGCTATGTGGAGTTAGATGTTACGAACATGCTGCGGTCAACATCGGGCGATGGAGAAAACGTCGACTTTTTCTTCAAATCCAAAGGCGACTTTAAGTTCTCGAGTCGAGAGTCCGAACAGTTCTCGCCTTCGATCGAGCTCTACATTGCTGATCATTTAAGACAGTTCTTTTCGATACGCGATACGCAGTTGGATATTTCAACCAACAAGAATCTTGGCAATAGCGGCAGCGTTAAGGTAGGAAGGCGGTCAAATGGCCTTGTCGGCTTCTCGATTCCCGAGGTATTGGTCAATGCACCCGAGCTAAAGAAGATCATTCTTCGGCTCCATATCGCCAAGATCTACGGGCGTGGCGCAACTTTACATGTCTATCGTGTCGCAGCTGGGACGGGTGTAAGCGCGCGAGTTGACTCGGCGTCTACCCATACGGCTATTGCAGAGGCCTATCCGGGTGATCTAGGCATAGGCTCAGACAACCGGGTTTTATTTTTCGACGATTTTGATGGACCGAAAAAGATTGAGCTATGGGGAAAGAGATCGCAGCGTATTGAGGCGCAAGCACGGTTTGACGAGTCGGCAGTGGATTCTGAGGATTCTCACTTAACTTCGGGCAAGGCACTTGAAGTTACCATTAAAAAGGGCAATAACCGAGGCATGAATCGACGTTACAAGTTCAAAGATAATGGTTTTGACGAGCCGGAGGAGGCGTATTTTCGGTACTATTTACGCCTGTCGAACGACTGGAATAGTGACCTCAGCGGTGGAAAGTTGCCCGGATTCTCAGGCACTTATGGTCGTTCTGGCTGGGGGGGAAGAAAAACGTCTGCTAGCGGAGGGTGGTCGGCAAGGGGCTTCTTTTTCTTAACCTCAGAAGATGAATCTGGGATACCATTGACGCCGTTGGGAAACTACGTCTATCACTTAGACCAAGTTAACCGCTATGGCAGTGATTGGATCTGGAGTCAAAACGGTGGCGCATTACTCAAGAACAATCGTTGGTATAGCATTGAGCAACATGTCAAATTGAATTCCCCTGGAAAGAGTGACGGAATCTTACGTGGTTGGTTAGATGGTCGATTGGTTTTTGAAAAGATAGATCTTCGATTTCGTGGCGATACTGCGTTGAAAATTGAAGAAATCTGGTTCAATGTATACCACGGTGGTGGTGATTCGGCTCCTCGAGATCTTGTGCTCTATTTGGACAACGTCGTTATCGCCCGAGACTATATTGGCCCTATTCACTCGAACGGACCGCAGTGAGGCTCTGATCAGTGTTCAGGTGCGAACACATATCAGCAACGCACCTATTTGAGCTGTCGGCTCAATTACCATTGAGATCGCTTCAACTAACGGATCATTGAACTTTAGGAAACAAGGATAGTGACTGAGCAATTGCCTGTAACTCCGATAGCTCTAGTGGTTGGTTTATGCAGCCATGGTCTGGCAATGGTTAGAGCCTTGGATCAATGCGGCGCTGAAGTTCATGCCTTTGAGACCAAGAAGAATATCCCTGGTGTTTCTACGAAACTAGCTCGTATCCACTACGTCGAGAGTATCAAGACCCAAGAGCTTATCGCTGACTTGTTGGCGTTTCGAGCGACAGTCTCAAAAGAGATTGCTGTTGTTTTGTTTTGCACAAATGACGACAATGTCGCGATAGTGGGGCGTGGCATAGAGCAACTGAAATCGCATTTCGAGATAAGTTGGGCCCACTGCCAGCAGGATGTGTTGTCGCTGTTGTTGAAGAGTAACATCGAAAGGCAATGTCAAAATCAGCAGTTGCGTTACCCGAAATCGAAAACACTGCAATCGCAGTCGGATATTTGCGCCATTTCAAACGAGCTGTCTTATCCATTTATCGTTAAGCCGATAAGACCTCAGTCTGGTTTCAAAGTGGTTAAAGTGAATTCTGAATACGAGCTTGAAGCCGTCGTGAATCGATTCGAAACGGATCTCCCATTTTTGGCTCAAGAGTGGATCGCTGGTGGCGACGAGAGTCTCTTTTTTGGTGCCCTTTATCTTGATCATGGCAGAGTCATTACTTCTTTTGTGGGGCAAAAGTTGGCATCTCACCCTCCGGCGATGGGGCAAACAACTGTGGCAGTGAGCTGTGACAACGATGCCGTTATCGCAGCGACCACTGGTTTTTTTGAGGGGATTGGCTTGTCGGGCCCAGTCTCTCTGGAGTTAAAACGAGATAGAGAAGGGCAGCTATGGGTGATCGAGCCCACCGTCGGACGCACCGATTTTTGGGTAGGGCTCTGTATTGTTGGGGGCTGTAATCTTCTCGAGCTTGAGTTTCAACATGGCGCTAAGCAGCGGTTTTCGAGTCAGCAACAACGGCCCGCAATTTGGTTTGACAGTGCCCGTGACGCGCAAGCATTCTTCCGGTACTTTCATCTGCTGGCGCCTTGGTCTAGACAACGAAAAGTCGCAAGCTACTCCTATTGGCATCGACGCGATTGGAGACCGTTTATTATATCCGCCAACAAAACCGCATTACGGGTATGGAATAAGCTGGCTAGAGGGGTTCGACGCTCAGCTGAAACCGTCGTCGACGATGAACGTTATCGTGTAAGAGTTTTTGCGGATATACAATCAATCCCCAGTGCCTACCACGACTTATTCCCCAAGGCCGGAGAAGAGGCGCTATTCTTAGGCCACTATTGGTTCTCTAAGATGGTCGAGCATATTGGCGAAACTGCGGGAAAGATATCTGTCTACGGCATTGAATCGGCCAGTGCAAAGCCCGTAGCTCTGTTGCCACTGTGGATGAAATCCAGTCACAGTGAGGCGAATAAAGTGCATTCCCGAAGACGCGTAGTCTCTGGCATGACCAACTATTACTCTCCGCTGTTTGACGCGGTTTATGATGTTGCCGAAATCGATCGGTCAAGAGTTTTTTATCTCGTACTTAAGCATGTGTTGGCGCACAAAAGTGGTTGTGATGCGATGGAGTTTACGCCGGTTCATGGCGCTGTTAAGAGTGATCTTGAACTCGCTGCCCAGTGGGTTGGGTTGCCCTCGCTTTCACGTGAGACGACACGAAATTATTATTTGGCTCGTATTACGTCTTATGATGACTTTCGTCGAAATTTACCGAGTAAACTACTGCACACTATTCGGCGAAAAGCCAATAAGATCAAACAGTCTTCGACGCTCGACATCTCGGTTTCGGATGGCCGCGAGGACTTGGCGGAGCTGCTTGAGGAATATCATCACGTCTATCAAAAAAGCTGGAAAATCGACGAACCATTTCCCGAGTTTATCAGCGAGCTAGCACTGCATTGTGCCAATAAGGGCTGGTTGAGAATCGGAGTTCTTCGAATTGATGAGGTGGCGGTTGCCGCGCAGATTTGGTTTGTGGTCGGAAACACCGCCTGTATCTACAAGCTTGCCTATCGCGAAGATTATCGATCATTTTCTCCTGGTACACTGCTCACGGACAAAATGATGCAATACGTAATAGATGTTGATCGAGTTAGAAAAGTTGATTTCTTAACCGGTAGCGATCCTTACAAAGAGGATTGGATGGACTCCAGTCGTTTTATGTATAACGTGGTTATCCCAAATGTGAAAAATTTGTCTGGGCTTGCGATGTTCGTCAGATATAGATTAGCGGTGATTCGTGATCGATATTTCTCGTAAATCTTTAGCCTGCCGCCAAGATCGGTTGGCTCTGAGGGCGAATTATCTCGAAATACGCTTATCCTTCTGATCAAAGTTTAGTACGGCTGAGTGGGATATTGCGTTAAAGTGTGACTGCTGATCCACCCGATACGGATTCACTTTGGGTTCTGATCTTTGCCGTTCCCAAGAAGTGAGCTATCGCAAAAACTTGGGTTCACATTGACGCTGATATTCGTACTGTTGATGTATCAGCTAGTCAAAATCCATGTTCTTGGAGCCACAGCTCCAACGTCATCAGTAGCCAAATGAGCTCGCCATAATAGGCGGCGTGGCCATCGCGATGCTGGCGCAGTGTATTATCGATAAAGTGTGGCTTGAAGAAGCCACGTCTTTTTAGTTGCTCTAGTGCTTCGTAGGCCATGTCTCTAAGCGGTTGATAGTCTCGCATCCAGACGCCGAAGGGCAGCCCAAACCCGTGTTTACTCTTGTTTATAGTGCTGTCGGGGAGCCAGCCGGTAAGCGCAGCTTTAAAAAAATAACGCAACTGGTTGTCTTTGAGTTTGATATCACTGGGGATACGGGTGGAAAATTCGACCAGATCATCGTGTAGTAGCGGGTAGCCAACTTCTACGCCGGCGAGTTCACACATTCGGCCGACCTTGCGCAGGTCGTTGTCTGCTAGGGTGATTTGCCAGTCCATGAACATCATGCGATTAAGAGCGCTCGCACTTTGCGGGGTGTGGTAGATGTCTCGGAGTAAGTCGAGAGGATGGGCTAAGCAACAGCCGTCCAGAAACTCTTGTTCAAAGACATCTGTTGGTAGATTGCGGTGGAGAAAGTTATAGTTCTGTAATCGATCGGGTAACGGCGTTTTTGCTTGTGCAATGTAACTGCGCGCTTTTGATATAAGAGGTATTCGCTGCGGCAGTAGCTCAATGGCGGGTTCGAGTAGTCGCTCTCTAAAGGCCTGTGGGGCGCGCTGATAGTGTTCAAATAGTCGCTGTTTGGCGTAGCGCTCATTGCCGGCGAAGAGCTCATCACCACCGTCGCCCGCAAGTAACCGCTCTGTGCCACGTTCTGACGCGAATTTAGCGCATAAGTAGGTCGGTAGGGCGGAGGAGTTTCCAAACGGCTCATCGAAGGCGGCGGCGACCTTAGGCAGGGCCTCAACGATATCTTTCGGCGTTACATAGTACTCGTGCAGCTCTACCCCGAAGTGTTTGGCCGTAGCCCTAGCGAACTCAATTTCGTCGTAACCCTGAGCAGAAAAACCCATAGAGTAGGCCGGGCAAGTTTGTTGCTCCGAGAGAACTCCCGTAACGGTTGAACTGTCTAAACCGCCACTAAGAAACGATCCATTTGAGCGGTCACTTTGGTATTCGTCGGCCACAGCGGTGCGTAAAATCCTTTTAAGCTCTTCGGCCTGTTCGCGCTCGGTTTGTCGATTATCTTCGCTGAATTGCGCCTGCCAGTAGCGCTTGGCCTCGAGTTTTCCATCACAGCTTTGAATATAGTGACCAGCGGGTAACTTGCGCAGACCCTCGTAGAGCGTATCGGCGCTTGGGATCATATGGAAATATAGGTAGTTATAAATACCTTGCGGCTTGAGTTTTTTCTCAATGACTCCAACTTCAAATAGAGCGTTGGGCGAACTCGCCACAGCCAAGCCATTTTCTGTCGCGCAGTAGTACAGAGGATGACGATTCATGCGGTCTACGCCGGCGAAGAATAGATCTTTCTCGGTATCGATTAAGATAAACGAAAAGTCACCTTGTATCTCGGTTAAGCATTCGGGCCCGGCGTCTTGATAGGCTTGGACTAAGGTCTCGGTGGGCGTGTGGTCATTCGAAAACTCTCGCCATTGAGGGCGTTTCCAGCGGGGGTGACCTACAATAGAAGCAATGATAATCTGTTTTGACTGTGCGATGTTGGCTGTCGAAACTAAACCACATTGCCGCCGCTGAAGTGAATCGATTTTTAAACAGGTGTTTAATGCGCGACCGATACGCTGCAAATGTTCGTCAACTGGTTTTACCGCTTGAACACTGTTTTGCCACCCGCATTGTGCTTGCGCGAGTAGTTGGCCTGACAATGAGGTCATCGGTGATTCCTTTCCAGATGTGTCTGTGGTCGAGACTAGAGCCTTTTGATATTGTGGATGAGCTCAGTCCATTATTCAACGCTGCGGTTGCGTAAAGCAGGTGATGGTGAACACAGTGAATAAAACGTTGACGGATATCGGCAAAAAAATGATAGTGGTGGATATCATCACTAACGCGCAAAGACGAGGATTGGTCGGATGACGCTTGAGGAACTAAAGGATATTGTTGGTGAGGTTTTACAACTAGGTGATCGTGTTGCGAGCTTCGATCGAAACACCGGTTTACTCGGTAATATTCCCGAATTTGACTCTATGGCTGTTGTTGCCGTAATTACCGCACTTGAGGACAGCTACAGCATTGAGCTAGATGATGATGAAATCACAGCCGATATATTCGAAACCCTAGGCAGTCTCTGCGATTTTATCTCCGAAAAGGTATCCGGCTGACGATTAGTCATGCAGATCTGTCGCTATATTTCCATCGCTGGTCTTGTCCAGTTTGGCGTTTTTCACTTGCCAGACGATAAGCGCTGGCCCAGCCGCTGGGTGCTGATTTGTCCGCCTTTTGCTGAAGAACTCAACAAAACCAGAAGACTTATGGCGGAGCAGTCTCGTCAATTGGCAGCGGCGGGCTTTGGCGTGCTGCTGCTCGATCTCGATGGCACCGGTGACAGTCCGCTAGCGTTATACGGCGAGGGCTCTGAAGCTCAAATGAGTTGGACGCACTGGGTGCAGCAGCTCTGCGCTGGGCTCGAGTGGCTAGGGCAAAACCGCGTCACTCATGTTCAATTGTTGGGCCTTAGACTCGGTGCATTGCTGGCGCTCGAGATCTTACAGTCGACTCAAGTTGATGAATCAACGCACCGCTACCCAAAGATTGAACATCTAGTGCTGTGGCAACCGGTGACGAGTGGTAAGACGTACATGACGCAGTTTCTTAGGCTAAGAATTGCGGCGGCGATGATGTCGAACAATGAAGCCGAAACGGTTTCGAGTCTGCGTAAGCTGGCCGTTGACGACGGTTTTGCTGAGGTGGCGGGTTATCGGTTACCGCGCCAACTAATTGAACAGCTCGATCTCAAAAAAATCGAGAGCTTTAGTCTCCCTGCAGCCCTAAATATTGATTGGTTTGATATCTCCCGTACACCGGCTAAGGCTCTGTCGCCGAATAGCTCTAAGGTAATTCAAACATGGCGCGATACGGCAATCGAAATCGATATCCACCGCATTGATAGTGACGCATTTTGGAGTACGCAAGAGCTGGTCAGCGCACCGCAATTGCTGTTCCGTACGAGTTTGTGTTTCGCCAATGCGCAAGAACTTAGTGAAAATGGTTTAGATAGTTCCGTACACGCTCGCGATACAGATTCCCAGTTTTTCCCACATGAGCTGATGGGCAAAAGCTCTTTCAGTTCACTCAAAGTCCTACCGAGTGAATGTCATCAAAATTCTCTCGTATCGATATTACATCAGCCCAGCTGCTTTAACGGTCAGGCAGTACTGATTGTTGTCGGCGGACCTCAATACCGAGTAGGGAGTCATCGCCAATTTCTAGAAATTTCGCAGTCATTGGCTAATGACGGTTTTCTTGTGTTGCGATTTGATTGTCGTGGTATGGGCGATAGCGAAGGCAGTTTTACAGGTTTCGACAATATCGCCGACGATATTAAGGCAGCCATTGATAGCCTCTATTCATCCGAGAAAAATATAAAAACTCTGAGCCTATGGGGGTTGTGTGATGCGGCGACGGCGATAGCGATTTATGCGGCTAGCGACTGCCGGGTTAGTCAGCTAGTGATGTTAAACCCTTGGGCTAGGTCCGAAGTTGGAATCGCTAAAGCTAAGCTTAAACACTATTACGGAAAACGTTTGTTAACCCGTGAATTTTGGATGAAACTTGTTTCTGGAAAGCTCAATATTCTCGATGCAAGAAAAGGTTTTAGTGAAAATTTAGTCGGTAGTTTGAGGCGAAAGAACGATGTTGATAAGCAGGTTCATAGAGCCAATGAAGAAATTCCCGCAGCCCCTCTAGATCAAGATCAACCGCTTATTGCCCAAATGGCGGCTCGATTGAAGACGTTCAAAGGGCGCACTCTAATAATTCTAAGTGGTAGAGATCTGACCGCTCAAGAATTTGAACAACAAGCGAACTCATTCTCACCGATGAAAACTTGGCTTGACTCGAGCTCGGTTGACATTAATCGACTCGATGATGCGGATCATACGTTTTCACGTACCCAGTGGAAGCAACAGGTCGAGATTGTGACGTCAAAGTGGCTGCGTAATTTATGAAAAAAGTGATGTTAATTGCCTATCACTTTCCTCCCGTACGAGTCAGTAGCGGGTTACAGCGAACCTTGTCATTTGCGCGGGATTTGAGAGAGCACGGCTGGCTACCGATGGTGCTCAGCATTCATCCTAGATCATTTGCCGCTACCAGTGATGGTCAGATGATGGATATTCCCAGCGATGTTGACGTCGTTCGCGCTTTAGGCTGGGATACCGCACGCCACTTGTCTATAAACGGGAAATACTGGGGACCTATGGCACTGCCCGATCGATGGGTGAGCTGGTGGTTTGGAGGTGTTTTTTCCGGACTCAAAATGATTCTTCAAAAAAAGCCAAAAATCATTTTCTCGACCTACCCAATTGCAACGGCGCATTTGATAGGGCTAACCCTGCATAAGTTGACGCGCTTGCCGTGGATAGCGGATTTTCGCGATTCTATGACAGAGGATCACTACCCACGCGAAATACGGCGACGACGGGTGTTTCGTTGGATTGAGCGCATGACGATCCATAACTGTTGCCGAGCCATATTTACCACTCCCAGCGCGCTCGAAATGTATCGACAACGCTACCCAGAGATCGATGAGTCGGTGTGGGTTTTGATTCCCAATGGTTTTAATGAAGATATTTTTCGGCAGGTCGAAGAAACTTTAAATAGTGGCGGTGCCAGTGGTGGTGATAGGGGTAGTTACACCGACGGCGCGAAGCTCAGTAGCGTTGCACCAAACCACACCAAAAAGAGCGGTGACGACATAACGTCGCCAATAAGGCCTAAACAGTCTTCTCAAATAACCTTGCTACACAGTGGTGTGCTCTACCCATCAGAGCGTGATCCCAACCCATTTTTTCGGGCGCTCTCGAGTTTAAAAAGAGAGGGGGAAATCGATGCTGGGCGACTCAAAATTGTCCTGCGGGCCACGGGGCATGATGATCTCTATCGATCGACGTTAGTACAGCTCGATATCAGCGATCTGGTGGTACTGTCTGATGCCATAGATTATCGCGCTGCATTATTGGAAATGTTTGAAGTTGATGGTTTGCTAGTGTTTCAATCATCGGGCTGTAATCATCAAATTCCTGCCAAAATCTATGAGTATTTTCGAGCCAAAAAACCTATCTTTTCGTTGACTGACGAGAACGGAGATACCGCCGCTGTACTTAAAGGCGCCGGACTTGATGATATTGTGCCTCTCGACGACGAAACACAGATAAGGGACGGGTTCTTTGCATTTTGGCAGAAGTTACAAGCCGGCTCAGCTGCGGTAGCCAACGCCGCCGTAACAGAGCAGTATTCTCGGCAATACGCTTCGAAACGTCTTGCTGAGGTTGTAGAAAGTATTGGCTAAATGCGTTTTCGACGATTTGGGGTCACGAAGCTTCACTTTTTATCCAGTACTATGGTTAAAAATCGAACCTAATTCCGACGCGGGCTCTTCGTCCTTGTCCGCTGAAGCCCACGGCTTCCTGATAAACTTCGTCAGTGATGTTGTCCAGATTCAAGGATGCTGAGATTTGTCGTGACAGCTGCCACTGTAAATTCATATCGACAACCCCGTACGAATCCAATACTTCCGTTACCGGCAAGCCTGTGTGCAGTGACGTCGCGAACTGTTGGTCTTTCCAGCGGTAGTTGAGGTGGGCGCTAACAAGCTTTGAAATCTCTTGATCGAGTCTTATAGTCGCTGACCATTGGGGTCGTCCGGTTAATTTTGATAGATTATCTTTGACGTCTATATCGGTGTAATTAGCGCTGGTTGAAACAATAGTGGATTGATGTGGCGTCCACTGAATCGAAAAATCGGCACCTGAATTTTTGACGCTGGAGCGGTTTACGTTCTGGAATAGCGTGGCATCGAAATCAACGAGATCTTGGTATTCATTACTGAATAGAGACAGTTGCGTGCTAAGCCGGTCAAGAACCTGCCAGTCGAAATCTAGTGTCCAGCCTTCGGCAAGTTCAGGTTTTAATTGATCGTTACCGACCAACGGGTGAGCGAGGGCAAAAAAACTGGGCAATTTGTAGGCTTGGCCCCAATTGAGTGACGCTTGTAATCGCTCAAACAGTGCAGGCGTGCGTATTCCCGCTTGGTAAGAGTTTTGTGTGTCACTGCTGTCAGGGTTGTCGTTGCGAACACTGACCTGCCATAACCAGCCGGTGTTTGACTGGTAGTTGGCGTTGGCAAATAGTCCTATTTGGTCACGTTTGAGTTCGAAGTTTGTTGGAACCGCGAATCCAAAATCTACATGGCCTTGGCTATTACCTGATTCCCGTTCTCCATCAACGCCTAGATTGAACCACAGGGCGCCGTTGTCCTTTGCTAGGCCTTGGGTAGTGTTATCATGCTCTCCTAGAGTTTGTGTCCAGCGCCAGTGGCTGCGCCGGTAATCGGTATCATCTTTTGTGGCGGGTACTGATGTGTAGGGCGAAATCCCGGGTGAGCTAGTATCACTTTGTCGATTAAAATAGCTGGCTTCAAGTTGCGAGTTCCACCAACGACGGTGTTCCACCTGCAGTAAAAACCGGCCGTTCCACTCTTCAGATCCTCCAACTTCTAGGCGCCTATCGATGGCGTATTGGGGGCCACCGCTTTGCTCGGGAAAGCTCTTTCTCTCTTCGTCCGCGTAACGAAAATTAAACTGAGTATAGATGTTGGGCGACAACTGATAAGTTGCAATGCCGGCGATGTCGTCACTTTGGTAGTGGCTAGCCATCATATCGGATCCGGAGTCTTGCGTTCCAACACGAACGGCGTAGCCCAGTTTTCCGTCTTGACCGCTAAGTTTGAGCGCGCCGTTGGTGTATCCGTGCTCGCCGACATCCAGCCTTAGAGTGCGCTGTGCTTTCTCGCTGGGCGACAAGGTTATGATATGAATGGCACCGCCCAAGGCTCCAGAACTGTATATAGCGGAGTTGGGGCCCCGTAATACTTCAAGCTTATCTATTGCTAGGGGGGATAGGGCGTTAAAGTTGTAACTGCCTCCGCGTGAGTTCACAGGATCATTGACCGCCACCCCGTCCACATAGACGCTGACAAAGTTTGATTCTGAGCCGCGTATCGACACCTCGTTGATGCCTCCCATGCCTCCTTGTTGATTGACCATGAGGCCTCGTACATTACGTAACAATGTAGAGGTGTCTGAGGGCGAAATTGTATCGATGTCCTTGGCTGTTAACACTGATACGGGCTGGGTTGAGCGCGCTTGAGGTTGTGCGCGATAAACACCGGTAACGATGATCTCGCTTTCTGGTAGTCGCGTGAGAGTGTTGTCAGAGTGAGTGTTTTGGGCCGTAGTCTTACCGCGTTGCGAAACATCAATGGCTTGAGCCCAGCAGATACTCGGTAGGACGGCGCTCATCAAAGCGCTCAGAGCAAAGTGTTTTAGAGTGATGTAATGGCGACTACAAAATCTGTGCATCAACACAAAGTCTCTCCTGAGTGACAATAAATCCATCTGGTCTTTTACATTTTGCCTTCGCGTTCTATTGTTATAGGATACGAGAAGCTTGTAAAGATTGTATCGGTTAATGATGTTGGGCAATAGTTTTTCAACGGCTATTTTCGGACTTTAGTAAGCCGGAATTTGAGACGGTCGTACTCGAGAGAAGGGCCGTCCTATCGATAGGGGCCACGGTGTTCATGAAGGGATCTAGTCATGCTGATAAATACGAGGCGGTAACGTGAATCCAGTTCGACAGTTTTTTTCCAAAAGGCACGGAACTGAAAGAGGATACGCGCGCCATTGTTTGGCATTGCTGGAATACTACACAGGATCAATTGATGCGTTCAATCATGTCGAATGGTCTAGGGTCGAAAGAATCGTTTTTGTTTGTCTCGGTAATATCTGTAGAAGCGCCTACGCGCATCATTATCTATTGGCAAAAAATCCACATATCGCCGTGACCTCTGTTGGTCTTTCGACGACCACTGGGGTGGGTGCGAACGCCCTTGCAATAAGCACCGCGTGTCATCGCGGTATTGATCTGGCCAGTCACTTGACTACCAATTTTGAAGATTTCGAAGTGAATGATGGCGATCTTTTCTTAACGATGGAAATACGACAAGCCAAACGAATACGCGATCAACTAACGGGGGCTTGTGGAGTGCAGATTGGTTTGTTGGGGACGCTATGTGATCCACCAAGACCACATCTCCACGATCCATTTTCGTTGTCGGCGGAGTATTTTCAAACCTGTTTTTCACATATCGAAACCGCTGTAACCGCGCTTGAAAAGAAATTAACTTCCGCTAATGATTGATTATGTTAAGTGGTCACGACTTGTTTACCATTTTTTTCAGCGCTTGTACGCCATCGTGTAGTAGGGGGCGGGGATCGGATAGTGTAAAAACGTAGTAGTGAGCTCTGGGGTGAAAAAACAGACCGACGAAACGGGTCAAATCTCGGATAGGCGTGTTTCGATAAAAGGGGTCACTGATTTTTGACGGTGAAAAGCAAACTCGCCATAAGCGTCTTAGCTCAGGAAACATAAAGCGAGCGATTAGCCCTGATCGAGGTGTTGTAACCTTGGGAGTGATTCCGAGGCCCGCGTAAGCTAATAGAAGCCAGCCAAAATCGGCACCGCATCGTTGTGCCAAGGGATAGCTTCCCCAAAATCGGCCATTGATTTCCATCAAGCAGGCTGCGCCAGTTTTGGAGTCATAGCGATATTCGACCATCGCCACGCCTTCCCAGTGCAGGGCGTGTAATAGATTTTCTGATTGCTGCATGAGCTTTTGGTGAGCATTGATATCTAAGGCTTTGCAAAGTGTCGATGTACCACCCTCAGGAGGCCATTCATGGAGTCGTTCATGTTGAAATCGCTGAATCACTTTCCCGTTGTGTATCAAAAAAAACTGCCCTAAACCATGACCAGGGCAATAGTGCTGAATCAGAGGGTAGCGGTTAGTGACTTGGTAGGGCGTGAGTGTTGCGACGAGTTCATCATAATTATTTATGTACCGAGTTTTAAAGAGCGGCAAACCATGGGGGCGCAAGTGTGCAATCATCTCCTGCGGGTTACCCCACTTCAGCACCAGCGGGTATATAAACTGATCTCGGTGGTTTTCGAGTTCAGATAATTCGGCTATTTGATAACCGGTAGGGGTTTGTAGGTCAAGCTTCTCGGCCATGTCATAAGTTGCTGATTTATCAAGTACTTGATCCATTTGAGATTGAGTGGGAACAAGCGCTTGAAGCGGGCTAAGGCATTGTTTGTATTTATTTAACCAAACAATGTCGGCTTCCGATATTGTCATCAGATAGTGACAGTCGTGAATTTTCGCCAGTTGTCGCAATTGCTCAATGAGAACATCATCGCCTTGTTGTCGCACGTAGAAATGATCCAAGTGTCGGCTACGTGAACCGATGGATTCATGAGTTCGCCCCAGACCGATTACACAAACGTCATGGCTTGCAAGCTCACGGATGAGCGCCAATCCGATAGGCGTATCGGTGCCTAGAAGAATGATGGAGGTTTTAGTCAAGTTTCAGTTCCACTGTGTTAAAGGTGGCGTCGACAATTTCAGTGTCTTTCATTGCCTCATTGCCTCATTGCAGTGTCGGTATGTCACTCTAGCGATAGCGCCGACGGTAAATCTGTTCACCATAGCGCAATGCGGTTTGCCAGGGTTTCGATCGCAATTCAATGTCTTTATCAGTATTCGTAATATGCTTCATCTGTCGAAAACTTCTAGTGGGAAAGTCAGATTTATTGCGTTCCAAAAAATCTAAAAGTTGTTCGAAGCGCTTGATAGTGATCCAATCAGCTTGAGTGTGGGAACTGTATCTTATACACATC
>ERZ1027208.462-NODE-462-length-15838-cov-102.989799_pt1 | contig 15838 bp, 14 predicted proteins | sample MGYA00520867_ERZ1027208 | MGnify/ENA primary metagenome ERZ1027208 (study PRJEB33311, sample SAMEA4378413) | marine metagenome | biome: Marine biome; feature: Fjord; material: Water | collected 2014-07-20T08:00:00Z/2014-07-... | depth 75 m ...
ATTCACGCCCTGGGTCGCCACCTGGGATATTTCCAGGGCATAGTCACCAACCGCGGTTTTACTATTTGCCGAAATATAATGCACACCGCTGGTACTGGGCACCCCCTGGGCGGCAAACAGGGCTGACAAGGCATCGAAATCCTCCTCCAACACCTTGTCGAGGTTGGCCTGGTTTAACCCCAGCTTGCCATCACTATCCGTAGTGATACCGATACTGGCCAAGGTGTCGTAAGGCCCCACACCGCTGACTGCGGTATTTAACTCACTACGCAAGCGACCGCTAATACCGCGCAAGGTCGCATCACCCAAGAGCAAGCCAGCTTCTTTTGTCGCTGGGTCGTAACTGGAAAGTGCATTGGTAATATCAACCAAACCGTTATAGGCCGAAATAAAACTATTTAAAGCGCCTTTAATTGAGGCAGAGTTTCTCGAGACTGAGACATCCACCGGTACACCCGAGGTTTCGGTTTGTAGCGTTAAATCGAGGCCATTAATCACGCTGCTGACCTTGTTTGAAGTACTGGTCACCGGCAAACCATTAACGGTTAGGCTGGCGTCCTGTGCCTCCACTGTCTGGCTTAAATTCGTTGCCGATGCATTGAAGGCAAAAGCGGAGAGACCCGCCGGGCCAGATTCTGTCACCGATACTTCAAGGCTGTTCTCGGCACCCGTGTCCTCGGAGGCAAATAAAAGGCGAAAACCACTGCCGTCATTAATAATAGAGGCATTTACACCTATGTCAGCATCGTTTACCGCGTCGCGTATTCCCGCCAGAGTGTTATTGGTGCTGTCTATCGTTATCGTGCTTGCTGCCTTATCGGCGTTCAGAGTAAAGCTATTGTATGACTCGGGGCCGGGATCCGGCCCGGTATAGTCTGTAGTGCCAAAGCGAAAACTCAATGTACCTTCACCCACTACATCGCTAGTCGCTGTGTAGCTGCCAGAAGCCAGTGAGTGGGCCTTGGCCAGGGCATTCACCTCTACCGAATAAACGCCAGGTACTGCGGTATTACTAGCATTTACACTCATCGGGCCCGCATCACTTACCGTAGCCTTACGATCGGTGAAGGTTGATAAATTTTGCAAGGTACCCAGAGCCGATTGAAAACTCGACAGCCCTCCTTTCAAGGCACCAAAAGCGGACACCTCTCCTTGGTACTGGGCAGCAGCTTTAACTAGGCGGTTTTCGGTAGGCGAGCGCTCGGCGGCAACCAACTGGGTTACCAGACTCTCAATATCGAGTCCTGAACCAACGCCGCTCGATGTAATTGCCATTTTATTCGCCTATTAATTAACCGGGCTATCTAACACAGGCTTAGCATTGACGGACTTACCCGCTTGCTACACCACCAATACACGCCACTCTGCATTACTCTATTTAAATGATTCGCACACGACACTGGTTTAAACGTGAAAAAAACCAATACCTATCTCGTTGTCGACCCACTTGAAGAAAACTTTAGCCCAATGCTGCCGTCTTTGCAGCAAACATATCAAGCATTGCACAAAACATACCAAACAAAAGGAAAAAACAAATGCGCTAATAAGAATAGAGGGAAAACCTACTAGAACCGGGTATTGAAGACCATCACTCAAGAGACAGCTGTTGGAATGACAAAAACGCACACGCCCTGGCGGCAAGAATAGTGGCAAGGTAGCGCCACAATGCGGCAAGAGCCTGCCAAGATTGGCAGCGTTAGCGGCAAGAAGGCCGACAGTAAAGCTAAGCTACTACAGCTAAACAAACCCCGGCTGAATTAAAAGCTGGAATAAAAAAAGGACCAAGCTCCAGCTAGGCTTTACTACTCACCAGCAAACCGGGTTGCAAGCCATCAGCACTACTCAGAGATTCCTCCAGATGCGCTGCAATGGCCAATAAGTCTTCACTGGGAATAGTACGTATCTTTTCCCCCGACTCTTTATCACTGACAGTAATCACAGTACGACCCGTCTCCTCATGTTGAGAAAAGGCAATGGAGGTTTGTGACAGATCATTTAGCTTACGTAGGGTATCCTCAACGCGGCCCTGGCTTTGTTCGGCCTCATCAACTGATGCCGCCACAGGCTGAACTGGGGATGTCACCTCAGCACTCACGACAACTTCTTTCACTGCTTTTTCTACGGGATTAGCTGCCAAGGCCTTTGAATCTTGACTAGTATTTTCAGTCACAGGGGCAGAACTCGAACCCGGCCGCGCCTTATGCCCAGCGGAGGGCGCTAATGTTAGGTTACTTGTATCCATAATATTCACCTTGCGTCAAAACAGAACGCACTCAGACAAAATGCACCACGACAAAAACCGACACTGTTAGAAACAGCACCGGTTTTTTTGCCTAATGGCTACGAGCCCTGAAGCTCATGTCACTCCCTTTGCCCTTACTGCAGCAGGGAGAGTGCGTTCTGCGGCAGGGAGTTAGCCTGACCCAAAATTGACACACCCGCCTGTTGCAGAATTTGCGCTCGCGTCAGCTGAGCCGTTTCAGCGGCAAAGTCAGCGTCACGAATCCGGCTACGCGAAGCACTCAAGTTTTCACTGGTCGTTTGAATACTCGACACCACCGAGTCAAAGCGGTTTTGCACCGCACCCAACTGGGCTCGGCTGCTGTTGATCGTGGTTAGTGCGTTATCCACCGAACTTATGGCCGCATTGGCGCCCGCCACTGTGGAAATATTGGTAGTCGAAATTGTTGTGCCGCTCAAGACAAGACTTGAAGTTCCAGCAGATAAACCTGCATTGCCAGGTGTATTACCGGCAATAAGAATAGCCGATTGCGAGGTTAAGGTTAACTTGCCAAATTCTTCTGCACTACCGGTAGCCGTAGTCGCACCCAAATTGGCAAAGCCATTGCCTGTTAACAAAGCATTAGTACCACTGGCAACTGTACGAGTTTCCGTCAGGTTCAAATTACTACCATCTGTTTTAATAAATGTCAGGTCATTACCGGCTGCAGTACCCGTGAAACTGACGCCCGCTGCCGTGAGCAAGTCCGTCGTAGCCGTCAAACCCAAGGCAGTATCGACATTAGCAGCCGTTACTGTACTACCCGTATCACCAAGGTCTGTAACATTAATAACATTAACGCCTTCAACTGTTAAAGTATAAACACCATCGTCAGCATCATCCGAGCCATCACTAACTGTTGCAAAAGCACCAACAGCAAATTCGGACTGCCCAACTGTGGCTGTAACCTGCGAGTCGGCTGCCGTAATAGCCGCGGCAATATCAGAGGCCAATGAGCCCGATGCTCCGGGGTTAGCTACAGCGCCAACGTCCACGCCATTGATCAACAGGTCATTTGCTGAGAGTGCGGCAGTAACCTTGGTACCTGTCGCAGTCGCTGTATTCGCCTGGCCAATAGCCGTTGTACGCGAACTGGCGATGGAAGAAATAGTTACCGTTTCACCGGCGTTGGCACCTACCTGAAACTGCTGGGCCGAGAAAGAGCCATCGAGCAGTTTAACGCCGTTAAAAGCACTGGTTGAAGCGACACGATCGATTTCAGAGATCAGCTCTGAAACTTCCGCCTGCAGTGCCACCCGGTCAGAGGCCGAGTTAGTGGCGTTGGCCGACTGAACCGACAGCTCACGAATTCGCTGCAGGTTATTGGTAATGGCAGCGAGATCACCCTCAGCAGTTTGCGCCAGAGAAATACCATCGTTGGCGTTTCGGGCAGCCTGGTTGAGACCACGAATCTGGGTGGTAAAACGCTCGGAAATAGCAAGACCGGCCGCATCGTCCTTCGCGCTGTTAATACGCAAACCTGATGACAAGCGTTGCAGGGAGGTATTCAAGGAGTTCTGCGAAGTATTGAGGTTTCGCTGAGCCGTGAGTGAGGGAATATTACTGTTAATAAACTGAGGCATTTTTAGCTCCTGCGCAAACTCTTGTTTGCTTGTCTTGTTAACTTATCTATTTTGCCAAATACGGCGGCGCTTACCCGGTTAAACACTTTACTACTACTTTGTATGGTTGGCTTGTCGCCAATACCTTGGGTAAGTGCTGCCTCCGCAATAGTTATCGACAGGGCTGGGAAAATCTTTAGGGCTTTTTAGAGAAACTTAGCAAGACGAGGGCTTTTGTGACGTAGTTCAGATTTTCTGGGAAGAGGGGGCGCGTTTAAGCCAAGAAAAAAGGGCCGCTGCTACTGAAAACAAACCCAGAGCAGGAGGCTAGCGCTTTAGTGCACCAGGAAGTAGAGATTGAGGTAAATAAAGTTACAGGAAATCAAACAACGACAAGCCCTGCACTTCAATAAACACTTTTTGCGCGGCCTCTAAGGAAGTAGATTGGGAGCTGAGCCGGCTAATGGCCTCGGCGTAGTCGAGGTCTTGCACCTGAGACGCAGCATCTTTCATGCGCAGTAGGAAGTTTTCATTGACCTCGCTCTGGCTGTCGAGATTGTTCAAGCGTGAGCCGATATTGGAGCGAATACGCAAAAAATTGTCCAGAGCCTGATCTATGTTATTCAAGCCCTCGCCCATGTTGTTGTGAAAACTGGAATTATCGGCAAGCTCTGTGGAGGGAGCCTCCAAAGCGGCAATAATGTTATTGAGGGTGGTAAACACATCCTGGTTGACTGAAGGGCTAACCGTGAAACTGTCACCATTGGCCGGAACGCCATCAATGACTACGGCCGCACCATTAAAGTCGATGGATTCTCCGCTGACATAATTGCCCGAGGTCACCAGCGCCGCTGACGAATCGCGCACCTCGTAGGTAACGGGGTCGGTAGGCGTGAGTTGAATAAAGCTAAGGGTGTAAACATCACTGACCAAACTACTGTTTTGGCTCAGTGAACGCACTGTTCCCGAGCCGGTGTTCGTGCTGGTATTGTCGGCGCTTAAGGTACCGTTGCCAGTTTTTATCAATTGAAAAATATCGACCCCGGAGTCGCTGACGGGTATTAGCGACGAGGGGCCCACCTGAATGCGCCGCTGCCCCTGGTCACCGTTGTAAACCACATTACCGCCGCTCAGGCTAAAAGGCAGGCTGTCGGTTTTAAATCCGGCAAAGAGAAAGTCGCCACTGGCATTGCGTGCATTGGCCAGTGCCAGGAGCTCGTCGCGCCGAGCCCGCACTTCCGTGGCGATGCCCTGGCGGGTGCTCTCAGACTGGGTGTCATTGTTGGCCTGAATCATTAACTCACGCACCCGCTGCAGGACATTTTGCGCCCCGGTCATTGCGCCCTCTTCAAGGGAGAGTTCGGTGCGGGCAAACTGACTATTGCGCAAATGCTGCTCGGCAGTAGCAATTTGCTCGTCAATATCAATGACCTTGACTGCCCCCGAGGGGTCATCAGAGGGGGTTTGAATACGCTTACCACTGGCTATTTGTAACTGGGTGCGCGACAGCCCTTCTTGCTGGTCAAGAATCGCATTAATACCCTGACGGAAGATTTGTGTGGTTGAAATTGTCATAGATTACTCACTGCGGGCGCACTACGGGCTTAACGCCGCGTGGCCCCGAGAAGGGTTTGAAACAGGGTATCGGCAATGGCGACTAACTGAGCAGCAGCCTGGTAGGCCTGCTGCAGGCGCACTAGCTCTGCCGCCTCTTGTTCAAGGTTAACGCCCGATACCCGTTCACGGGCGGCAACGGCGTTATCCATCAAGCTGTCTTCGGCCTGCAAGTTGGCCTGAGCCTGGCGAGTGGCGACACCGACACCACCAATCATGCCGCTGTAGGCCTCACCAAAGGTTGCGCTACTGCCATCGACCAGGCTCTGGCTTTGCATCGCCCCCAGTAACAGCGCATTGCGGTTATCACCCGGGGCACCCGAGTTGGCCGACAGGGTAAATTCATCGCCATTATTGGGAATACCGCTAAGGGTAAAACTGAGGCCACCGGAACCGGCAAAGGTAAAGGTCTTGCCGCCGCTCTCAGTGGCGGGGTCAAACGCGATGGTGCCACCTGGCCCGCCGGTCACATCAAAACCAGGCACGCCCGCGCCCAGAGCATCAGGGTTGAAGCTTAGAGTGATATCACCAGCCAAAGGCAGCCCCACGGTTGAACTGACGCCAAGCGCACCGACACTGGCAGAACCGCTATTACTCAAGGCCTGGGAGGAAACTACTGGGCCCGCCGCCGCAAACTGGTCGGAGGCCGTTAGCTCCAGACCAAACTGCCCCGCAGCACCGTAGACCGGGCGCAGTAAAAAGGTGTCACCCGCTGCCGGTGTACCGCCCACACTGACGGTGATGCCATCGAGGACAAAATTGCCCCCGGCGTCACTAAAGAAGGCACCATCGGAGGTGCGTGTCAGGCCCCACTGGGCACCGTCGTACACCAACAGATAGTCAGTAGCCTCAAGGTCTGAGGTGCTGTCGATCGTCAAGCTGGCCGTTGCCACCGGCGCTGCCGTACTGTTGTTACCGGAGGCGATAACAGTGGGCGAAAGGGCGCTAAAAAAGTCACCGCCAAGCTGGCCATTTAAATCCATACCCAGATTGTGTTGGGCGTTGACGAGATCCGTCATGGCGACTGCGACGCGACCCAATTCAGATATGGCCGGGTCGAGTACGCGGGAGCGAAAGTCGAGTACACCCTGTAATTCGCCACCGCTAATTTGTTGAGAAATAATTTGCGTGGAGCCACCCGGCTGGGCGACCCCCACTTCAAGGCGGTTGGGGTAGATCGAGCTGCTAACAACCTCCAGTTGCTGAGCTGTACCGCCCACCACCAAGGGCTGACCTTTGCCGACAAAGACATTGACCGCACCGTCGGTCTGCTCAAGCGTGAGAATGCCGACTTTGTCCGATAGCTGCATCAACAGAGCGTCGCGCTGGTCGAGCAAATCATTGGGATCACCGCCACTGCCCAAAGCCAGGGTAATGTCACCGTTGAGCTCGGCAATATTGGCTGCCAGACCATTGATTTCACCCACCGCCGAGGTAATGCGGTTATTGGCATCGCGCTCAAAGCCCAGCAAGCTGCTATTGAGCTGGGTAAAACGGTCGGTGAGAATTTGCGCATCAGATAACAAGATTTGTCGCGCCGACAAACTGCCGGGGTCGCTGGCAACCCCCTGTACCGAGTTAAAGAAACCTTCAAGGGCCGGCGCCAGACCGTTGTCACTATCACCCACTAAACTATCAAGACCCGAAGCCAATGATTCAAAAGCGTTGGCCATGCCGAGTTTGCTGCCCCGCGTGCGCAACTCGTCGACCACAAAGCTGTCGTAGGCGCGACGCACTGCGCCGACTTCAACACCACTGCCCGCATAAGAGTCGCCGACCCGCTGGGCAGGCAGCGTCGAGAAGTCGGCGATCTGGCGGCTATAGCCCTCGGTATTCACATTGGCAATATTGTGCCCGGCAGTGCTCAGGGCCTGTTGAATGGCCCCCAGGCCCGATGACGCAATACCTAATAAGTCTGCCATGAGCTTAGCTCCTGTCTCCGTGGCTTGTTAAACCCTTCGCCAGTACTGTTGCTTCAGCGCGGTCGAGCCGCTGCTTCACGGCGAGGATTTTTTCCGCATAAGCGGGATCCGTGGCGTAACCGCTTTGCTGTAGGGCTTCGACATAGCTTTTGTCGTCACTGGCGTTTAGAGCCTCGCTGTAGCGCGGCTGCTCACTGATGAAACTGACATAGTCATCGAAGGACTGCTGCAGCGAGCTATAGGCGCGAAAATCAGCGCGCTCACGCAGGGCGACACCGTCGCGGTATTCGAGGGTCGCGGTGCTGGCTTTATCGCCCTGCCAGCTGGCATTGGCCTTAATACCAAACAGATTAAAACTGCTGCCGCCTTCGTTGCGTGGCATCACTTTCTGCCCCCAGCCGGTTTCCAGGGCAGCCTGGGCGATGAGCAGGTTTTCACTCACACCCAAGCTTTCTGCGGCGCGCTGGGCGTAGGGACGTAGCTCATCGGCAAAGGCTTCGGGGCTGACTGGTGCCCAGCTGTCAGCCGTTGACGAGCTAGCTTGTTGCTCATTTGCACGATTAAGCAGCTCTGAATTAACGCGCTGCGAGTCGATAGTCAGGGGGCGATTGGCCGAGGTCAGCGCAGCAAATGGCGAACGTACGGGCACTTTCAAAGGCGCTCTTTGCTCATCTCCCGGCGTACTACCAGCGGGAGCACCGCCTTGCATGCCACTCATCTGGCGCTCAATGACCTCAGCGAGGCCAATGCCTTTGCCGTTGGCGATATTTAGGGAGATTTGCTGATCGAACATGCCCTCATAAAAATCAGATTTCTCGCTGTCAAACAGGCCGCCTTCGGGCACGGTGTCACGCATGGCCTTGAGCATCATCTGTACAAATACGGACTCAAGCTGTTTGGCGGCACCCGACAGTGCCTCGCTATCACCATCGCGGGCCTGGGCGCGCATTTGCTCAAAGCCGGCAAAGCTGTGATAAACCTGCTGCGCTGAAGCTTGCTGACTGGATAGTGCTTGAATGGCCATGACTGAACCCCTATATCACGATCAATTCGGCACGCAGGGCACCGGCTTGCTTTAGCGCTTCCAGGATGGACGCGAGGTCACCCGGGGCAGCACCAATTTTGTTGACAGCTCTGACCACATCTTTCAAAGCGACACCTGAGTTTCCGCCCAGCAGGAACATCGGGTTGTTCTCCTGGGTAATCGCCACCTCAGAACTGGGTGTCACCACCGTTCGGGCACCTCTACCACGGGTAAAAGCTCTGGGCTGGCTAACATCAAAAGACTCGGTAACAGAGACGGTGATACTGCCATGGGACACCGCAACCGGCATGACCCGCACGTGGCTATCTATAACAATAGTGCCGGTACGGGCGTTAATAATAACGCGGGCGGGTGCTTCACCGGGGGTCACCTCAATGGCCTGCAACATGGCCAGGAAAGCCACTTTTTGGCCCTGATTCACCGGCGACTGCACCTGTACCGAAGAGCTGTCGATTGGCAGGGCAGTACCATCGCCAACCACGGTATTAATTTGCTCCGCTACGCGCATGGCTGTGGTGAAATCTGGCGTTTTTAAATTTAACACTAAGGGGCCAGCCTGCGAGAACGGTGTCGGCACCTCTCGCTCTACAGTCGCACCATTGGGAATGCGGCCCACGCTGGGAATATTAACCGTGACACTCGTGCCATCACCGCCCTCGGCACCAAAACCGCCAACCACCATATTGCCCTGAGCGATGGCATACGTCTGACCATCAGCTCCTTTTAAAGGCGCCATCAACAAACTGCCACCACGCAGGCTTTTCGCATTGGCAATGGAGGACACCGTAATATCAATGGTCTGACCCGGCTTGGCAAAGGGCGGCAGTTCAGCGTGGATCATCACTGCTGCAACATTTTTCAGGGAGGGGTTAATATCCGGCGGCACGACGACACCAAACTTGGCGAGCATGCTTTTTAAACTCTGCACGGTGAACGGCGCCGAATTGGTGGAATCACCACTGCCGTCGAGGCCAATGACCAGGCCATAGCCCACCAGATGGTTTGAACGCACACCGGCAATAGAGGTGATATCTTTCAGTCGCTCTGCGCCAGCGGGTAGAGCTGCGCAAAACAACAACGCCGCCATTAGGCCAGATAAACGCAAACGTTTAATGCTCAACATCATCTTTCCTGCCTGTAAATTCATCATCACTTTTGACTCCTGCTCAGTGGGCTAGCCGCTAACGAGCTGTCTATTAAAAGGGCCAAAGAGGGCTCATAAAGAAACGTACCAGCCAGCCGCTGACATTGGCTTCATCCAGAGTACCCCTGCCGCCGTAGGAAATTTTCGCATCGGCAACGTGGGTGGAAAGCACCGTATTACCCGAACTCACGTCGGAGGGGCGAACAATGCCTTTAAGACGAACAAACTCACCGCCCTGGTTAATCTGTATCCACTTTTCGCCCTGTACCATCAGGTTGCCATTGGGCAGCACCTGAGAAACGGTGACAGCAATACTGCCGCTGAGGTGGTTGCTCTGATTACTTTTACCTTCTCCCTCGAATTCAGAGCTGGAATCAGAGCTAAGACCAAGGTCGTCAAGCAGATGCCCAAACAGCGTTGGTGCGGGCAAGCTGGTTTTACTGTCTTTGTCGATTTCTGTTTTAGTGGTTTTTGCCGCATCCATTTGCTCAACCAGCAGAACCTGAATAATGTCACCAACACGACTGGCGCGAAGGTCTTCAAACAGGACGAGGTCATAACCTGCCTGGTACAACCCACCCGTGTTTTGTACTGGGGGCACCAGGGCTATCGGCGCGACGGTTTCATAACCGGGCTCACTTTGCTCAGGTATAACCGTACAGGCGCTTAAAATAGACACCGCACCGAATAAGCTAAGTAAGCGAAGGGGCTTGGGCAATCGTGTTTTCATAGCTCTGTACCATTCCATTTCATCGTGGCTTACAGGTTGTTACTGATGTACTGGAGCATTTGGTCGGTAGTGGAGATAGCCTTGGAGTTCATTTCATAGGCTCGCTGAGTTTCGATCATCGACACCAGCTCCTCCACCACATTGACGTTCGAGCTCTCGATGTAACCCTGCATAATCGAGCCCAAACCATTGAGCCCCGGATTGCCGGTTTGCGGATTGCCGCTGGAGCCGGATTCCAGATAAAGATTCTTGCCAATGGCCTGCAGACCGGCGGGGTTGACGAAATCAGCCAGCTGCAATGTGCCAACCTGAGAGGGCGTCGTATCACCCGGTGCCAACACAGAAACGATACCGTCGGTGCCAATAGTGATCGTTTGGGCATCCTGGGGAATAGTGATCGACGGCTCGATGGGATAGCCGTTAGAAGTGACCAGCTGCCCATCGGAGTCGAGAGCCATTGAACCATCACGGGTGTAAGAGATAGTGCCATCGGGCATCAGCACCTGAATAAAGCCCTTGCCTTCAATCGCCACGTCGAGGGCATTTTCTGTGGTCTCGAGGTTGCCCTGAGTAAAAAGCTTCTCGGTGGCGACCACACGCACACCGGTACCCTGCATTAAACCGGAGGGCGACTCAGTATCCTGAGATGTCTGCGCACCCACCTGGCGCAGGTTTTGATAGAGCAGGTCTTCAAACACTGCCCGACCGCGCTTGTAACCCGCCGTACTCACGTTGGCGAGGTTGTTTGAAATGGTCGCCATGCGAGTCTGCTGGGCGTCCAGTCCGGTCTTTGCTATCCACAGTGATTCTTGCATTTTACTTTCCCAATTGCGTATTTATTGAATCGTCAATCGTCTGGCGAACCATCAATTCATTTTCATCAATGCCGCCGAAGCGCGATCATTATCGGCAGCGGTTTTCATCATTTTGATCTGGGTTTCATAACTTCTTTGCAGCTCTATCATCTTCACCATGGTAGAGATGGTGTTGACGTTGCTGGCCTCCAGAGCACCCGATACCAATGAAACATTGGCGTCCTCTTCAGCAGTGGCGCCATCTTTGAGACGCAACAGGCCATCCTTGCCCTTATAGAGATTGTCACCATCGAGGCTAACCAGCTTGATGCGACCCACCACCGCAACGGTGTCAGGGCCCTGCCCCAGAGGCTGAATGGAGATAGTGCCATCGGCGGCAATTTCCATCTTGGTATGGGGAGGAATGGCCAGCGGCCCACCGTCACCCACAATCGCCTGGCCCGCACCATTAGTGAGCTGGCCAAGAGCATCAAGGCGCAGATCACCACGGCGGGTATAGGCTTCACCGCCACCCTCTGCCGCCACGGCTATCCAGCCCTCGCCACTCACCGCCACATCGAGGTCGACCCCTGTGTTTTGCAGAGCGCCAAAGCTGGTGTCGATACCCGTGCGCTCATACATCGGCGCACCGCCACCATTAACCGCACCAGGCACTGTCAGCGATTTGAACATCGACAGGTCGGCGCGAAAGCCGGTGGTACTGGCATTGGCCAGGTTGTGAGTGACATCGGCCATGCCGCGCATAATCTGGCTGGCGCTAACCATCGACGTATAGAGGTAATTACCCATAACTATTCAGCCTTTCAACGCTTAACGTAGGTTGATCACGGTTTGAGTGACCGTGTCTTCGGTCTGAATCACCTGGGCATTGGCCTGGAAGTTGCGCTGGGCGGTAATCATATTCACCAACTGCTGGGTGATATCGACGTTGGAATCCTCCAACGCACCCGACTGAATCAAACCCAGGCCCGCCGTGCCCGGCTCACTGACCGTGGCTACACCCGAGGCAAAGGTCTCCGCCCAGGCAGTGCTACCCAGAGGCTGCAGACCCTGCTGGTTGGCGAAGTTGGCCAGTGCCACCTGCCCCAGAGCAAAGGACTGACCGTTGGTATAACGAGCAAAGATCACCCCGGTGTCTGAGATTTCAACCCCGCGCAACTGGCCCGAGGAGAAACCATTTTGTGAAATAAAGCTGACGCCAAAATCACTACCAAATTGAGTGGTAGTTGAAAGGTCGACCTTAAATGACTGGGGTGTAACAGCACCCGTGGCATTACCGTTGGCATCAACCGGATCGTAGTTAGCAACGGTCACCTCTACCGGCAAAGAAGCTGCAGGAAATTGCCCGGTGCTGTCAAAGGTTAGGGTCTGTGGTGCTGCAACACCGCCGGGGGTCACACCGTCAACCGTGACATGGGCATCCCAGACATTGGGTACTGCCGTTTTAACAAAATAAGTAGTCAAGGCGTGGGGGTTACCCAAGCTGTCGTAAATCGTCAACGAGGTAGAGCCGTTGAACATATCGGCACTGGGTGCCGTAGGTGGGGAAGCAAAAGCATCAAAGGGAGCTGCGAAAGCCAACAACGGCGCAGGCTCCCGAGAGTCAAGGTTGGCAGTGATATCGATCTCTGAGGAGGGAATCGGCTCAATTTGCGAGGTCGTCAAGCGCACATCGTCAACGATGCCAGTAATTTGCCCCGCCGCATCCGCCTCAAAGGCTTGCAAACGTAGGCCCTCGTTATTGGTCACGAAGCCCTCAGAGTCAACGGTAAAAGCACCGGAGCGGGTAAAGCGCGTACTACCACCGTCATCGAGCATAAAAAAGCCACTGCCGCTGATCGCCAGATCCAGGGAGCTATCGGTAAAGCTGATATTGCCCTGGGTAAACTGCTGTGAAATCGCGGTCAACTCAACACCGCGACCGATGGAATTGGAGGCCACACCCAAAGCACTGGAGGCAAACACATCGGAAAATTCGCCCCTCGCCTGTTTGAAGCCGGAGGTGGAGCTGTTGGCGATGTTGTTGCCAATAATGCCAAGCTGCGATGAGGCCGCTCGTATACCTGATACTGCCGTTTCAAAACCCATGACTAATTCCTCTTACTGTTATAAGTACTGGAGCACATCGGTGTAGGACACCGAATCTCCACCATCCAGATTTAAACTAATATCCGCCCCGCCAGAGCCAATCGAGACACTGGCGACGCGAGCCGAGGCAAAGGCGGGCAAAGCCTCCACGGCCCCTTCGATCAGGCCGCTGGCCGTGACTTGATAGCTACCCTGGGGAACGGACTGACCGTCGGCGAGCAGGCCGTCCCAGGAAAACTTGTGAATTCCCGCGCCCACATTTCCGATATCAAGAACCTTGACCAGCTGTCCAGTACTGTCCGACACCTGTATCTGAACACCCGACGCAGCGACCGGCATGGCCACCACACCTTCAATTTCTTCACCCGGCACGAAGGCGGCCTGGTTGGATGCGCTAATCACATCGCGACCCACCAGAGAGGAGGCCTGAATAGCCCGCGTAGAGACCATTGACTCGCCCAAACCCGAGAGCGAGGTCTCCATATTCTGAATACCGTCCACCGTACTGAACTGGGCGATTTGCGTTAAGAACTCGGCGTTATCCATTGGTTTGGTGGGGTCCTGATTATTCAATTGAGCCACCAGCAGGCGCATGAACTCTTCCTGGCCCAACTCTTCTTTCTTTTTAGGGACAGAACCCAGGCCACCGCTTTGCTCAACACCTAAAACACTCGCTATATCTGTTGCCATAGATCTTCTCCTTAACGACCCAGACTCAAGGTCTGTACCAACAATTGTTTTGCCGTATTCATGGCTTCAACGCTGTTTTGATAGGATCGGGAGGCGGCAATCATGTTGGCCATCTCCTCGACGGTATTGACGTTACTGTGATAAATATAGCCATCACCGTCAGCGAGAGTATGATTTGGCGCGTACTCCTTTCTGCCGGGAGGCCCCATCTCAACCACACCCTCAACCGTGACACCGACAGCACCTTTGGGATCACCGAAGGGCTTTGTCATGGTGGCGAATATTGGCTGGCGCGAGCGATAAACATCACCGGCACTGCCACTGACCACCTCTGAATTCGCCAAATTACTGGCGACGGTGTCGAGCCACGTGGTATGTGCCGCTAAAGCCGAACCCGAAACTCGCATTACACCTTCTAAACTCATCGTTTAATCTCCTCTCAAGGCCAGCATCAGGCCTTTAATCTTGCCATCGAGAAAGCGCAGATTGACCTGGTAGCGCAGGGCGTTTTCAGCATAGGCCGTTTGCTCCTTCGGCATATCAACCGTATTGCTATTGATCGACGCCTGAGCCGGTTCGCGATAAAACACATTGGTATTGAAGCGACTATTTGATGGCATGTGTTGATCGTGGCTCTGCACCATACGGTCGGCACTGGCGGTGCGAAGTGCGGAGCGAAAATCAACGTCTCGCGCCCTATAGCCGGGAGTCTCAGCATTAGCGATATTGGCCGCCAGCAACTCAGCCCTCTGGGCATGAAAATAAAGGCCCTGGGCTTGCTTGCCGAGTATGGAACCAAATTGAGCGGACATAAGCTTTTTCCTATTCATAATCTAATACTGCCATGCAATAGACATAGCAACCCCTGTGCCAAAATAATTTATTCTTATTTTTCAACAAGCTATAAAACATAGGCGGGCTAATACACCATTTGGCGGCAATGGCCTGCCGCTCAACGGCAAAGCAAACGTCAGACTAAAAGTGCCGTAGGCGACAACAACAAGCAAGCCGGAAAAATGAAAGAGGCCCAAATATTGCTTAGTTATTAACAGGCCTCCACACACAGCGACTATCAGAGCAAAAGACGCCAAAAAATTGACTATGCTTTCTAAAATACTTTATCGACGCCCCAGCGCAAGCTCCCCACTAGCAATAGCCACAGTGGCTATTGCCCTGCTCAGCGCTCTACTAAGCGGTGTATCGCCAGTCTTAGCTGAAGGCGAGACGTTTGAGTCAATAGACAATATTAAAGCGACGGCCCGGGCCTTTCTTTCCAGTCATGACGAAGTTCAGGGCCAAGCCAGCACGACGGTGAGCATTGGTAATATTGATACCCGCTTGACGCTACCTGTTTGCGGCACCCCTCTCGAAGCTTTTTTACCCTCGGGCGCCAAGGTGCAGGGCAAGACCACCATCGGCGTGCGCTGCCAAACCCCCCGACCCTGGACGCTTTATGTCCCGGCCAAAGTTGCTTCTTTCAGCCAGGTGCTGGCGACGAACACCCCGCTACAACGCGGACATCTCATCAGCGCAGAGGATGTATCCCTGCAAACAAAAGACTCCAGCTCACTTAACCGCGCCTATTTAAGTGACCCTGAAGACGCGATAGGCAAGGTTTTAAAAAGGAACCTGGCCCGCAATGCCCTGCTCACCAGCGCTGTACTAGCCGAGCCTCACATCATCAACAAAGGCCAGCAAGTTGACCTGCAGGCTGGAAGCCACGGCCTGCAGGTCAGCGTCACAGCCATTGCTTTAAGTGGCGGCGCGGTGGGAGAAAAAATTCGCGTGAAAAATCTGTCATCCAGCAAAATAGTCGAAGGCACCATTCTCGCCTCCGGTACTGTTCGAGCTGACTGACGAAAGCTGCCAACAAGTTTCTTTTTATTTTGGTAGCAGCCACTAAAGTTTTTCACAAATATGCCGATAAGCTAATTGTCAGTGTTTCGA
>ERZ1027208.465-NODE-465-length-15721-cov-22.916316_pt1 | contig 15721 bp, 11 predicted proteins | sample MGYA00520867_ERZ1027208 | MGnify/ENA primary metagenome ERZ1027208 (study PRJEB33311, sample SAMEA4378413) | marine metagenome | biome: Marine biome; feature: Fjord; material: Water | collected 2014-07-20T08:00:00Z/2014-07-... | depth 75 m ...
CTTAAAATCTTGCGGCTTCACGGCCGTGCCGGTTCGATTCCGGCTCCGGGCACCACTTACACTTTCCAGTAACATCCTATAAAATCCAGAGCCATCCAAAAAACCCTTTAAAATCAACCAAGTAATCCTGATTGTTAGCGTTTTATTGGTTTTTTAGGTTCAGTAGCATCTGTTGACAGCCACTAAAAATGACGGTACTTTTGACGGTATATCCGGTTCAATTAGGAAATGTACCGTCAAAATGGCTCTAGTGAATAGTCACATCAAGGAAGCAAAACCACGCGACACCGATTATAAGTTAGCGGATGGCGGCGGCATGTATTTGCTCATCAAGAAGAATGGCAGTAAGTACTGGCGTTTGGATTATCGGTTCCGGGGTAAACGCAAAACACTAGCGATAGGAGTCTACCCCGAGGTAAGTCTGAAAGATGCCCGAGAGAAGCGCCGCCTTGCAAAAAATCAACTCAACAATGATAAAGACCCTGCCGAAATTCGCAAAGAGGAAAAGCGCGCCAGAGAGTTAAATTGCTTTGAGGATGTTGCTCGTCAATGGTGGGAGCATCATAAAGATACCTGGAGTGCGGATCATGCTGCCAGAGTACTCAAACGCCTTGAAGATAATGCGTTTAAAGACCTTGGGCATTTGCCCGTAGATCACATAACACCCAAACAAGTCATTGCCACCCTTCGTAAAGTTGAAACACGGGGCGCACTGGATGTCGCCAACCGCGTTAAACAGGCCATCAGTGCTACTTGCCGTTTTGCCATTCAGCAAGGTATCGCCACTAACAACCCTGCTGGTGATCTGGATGGCATTATTAAACAACGCAAGGTTCAGCATCGTGCTTCGCTACCCAGAGAAGAGCTGCCACAATTTCTTCAATCGCTTGAAACTTATAGTGATCGTGGTCGTATGCTAACTCAGCGCGCCATTAAGTTACTGTTATTAACCTTTGTTCGTTCGGGTGAATTACGGGGTGCACGATGGGATGAGTTTGACCTAAAGGACAAGGTATGGCGAGTTTCAGCGGATCGTATGAAAATGAGGAATGAACATTTGGTTCCACTTTCCCGCCAAGCTCTGGAGGTACTTGAATTATTAAAGCCTATGACCGGAAAATACGACCTGATTTTTCCATCAGAGCGTCAGCGTGACAAAGTCATGTCGGATAACACCATGCGTAGAGCTATTTTCAAACTAGGTTATGACGGTACTCATAAGGGCAAGAGTAAAGCTGTTCCCCATGGTTTCAGAGCAACAGCATCTTCGATACTTAACGAAACAGGCTTTAATCCTGATGCCATTGAACGACAACTGGCTCATAAAGAAAGTAACAGCGTTAGAGCTGCCTATACTCACCATGCCCGCTATATAGATGAGCGTCGAGAGATGATGCAGTGGTGGGCGGATTACCTGGATGCCATGCGGGCTTCTGGGTCGGTAGTTCCAATATTTTCAAAAGCAGTGAATAACTAATTTTTTTACGCCTGTTGTCTTGATTCAACCCACAGAATAATTGCGTTTTCATGCCAGCCTACGGAACGGTTGCCTGTTAGTTGAACCTGTTTTGGGAATTCCCCTTTTGCTATTTCTGCATAAATAGTTGAGCGCGATAACCCCGTTATCTCCTTTACTTGTTTCAACCTTAAAATCTTACAGCTCATCCCACGTCTCCGTCTTTGTGTATAGCGGTCTTATGCTATGCACAAAGACGGAGAAAACAATGAAATATCCGTTCATACCCGGAAGAACTTTTATCGCGCAGAAAAACTGCTCGGCGGAATAGCCCGGCCATTCAGTACATTGAAAAATGTACTTCACACCTTGAACGGTTTTTGAGGGTTACGGCTAAGGGTTTTATGTTCTAGTGCTGGCACTTATCTGTGGCAGCTACAGACTTAGCTGCAAGCAAGTCCTACATGCGCAGTTTGCATGTAGGCACATTGGTTCCACTGTAACCAGTAACCAATGCGGTGAATGATTTGATCCTTGTTTAATTCTTCAATCGGGGATCACAGGCATTCACCAACGAACCCTTCCATTAATCAACACACCTAAAAAGGAGGTGATGCCAGCAATAATGAGAAACCGGCAACGATGCGCCAACCCGTCTCTGTGGAGACTTTACACAGAGACGGGTCTGAAAATCCGGCAATAAACGTCGCTAAAACAACGTATTAGAAGCCACACCGCTGATACAAAAGCAGTAAAAACGCCGACACAGGCACCCATGCGACCAACGACTAAACCCTATTTACAGGTTTGATCAATTGGCACAGTACACAACCCGCAGGCATTAACTCCTGTTCAGGTGCACCAAGCATGAGGAGCCAGTCATTTGTCCTTGAGGTTTTACACCTCCGTAGGCTGAACGTATCAGCACAGCACGACCGGTGCTTAATCCGGTTTAACACTTACCAGTCTCAGGGTTTATATGGGCAACGTGGGCGGCAATCGTAATTATGGCTATGGCAAACAACTCGCATGGGCGGGTAAAAATGCACTGGCTGATCGATATGGTCAAGGGCATTTCAGTACCCGTGCTACCCATGAAGAACGCTGGAACCAATTTGTTCATTTTTTAAAGGTTGAAGGTATTAACGATGCTAGAAATATTACCCCGACCGTTCTGAAAAAACATAATCAGCTTTTGAAAGAATTAGTTAGTAAGGGAGAAATGAGCGTAGCCTATGCTCAAAACCGGCTATCCACGGTGAATGTGATACTGGAAACCATGCGTAAAGATACCGTACTGACGATTAAGCCCGCGCAGATTATAGGGCAACGTTCCCACGTCCGTTCAACCATTCCCGCAACGGTCAGACCGGACGTGCTAAAAACCATCACCGTTAAACACGGTCAAAACCGGACGATGCTCATTGCTCAACTCACCCGTGATCTGGGTTTACGTTTTAAAGAAGCTTCTTTACTCGATACACGCAAAGCCATCCGCCAGGCCAGGCAACACGGGCGTGTCAATATTACCCAAGGCACCAAGGGCGGACGAGGCAAAGGGTCAGACCGGTGGATACCCGTCAGTAACCAGTGCCTGCAAACCTTAAACTCTGCCGCGTTAATACAAGGCAAAGAACAGAATCTGATACCGCCCGATACCAGTTATAAACAATGGCGGGTCCACCGGTATAACCAGTGGCGGGCCATGACAAAACAGACAACCATCAATGGTTTTCACGATATGCGAGCCGCCTATGCTTGCGAACGCTATCAAGCCATTACAGGTTATCCCGCTCCTGTTATTACAGGAAAACGACAAGCCGATAAAACTCTGGATCAAAAAGCCCGTACTCTTCTCGCTCAGGAATTAGGCCATAATCGCACCGATGTGGTTGCGGCCTATATCGGCAGCAGTAAATAGCGTATTGAAAAATTATGCGTCCTGCCAATCAACAACAAGCCGAACGACATATGGAGCATTTATTAAATCGGAAGCTGAAAGGTGATCGAAGCACTCGCGTTAAAGAACATACACAGCGTGCAAAGAAAATTGCGGCTTTAATATGGAAACGGTTTCAAGTTGGCCCGTACCAATATCAACTCAAACATTTAAAGTGGTATCTGGACACACAAATCCGACACCTTAAAGCAGCTACGCAGTATCGTCATTGGCTGACGGTAAAAAATATTACTATTGTTTTGGACAAAGAAATTGAATGGCTTGGGCAATTACACGATCTTAAAGCCACTATGTTACTTGGGCGGCAGTTTCCTCCTGTCACCGAGTAATCTGAAGCCTTCAGGCACTGGCTTAAACTTGTCACCCTCTTCAGGCCAGCGTTTAGCACGGCTTTGAAACGCTCTGAGTGCTGCAATATCTAGCGTGGCTGCTACTACGAAATCATTATCACCACCTCGTAAACGAGCAATATCCCGAAGAAAAGATTCTTTAGCTGGCGAACGGACTCGACTATCGCCGTATTTTCGATTATTAACCAGAATGGTGTAGGCATGAACATCAAGAGCCGCTGATTCGATCAGTGATGCAAAGGTATCCAGGTCTCTATTCCAGCTCAAAACCATTAGTGCATCAACGGCTCCCTGAAAGCGTATTCTGGCTTTGCTGTTTTGAAGCTCTGAACAAACCATGACGCCAAAATTGACACCGTTATGAATATAGATAGGCTTAGGTGCATTTTTCGTTTTGTCCCATTCCTTACCGAATTTTACCGTGAGATCTTTGTCTTCACCAACCGCCGGTTCTAGCTTCGGCTGCCAGATCTTCACGAAGGTCGGGTAACCAAGCCGGTTATCGGCAAGCACCAATACCGCCTCACTCAGAATTTTGTTTCCATCGCTGTGCCGATACTCTGTTCCTGCAATTAAACTTATGCCCGCAGCGCTTAGACGAGCAGCGATACTGTTGAGCCATTGCAATGGAATAGACAGCTCCGGAAATAAAACATAATCTGGTCTTGGTTTTAGCTTTAAGGTATCGTTAACCAGATCGGATATTTTTTGATAACGTTTACGGCTTAAATTCGGCTTATCGCATGCGGTCGCTGACCAATCACGGTCTTCGGTGCGGATATTGGTTAATGCGATAACAACTTTGTTTTTTCGGTCGGTTCCAATTTTTAGGTATTTCTTTCTTCTGCTTGATTGTTTTTCATTGGAGTCTTGCTCAGCTGCAAGTAAGGTAGGTTTTATCCAAACACCACGAAGTGCTTGAGTGTATTTAGCCCAAGTGACAGCAGGCCCATAGTTTGTTGACTTACCAGATGCCGAGGGTAAACCAACGCACTCGGGCGCCAACTCAGATATTTCAGCGGGGCTCAATGGCCTGGTCGGAAAGAGATAAGGTAGGTAACTGTCATTCTTCCTTGATCCCTTTACCTTGCCTAATCGTGTGTTGCGGGTCGAGCGAATAAACTGTTCAAACGTATCAGCATCGAGCAGACCGGAGCGTCCGAGCAGTTTTAGTATTTGTTTTTCTTTCTTGGTATCACGCTTACCAACCAGCTCTTCTGCCGATCGGCTGTTGACTATGTGCTTGTAAGCCTCTTTTGCAAGATCAGCCGACGCTACAAGTGGAGCCTTGGCTTCAAAATCTGCCACATCAAAACGGAGCTTTAACAGATCTTCAAAGTCGGTCAAGTTTTCGGAAATTTGCTTGAGAAATAGATCAGCTAGTCGTTTCTTCTTCGTTGAACGCTCGCCCAGAAAGAGTTTTTTCGGGTCATAGTATCGAGTTGCTGCGTCAATAAATAGCCAGGTCAATGTCCCCTTTATATAGCCCCAAAAATCTTTAAGAGCTTTGGCATCACATCCGTTAATTTTAACGTTTTTACTCTTGCCTACTTCGGAGGCCAACGTTTCAATAGCCTGGTAGGACTTTACTGCAATTCGTTCAGCTTGTTGCCATTCGTTCATGCTGATCGCAAAGCCAAGCAACCGTGGCAAATAGCTGAAGTGCGCAAACAGGTTATCTGCCCGTAATATATGGTTGTGCGCGAATTGATAAAATTCCTCGCGCTGTTCTTTCCATTGGCTGGGCGGTAAATCCCGCGCAAGCGTTTCCACGTGGCGAAGTTGAAGTGACCAGCCCAGGCGACGAATGGTCAGGCCATCTGCTTTTCGCAACGTATCTGCGCTTTCGCCCACGCTGCCAGCAGCAGAGAGTACTTTTGCTGCCGTTGAGTGCTCTAACTGATCCGGGGATGGCATGAGACGATGTTCACTGGACAGCTCATAAATTTCTTTCTCAATGCTATCCAGTAGGTCGAGTCCAGCTCGCCCTTGCAATACAAACAACTTCTGTTTGTCTGCCTGTAAAGCTATTTTTGAATTGCCTTGAATATTCTTTCCCTGATTGATCTCCCAAACCTTGTCATTCTTAGCGTTTTGCGAAACACAACTTTTACCCATCCGCGCCTGGAGAAGCTGCATTAAGTCGTGATTATTAGTGATAGTGCCGGTGTCGCGTAGCACGAGAAACATATCATCGACGTAACGGCCGTAATGGATGGGTGAGAGGTTTTCTAAAACCAGCCTGTCCCACTTGTGTAGTAAAGCGTTGGATACTATTCGACTACACGTCAGGCCAATAACTAGGCCGCCACTAATCTTAGCTTTCTTACCGCCGACCAACTTACCGAATGTCGATGCTCCTTCAGCCCAGTTGTTGAGGAAACGAGCGAGTTGATTAGTGAATTCAATGTCAGGTTCTTTGAGTTCCAGATCAAGTGACTTCAATAAAGCGTCGCCAGCCAGCGCTGTTGGATCGATAAAGTGGTAGTAACTTTTCAGATCGAGTGATACAGCGATTATATCGCGATCCTTCTCCAACTCGTCGCGTATTGCATTTAGGCCATCACTGCGCCACTTTTGATATGGTTGAAAGTAGGGAACGAATGACCCGATAGAACTGATATGGAATGGCTTGTCTTCATCGGCACTAAAAAGCTCATCATTTCTAATGCGTTTTAGCCTTGCGCCGTAACAACTCTCATCTAGCTTCGCGTCGAACTTATGGCCGACCATGTTGATCCACAGTGCCGATATGACATGACTATCTACCGGAAAGTCGCCAACTATTCTGAATTCAGGCGTAATGTTGTAGTTTTTAAATAGGCTATCTACTGCTCTTTCCGGATCAGAAAAATGTACATGGCCATTTTCAGTGCTATCCGCTTTCTTCTCTGTGGATAGCTTCTTTGGCAGCAGACGGAAATCACCCAATAGACCTTCATTTGATTCAAAGCCAGCGTCAAGCTTCAAGCGAGCTAGCAGATTCTCTAGGTTGGCCAGAAGATCCTGCTCATATTCCGCAAATTTGATGGCGGTCGGGAAAGTGTTTTCAAAGAAGCAGTCTGCCTTAGCCTTGCGATAAGCTATGAGCAGATCCTCGATGTTAAGCGAATCCCAACCTTCAAATCTTGCTTCATATGACATATGTGATTTTCCCTAATCTAAAGCTTGAACAGAGTTGGCAAGCCTTTTCTCTTGACCAAAGGGTGTTGTATAAAAGCGCTGTTCAATGCCGTAAAGCAACAACTTCAATTCATCATCAGTAGATATTTCAAACTTCTGGTTCGGCTGATCAAAACTAAGCTTCTGCTGACAGTAGTCGTCAATATAACCGAGCAAATTGGTTCTATCATCGGCAGACATGGCTTGAAGGGTAGTCATAGCAAGACCAATACGTTTTCGATTTGGTTTTGAAACGCCATTTACGTTGTAGTCATTGCTCAGCTCAATGAATGATTCATCTAAAAATTGTTCCACTTCAGCGCTTGTTGCTTCTTTGTAAAGTTCATCTATGCCTTTAAAAATACTGGATATGGTTGCCAGGTTTCTAAATATCAACGTGCCTGACGCTTTATAATAAACTGCATCAGGTCGGGCGTTTACCACTAGCCGATTTTTACTATCTTCAAGCTCTGCTATTTCTCCAAAAATAAGTGTCTTGCGCTTGATAAAAAGGCTTGGAGTGATTTTCTGAAAATAAAAATCATCGCCCTGAACAGAAAAAACGTAGGCAATTTTTGGGAATTGGTCTTTGCTCAGGTCATCGAAATCTTTTGAGTCAAAAGCCTGTTTAAGTAAATCAATGCAAAAGGCTTTATGGCTAAATTGTTCAATTTTAAACCAGGAATCTTCATCCAAATTATGATCAGGGTTGTAGGCCACGCAGGAATTCAAATCAATGACTACAGCATCAAAAAGCGTTTCATCAGAAATCAGCTTGAAGTGTTGTTTCTTCCTTTTTCCCTTAACTCTGGCAAGTATCTGGTCCATCCTTATCCCCGTTCTATAAATGTGTAATTGTTGATTCGATATGCCACAGGAATCTGAATTTCGTCTGGTCTTTTGTACTTCTGGCGACTAATCAGAAAAATGGCTGTGCCGTTCTTTGTGGTTATGTTGTAGAACTCATAACCGAACAATAAAAATAGAGGGTTAAAGTACAGAGCCTGCGATAGGAATGTAAAAATGAACAATACGCTGTATACAAACCCAAGCGTTTCCCAGTTTCCTATGCTTAGTGCGACAAAAAAGTACCCCAGGTAACTGGGCAGAAAACTGTTATTTGCATGCTCAATACTTTTCACCTCGCCAGACTTGAAGTCATCTTTCCCCAGTTTGGAACTTAGTAGAATGCTGGCACCAGTGGAAAACACAGGGATAAGGAAATAAAGCAGATAAGACACCGCGTTCGGGATCATCCCCGTCCAACTCAGCCATTCGACGCCACTGAAAATCTGGCCCAATGTATAGCCATTCTGCACAAGAAAGATAATCACCAGAAGAGATGTGGCGTTGAATGTTAGTAGAAGCCGGAACGCAGTGTTTATTATCATTTTACCGTCACCTGACCGTTCATTAGCATGGGGAGGAGCCAGTCACGAAGCTTGACTAGCTCTGCACTTTCCTTTTCCAATGAATGGATTTGCATAAAAATGGGCTCAACAATTTTTGAAAACCTGTCAACTATTTCCTTTTCACCATGTGCCAATTGAAAAGATTTAAGCACCCCATGTCTTATCCCTTTATGAACGCTTCCCGAAGAACTGTTCCTAGTAAATGCTTTCATCTCCTTTGACGATAGCAACATATATAAGTAGGCAGGAGTTACTTTGCTAGAATTTGGCCTCAACGTAAACACGGATTCGTTGATATTCCAGTTGGTAGGCTTTTCCTGTATTAAATAGGTGACACCAACTGGTTGAATGCTTGTAAACAAAACGTCCCCAGGCCGGAGTTGAGAGCGGCGATCAATAATCGTTAGAGCTTCGTCATCAATCTTGTCGCACTTATCATCAAGAACTATTTTCCCATCAGTGACGTTCTTGATTGTCACGTAGTAATTATTACCTGCGCCAAGTTTGAAATTATTTCTAGGATTTAGCCCAGTACCTGAATGTTCTATGATCTCTTCGAGTTGAACTACTGTCCATCTATCTGGAATTTCCCGCTTCAGGGTTGGGTTGTAGACCATTTTTCCGCCGGAGGTTTTGTAGGGTTTTCCGTTGGCGTCGGAGAAGTCGAACTGTACAAACCAGTAGTCGTACAGAGTTTTGGCCATGGCTTCCAGCTCGGCGTTAATGCGGTTGTTGAGTTCGATTTTTTTGTCGATTTCTGAAAGAACAGTAGAAATTTTTATCTGAGTCTTTTTTTCAGGAAGTTCCGCTTTAATTTGGTGAACAAAGTTCCTATTCAGTGTCGGATTTGAAGAGCCCGAATCTAGCCGTTCTAATCCTAACTTCTTGAGGAAATAGAAAATAAATTTTGGATTATTGCCCTTAAAATCTTTAACCCATAAGGTGGTGTCATGAGGCCAGTAATCCGAGTCAACATAAAAAGCACTACCTAGCGTGCCTTTTCTTCCGATGATAACGCCCGGGCCTGCTGCCCTAAATTCATTGTGGTAGCTTGATATTCCGCCTGACGAGACGACAGGATAACAACCTACCGTCTGCTCTTTTTTGGTAATATCAAACCCTCTTTGCAGAGTGATATAGTCACCGATGGTCGTTCCCAGAGGATTACTCATACTTCAACCCCACCAGCTGCTTTTTAATATCCACCTCCAATTCGCGAGACTGGCTAAACATGTTATCCAAATTTTTAGTAAACCCTTGCATTTTTTCAGAAAACTGCTTCGGGGTAATATCCACATATTCAATTTTTACATCGAAATATTGGCCTGCGCTGAGACTGTAGGTTTTGGCTTCGATATCGTCATAACTCACCGCTACCGAGAAGTCTTCCACAGCCTCTTTGGCATTAAAGGTATCGATAATGTGCTGTTCTTCATCCTGGCTGAGCACGGTCTTCTTGTTCTTACCGTCTTTGATTTTTTCGCCTAGGTTGGATGCATCGACCAGTACCACATCACCTTTGTTGCTGGCGTCGATAAACAGTATAGAAACGTTAGTGCCGGTGGTGGCAAATATATTGGAGGGCATGGAGACCACACCGGCCAGCATTTTATTTTTTACCAGGTGTGTACGAATTCCTTTATCGATGCCTGACTGTGCGGTGATAAATCCGGTAGGCACGACTACAGCCGCCTTACCGCCAGGTTTTAATGAGGCGATGATATGTTGCAAGAACAACTGGTAGATTTCCATCTTGTCCTTGGCTTTGGCCTTGATCTTGGGAATACCGGCAAAGAAACGGGTTTTGTTTTCTTTACTGTCCAGCTCATCGCGGAAATCGCTGAAGTCCAACTTAAACGGCGGATTGGAGACGATATAGTCAAAACGCTTTAAGTCTTTGCCGTCTTTATGGTAGGGGTGTAATACCGTATTACCCTGAATTACATTGGGGATAGAATGCACCAGGTTATTCAGAATCAGGTTAAGCCGCAGCAGGTTTGAGGATTTTTGTGAAATATCCTGCGTATAAATGCTGCAACGGTTTTCACCGATAGCATGAGCAACATTCATTAACAGGGTGCCAGAGCCTGCCGAGGGGTCGTAGCAAGCAACGTTTTTCACTTTGCCACGCTGGGCTTGCGGTACCAGAATTTCGGCCATGATTCTTGCTACAGCGTGAGGGGTAAAATACTCAGCGTATTTACCACCTGAATTGCTGTTGTAGTCTTTAATCAGGTATTCAAAGATAGTGGCGTAGAAGTCGAATTTTTGGGTAAAGATTCGCTCGAAACTGAACTCCACCAACTTGTTGATAATGGCGCGGCAAAAGGCGTCGCGTTTGGATTCGTCGGCAATGTACTCGCTAATGCGGTCAAATAGCACCACCTTGGCGCCGCCGTCGGTTTTTACCGCGAATACGTCATTATTGGTTAGGGCAATATCGCGTAAGGTGTCATCAAACAGTTTGGCAAAATCCGGCGCGTTCTGTTGACTGAACAGATAGCTGATAAAGTGATGCGGTTTTAAGCGTGCGGTATCACCGCCCATTTGCAACTGGAGCATTTCCAGCTCGTCTTCGCTCATGGTGACCAGCACTTCTTCCCACTTTTCGGCCTTGGCGATCTTCTTGTCGATCTTTTTCGCTTCAAAAGCGAATTTGTCGTTCAGGAACTTGTACAGAAAGATTTGGGTGATAATTTTAAATTCGTTGCCGTCATTACCTAAACCATAGTTGGCGCAAATGCTTTTTAAGCTATCGATCAGCGCTTTGGTTTTGTCTTTAAATTCCTGCTCTACCACGATGTATTTCCCGTATTAAATTCTTTCAAGTATTCGGCGACGACCAGGTGATTGATATAGCGCGAGGCGTCGGCGTTGAGTTGTATGTTTTGTTCACCATTGAAGCGTCTGATCACCAGGGGCATCATTTGGCGTTCAAAGTAGCTTTCGTTATCCAGTATTTGGCTGTTATTCAGTACCTGCTCATCGGCATCCTGTTTTACCCCAGTGAGCGCTGCAAAGACCTTGCGCTCTGACTCACTGATGTCGCTGTTGCTGTGTTGGCGCTCTTGTAGCCGTTTATGGATGCGGGTGTATTTGGTATCGCCCAGGTACTTTTGGCGAAGTTGGTTGTTTTGTCGGTTTAGCTCTTTGACGCGCTCGTGGATCTTGTTGAGGGCGTCAATGTTGGTCACCATTTCATCCTGTGTGACTTCGCTGAGGTTCTTTTTCTTGAAGAGCCTTTCCAGTTCTTCCTTGAGGCTGACAAACTTTGGGTCTTGCTGGTCAAAATTACTGGCCAGCGCCTCGCGTGTCTGGCGCAGGGTGTTTTTTAGTTTGTCTGCCAGTACCAGTTCTTCTTCGCCGACTTTGATGAACTTAAAAATAACGTCTTCAAGGGCGACATTCAGTAAATTGGTGTTATCCGTGCCTTGTTCAATGCTTTCTTTGAGGTTGAGCAGGTCCAGGTGGTTGCAGGTTTCCCGATAGAGAATATTCAGCTTGGCGAAGTCCAGCTCATCCAGAATGCTGTACTCACCTTGCAGGCGGATGAGGTTGTAGAGGCTTTTCGCATCGCCCAGCGCTTTTTTAAGCGCCAGGATGGTTTCCCTATCCTGAATATGGCTGATCTGATCGGTGAAGACCTCGGCATTTTCGATGTCGAAGCGAAACAGTACATCTTTGATGTGTTCGATTTCCTGCTTTATTTCTTCCTGGGATTTGAACAGGTTGGAGTAGTGCTCCATTTCGTCACCCAACTCGCCGTTTAGCTCGTTAAGATAGCGCTGATTGGTTTCTTCAAACTCTTTGCTGATATCCGCGAAATCAACCACGTAGCCATAGCGGAAGTCTTTATAGGTGCGGTTTACCCGCGTTAAGGCTTGCAGCAGGTTGTGCTTGCGGATCACTCTGCCCAGATAAATTTTCTTTAGCCTTGGGGCGTCAAACCCGGTTAGCAGCATATTGAATACGAACAGGAAGTCGATTTTGCCAGCTTTAAAGTCTTCCACCCAGCCCTTGCGCTCCTGTTTGGAACCAACATCGTGCAGAATCAAAGCGGCGGTGTTTGGTTTGTTATTCGGCTTGTTATTTGGTTTGGCCTGATTCAAATAGTTTGGCCTGGATTCCGCCACTTTTGGTAAAGCATTGGGTAAAGGTTCAACTGCGTTGGGAAAACTGACTAGGTTGGAAGCTACTTGGGCTTGAAACAGTTGGAACATTTGTCGGGCTTGATCCGCGCTGTCGCAAATAACCATACCACCAATACTGGCATCGTTATAAGCTCCTCGGCTTTTTTCAAAGTCAGTAATAATGTAGTCGAGCATGGGCTCGACGAAGCTGGGGTGAGCGTAGATATGCTTGCGGTCCACGTCACCCATTTTAACTTCCACTTCATCCAGGGCTTGTTGCAGCACCATTTTATAGTTGGTGGCGATCTCTTCCCGGATCAGGCGCAGTGTGTAGCCATCAGCAATCGAAGCGTTGTAATAATATTTGTGAATGTATTCACCGAACAGAATGCGAGAATTGTAATCGTCGCCTAACAGTGGCGTACCGGTGAGACCAATTTTGATGGCATTGGTGTCTGACTGGCTCAAATTCGCCAGAAAGCTGCCTTTAGGGTTGTAGCTGCGGTGAACCTCATCCAGAAAGTACACGCGCTGGATAGCAACATCGTAGTCCTTGGTCGAGACGATATCCGGATCGTCTTTAAATTTCTGGATGTTCACCACCGTGATTTCAGGCTTGCCAGAATGGTTATGGATAACCTGCGTTGCTTTAATGTCACGGGTAAAGGCTTCACGGGAGCTTACGGTGTGTACAGTCAGGCCGCGAGCGGTGAATTCCCGCTGCGCTTGTTGCAGCAAGTCCAGCCGATCGACAATGAAATAGAATTTGGGAATGACCTTCCGCTTCTGGAAGTAATCGGTCAGAAAGCGAACGTTATAGAAAGCCAGCGCTGTCTTACCGCTGCCTTGGGTGTGCCAGATGATGCCCTTTTTAACGCCTTCATTGAGTTTATTTTCGATAGCTTTGGTGGCGAATAGCTGCGGATAACGCATGATGTGCTTTTGTAGACCGTCAGTCTCTGACACATAGGCGAGCGCATAACCCAGGATAAACGCTAGCCGGTCTCTGCTGAGCAGGGATGTGCAAATGCTGTTGGTTGGTCGATTCGGGTCTTTATTGACAATGAATTCGGGATTGCTGCGAATGACTTCCAGGTTGGTGTCCTTCAACACCTTAAGTTCATCTTCATCCGCTAGCGGCTTGAGCAATGCCGTAAGGTTCAGGATTTCTTCTTCACGGAAGTAATTGAAGACCGGTTTATGGTAGGAACTGCTGGCGTAGAATGCGCCCTGAACAGGTTCCGGGTCGCCGTCGTCGTACTCCATATTGTTGGAGAAAATCATGAATTGGGTGATATTAGCAAAGCGCTTGAACTTGGGGTTCTGGAAGCGTTTGTTGATGCGATCTCGCTCCGCCAGTATGCCTTCACGGTTATTCGGTTTTTTCACTTCGATAAAAATCAACGGCATGCCGTTGATCAGCAGAGTGACGTCTGGTCGAAACTCTTCATCGCCATTCTGGCAGGTCAGTTCGGTAACGACGTGAAAGCTGTTGTTGTTGAAATTCTCGAAGTCGATCAGCTTGGTATTTGAGCGGTCGGTTAGCCGTTCAAAAAAGGCGCGCCCCAGGTCTTCATTATCAAGTTCCAGCTTGATGTCTTCGAGCAAGCGGGTGATGTTTTCTGGTTCAAGGCCGGGGTTTATTTTTGCAATAGCGGTAGTAAAAAGTTCTGGGAATATATTGGTGCTTAAATCCCAGCGTTGGTCTTTGAGTGACAAATAGCGGTAGCCCAATCTCATCAAGTGAAGAATTGTAGGAATTTTTACCCGGGTATCTTCATTAAATTTCATTTATACGCCTGTTCTATTTGGTATGCGGCTACAACTTAACATCTGTACTACCTATACAAATCAATTTAATGAGCGGGTGTACCATGTCGCTCTTCCTTTCCCGTGCCTTTGGAGAAGATTGGCACTCACCAATTCCCGCAATCTGACTTTGAGTGTATTCTGATTGGCCCCTGTCAGCTCAACCATTTCAGCAATAGTTAGCCGGTTATGATTGTTAAACAGCCCCAGTACCTGAACGGACAAGGTGGGTAAATCAGCATCGGTATTTGTTTGTGGTTGTTCTTTATCTAGCGATACTTTATCTAACTTTTCTTTATCCAGCTGCTCTCTATCTAACTTGACTGAAAGATTACTCTTTTGTTTTTTCAAACAACGCAGGAAAAAACCAAGCCAGGGTTGCCAGTCGGCCACTTCGGTTTTTAGGGTTGTCTGCGTGCGCCTTAAGGCTTTGTAATAGAGGTCTTTGTTTTCTTCAACAATGCTCTCTAGTGAGGCATAGGGCACATAGTCATAACCGGCACGCAATAGCATCAGTGTTATCAGGATACGAGATAGTCTTCCATTACCATCTTGAAAAGGGTGAATAGCAAGGAATACGACATTAAACACAGCGATAATTAACAGAGGGTGCATTGATGCTTCGTCAATGGCTTTGCGCGTCCAGCCTACCAGTTCTTCCATTTCCCTTGGGGTATCAAAGGGTGTGGTGGTTTCGAAAACAATACCGATTTCTACACTATTCTCGTCTATAGCTACAACCTGGTTGGAAAGCGTTTTGTAAGTACCCCGGTGGCGTTCGTCTTTGGTGCTGTGCCTTAGTAATACCTGGTGTAATTGCCGGATATGATTTTCAGTGATGTGCAAATCTTCATAAGCTTGAAACACCATATCCATTGCTTCGGCATAACCAGCCACTTCCTGCTCATCACGGGTTTTAAATGAGGTGGATGTTAGATTGGATAGCAGTGTTTCAATCTGGATATCTGTCAGCTTTGCGCCTTCAATCCGTGTAGATGAACCAATGCTTTCGATAGTTGCGACTTTCCGCAACTGCTGAAGCCGGTCGGGGGACATTGTTTTGAGTAATTCCCACTTACCCTTGAACTCGTCCAGTTCTGCTATTAGCCGCAACAGTTCCTGATCAATGGTGATTTTCGGTTCTTTCATTTCAGCCTCTGGCCGCTCCTGCCTGTAAAATGCTATACCCGATCTTATTACCTGATTATACCCGATAATACCTGATTTGATAGGCAGGTGGGATTAAAAACCATCTCAATAAGGATGTTCAGCCTTTTTGACTCAAAAAAGAGAGCAAATTAAATTATGTCGGTATTTATGACGGTATAAAGGAAAATTGAACTTAGTAAAAGCCTTATAAAACAATACGGTAAAATAATTTTTCAAGTCCGGCTCCGGGCACCAATAAAATCAATAAGCTAAAGTACAAAAAGTAAGCCTCC
>ERZ1027208.466-NODE-466-length-15710-cov-42.887001_pt1 | contig 15710 bp, 17 predicted proteins | sample MGYA00520867_ERZ1027208 | MGnify/ENA primary metagenome ERZ1027208 (study PRJEB33311, sample SAMEA4378413) | marine metagenome | biome: Marine biome; feature: Fjord; material: Water | collected 2014-07-20T08:00:00Z/2014-07-... | depth 75 m ...
GGGTGCGCTCTATCCAGCTGAGCTACCGAGGCGCTAACCTATTAAAGAATAATTAAACTGCTTATTAGACACTTTTTCTTAGGGGGAGAATGATAGCACCAATGAGTCATTGTCGGAATAGTTTGAAACAATAAAATACATTAATCAACAAGAGTGACCATCGTGTAAATTATCCGGGTTATTTTTTTGTATTTTGTCGTTGGTATTCAGTAATAAACATGCGGATATTTTTATTCTCTTTGGGAGGTAAGTTAAGAAACTCGCAGCCCACCCTTGTATATCCACTTTGAGGAATACTCTTTACAGAACATGCTATTAGGTCCAGGTGGATTAAATGCCCATTTTTCAACTCTAAGCGGCAGGGAGATAATAAATCGCCTTTTTTAATGTAAATATTAGAATGAATAGCTAGGGAAAGGCCGCCGTAACTTATGTCAAGAATGAAGCCAGTAAGTGTGTTCTCGGAATACTGGACGGACCCAGAAAATTTATATTTTTCAAAATTATCTAATGAAATACGGAAAAACGATCTTTTTTGTGGGTGATAAATTCTGTTAGGGAACGAGCAAAGGTAGCCATTAGCTTGAGCCTTTATAGTTGTAACAGAAAAGTTAAAGGGGACGGCTTTGTATTTTGCATGTACTTGTAATGCTAAGTCAGGCAGGACCTTATTATGTGCTTCTCGTGTGTTAAGTTGATCGAGGATAATGTTGTTATTTGTAACAGATAGTATGCGGCTTGTGTATTCAGATTTGTCGTCAAATATAATCGATGCCTGAACCCGAGACTCTACCATTAAGTTAAGCATGCGTTTAACTTGGCTAACCTGTGTTATAAAGTTAGGGTTTTCTGAGTTTTCTGAGTTTACTGTCGGTTTAATATCCTCAGTGGAGAATGCCTTTTTTATCTGGTTTAGAATGCTCATTGATTAGGCAGTGTTAATGTTCCTAGAAAGCGGGGATGTTGTCGACAGACCGTTTGCTCCATAAGTATGGTGGCTAAGTTCAGACTTTCCATGAAGAACATCAATAGCACGTTGCGTGTATCGTTTATTTAACTCAATGATGGAGCCATTGCTAAAGTTAAGTTCTTTATTCTGGTTAATAAGGTTTTGAATGCTGTCCCAAAGCTGATGGATGATTAACTCAGGTTCTTGCACCTTAATATTATCTAGGAGGGCCTCTAAACCATACAGACCCTCTTTTACACCTTTTTTAACAAGAAATACATGGAGTACCTTTGTGTTCTTTTCAAGTTGAGAAACGAGGCTTTTCTTTTGGCTGGAGGTGGTGATTAGTGCCTCGCTATTACTTGAACTTAAAATGGTCGCTTCTTGTTTAAGTGCCTCGTTAAGTAGGGTGGAGGTATTTTCAAGGGTTTCTAAAAGTTGAGTTAAGTGGTTTAAATCATTCATGGTATGCACCGGAGTTAAGACCCTTTAAGGTCACGTTCATTTTCAATAATTCGATCAGCTATTTTTTCATTATCAATGGTGTATTGCCCGCTTTCTATAGACTGGCTAACTGATTCGACACGTTTTGAATCTACAATAGGTATGTCGCTGAGCGATTGCTCAATTTGCTGGAGCTGTGTTCCTTCGCCGGTTAACTCAAGGCTGTCAGAAGAAGAGGTTTTTGAGGAACCACTGTTTGAGCTGGCGGTGTTTGCTTTTGTTGATTTTTGACCAGAGGTGGACTTGCCCGTGCTGATAGGGCCGGTTTTACTTGAGCTGCGCTTGATATTTATTGACATAGTGTTTCCTAGCAGAGGTGTTGTAATGTATCGGCCATTACAGGCTTTTCTTAATTTATATTCAGGGGATTATGGTTGAACCTGTACCATTTGCTTATTAATGACGATACCCTGAATGATTTTTTTAGTCTTAATGTTCTTCAGCTTAATCTTTTCGCCTGCGCCACCCGCATTCAATGCAATGCCTTTCATGCTAATCTGAAACCCAGGTTTTTTGACAAGGATAGTTACTCTATCACCTTTGTTAATAAGGGTTTGATTTTTTAGGTGAAGCCGATTGAAAAGGTCGCCACGGTTAAGGTTTCGCTTTAAAATATGATTAATAACCAATTCCCTTTCATGGCCTAATAAATAGGAAAAACGGTTGTTTTTTACCTCTATTTGTTGCAAGTCAATATCTTCATCTTTAATTAACTGCCCCCTTTTGAGAGGTTTATTTGCAACAAGCGCCTGATCAAACAACCTAATATTGACAGTCATAAATATTCGCCAAGGTGTTGTCATTGTTGGGCAGCGAATATTGAGGGTGTTCTTGCCCGGAGTTAAAGGTGTTCTTGTCGCTGTTATGGATAAAGGGTCTCTGCACTTGCTAAGCTTTAGGCGGTAGTCAAGGTCACTGACACGTACGCTATATTGGCTGGCTGTTTGCTCTAAATAAGAGCTAACAAAGCCATGTGCTTGCTTCTTTATACCTTCATGCGCCTGGTAAAGGTTTTCGTTGGCGAGTAAGACCTGGAAAGGTAAAATTAAAAAAAATATGCCGATTAGAAACAGTTTCATAGTATATAGTCTATGCTTTAGCATAATTATAAAGAACACATTTCAAATCAAGCATAAATCATGCCGCATTGGTGTCTTTGTAGAGTAAACAAGTAAATTTATTGAGGTTGCACACATGGCAGGAATACTAACAGATATAGATAAGCGTACCCAGCTAGCGGGTACTAATAGGTTGGAGCTACTTATCTTTAAACTTAATGGTAATCAGAAATTTGGTATTAATGTATTCAAAATTCAAGAGGTTATTCAACGCCCACAATTAACCAAAATCCCAGGTGGTAATCCTGTTGTACGAGGCGTTGCACAGCTACGCGGCAAGGATATTCCGGTCATGGACCTATCCATGGCTATCGGTGAGGCCCCGTTAGTGGATGATGAAAACTCATTCGTTATCATTACGGAGTTTAACCGGTCTGTGCAGGGGTTTATTGTTGGCGGGGTCGACCGTATTGTTAATATGTTTTGGAAAGATATCAACCCGCCACCAGAAGGTACGGAAGCGGCTGGTTATGTTACCGCCATAACAGAGGTGGATGATGAATATGTACTGATCATCGATGTTGAAAAAATTCTAAGTGAAGTTAATGGAACCCCAGAAGGCGTCACTAAGGGGCAAGTTGACGAGCGGCTTGAAAAGAAAGGGCATGTGTTGGTTGCTGATGACTCACATGTTGCGCAAAGCCAAGTTAAGCAAGTGCTTGATGATTTGGGGTTGGAGAGCACGATTGTTAATGATGGGCGAGAGGCGCTAGAAACCTTAAAAAAATGGGTGGCTGAAGGAGTAGATGTTCCGTCATTCTTAACCATGGTTATATCTGACATTGAAATGCCTAGGATGGATGGTTATACCTTGGTGACTGAGCTACGCAAAATATCTGATTTAGATGGCCTATATGTCATGTTGCACTCATCTTTAAGCGGTGGGTTTAATGAAAGCATGGTCGAAAAAGTAAGGGCCGACATTTTCATGGCTAAATATAAACCAAATGAATTGGCTAAAGCTATTCAAGCTAGAATGCGCGTACTTCAAGGCTTGCCTGCTAAATATTAAAAGAACAAGGTCCTCAAGCCTATAACCGTATAGGTAATTTAACCTTAAATAAAAAAGCCTCCTTATCAAGAGGCTTTTTTATTACCTATTGATTATTTTCTGAAAAATTAAATCACTATTTATATAGTGTAAAAACTTACGCCTATAAAGCATTAATGAGTACCCGCTTTTCCGCTTTTCCGCCAAAATTGCCGTTTTAAACAAGCCGAATTAAAGCAATATCAATTAAGTCTTTGAAATAAAAAGAAATAAAAATATGGCATGATTTCTGCTTTGTTAACTGTAACGAAACAGGAGTAGCACATGGCAACAACTATTAACTCATTATTTGGCGTACACGAACAAGCACTTATCTACCGCTCAAAACGGGCAGAAGTACTGGCGTCAAATATGGCGAATGCCGATACGCCAGGGTATAAAGCCAGAGACTTTGATTTTAAATCGGTATTAAGTGGTTTAAACACGCCCGCTGCTCATGTTGAAACAACAAATAGTCGCCATATAGGGTTCGATAAAACACCCGCAGCAGTGTCATTGGCTTATCGCATACCAACCAGTGCCTCGCTCGATGGCAATACTGTCGATGCCCAAGTTGAGCAAGCCAGTTACGCAGAAAACGCAATGGATTATCAAACGTCCTTACGTTTCGTCAATGGCAAAATTTCGTCATACCTGTCGGCTCTAAAAGGAGAGTAAACATGTCTTTATATAATATTTTTGATATTTCTGGCAGTGGTATGAGCGCGCAGACAACGCGGTTAAACCTTGTGGCCAGTAATATGGCCAATGCCGATACCGTGAGCAGTAGCAGCAACGAAACGTATCGTGCTCGCCAACCTGTGTTTGCGGCGGTCTTGCAAGATCAAATGAGTTCGCATCAATCTACTGCTAAAGGTGTTCACGTGAAAGGCGTGGTCGAAAGCCAAGCACCCTTGCGTCAAGAGTACGCTCCACAACATCCGATGGCGAACAAAGAGGGTTTTATCTTCAAACCTAACGTTAATATGGTTGAAGAAATGGCCAATATGATGTCGGCTAGTCAAAGTTTTAAAAATAACGTTGAAATGCTGAATACGGCAAAACAACTGTTACAACAAACATTAAAAATCGGTCAATAGGAGTAATTTATGGCAAATGTCGATTTCAATGCGCTACAGAATTTAGGGTTAGGGCAGCAAGAACAAGTTAAAAATGCAAAAAAAGAAGGAGACCTAGGTCAAGGAGATTTCTTGAAATTAATGGTTACCCAGTTAAATAATCAAGACCCGATGGAACCCATGGACAACGGTGCATTCCTTGGTCAAATAGCACAATTTAGTACCGTGACAGGGCTTGAGGATTTACAAACCTCATTTGCTGACTTTGCCTCCTCACTGTCAAGTGACCAAGCATTACAAGCATCAAGCCTTATTGGTCGTAGTGTTTATGCACCGCTCAATGAGGGGTTGTTAAGTGAAGCGGGGATGATCGAGGGCGAATTAACCTTACCTGCCAGCTCCGGTGACGTATCGGTGAAAATTAGTGATACCTCTGGCCAGTTAATCAGAACCATCTCATTGGGAACGCAAGCGGCTGGCCCTGTTCCCTTTAGTTGGGACGGTAAAATGGAAAATGGCGAGCGAGCACCCGTTGGTGGCTATGTCGTGGATGCGCAAGCTCGGATCGACGGGCAAAATTTTGAACTAGATACGAATTTATTAGCAGAAGTCGATAGCGTTACCTTAGCGGGTGCAGGTAAGGGTTTGCAGTTGAATTTAAGTGGTTTAGGCAGTGTTAGTTTTAGCGATGTGTCTCGCATCCAATAATCAATATTAGGAGTATATTATGTCATTTCGTACATCATTAAGTGGGTTAGATGCAGCAGCAACGGACTTATCAGTTGTTGGTAACAATATTGCTAACGCATCAACCACTGGTTTTAAGGGCTCACGTGCCGAGTTTGTTGATGTTTTTGCCACCACCTTTTCTGGGGTGTCAGGTAATACGCCAGGCAGTGGTGTTCGTGTATCATCGGTTTCTCAGCAATTTGGTCAGGGCAATGTCGAGTTCACGTCCAGTAACTTAGACATGGCCATTAACGGTGAAGGTTTTTTCATTGTGAGTGATGATGGAACCGATACCTATACACGAGCCGGTGCTTTTAAGACGGATCGAGAAGGCTTTGTTATCGACAGTTCCGGTCGTAATTTGCAGGTGTTCCCGGCTAATAATAACGGCACCTTTAATACCGGTACTTTGCAGGCACTGCAACTGAGCACCACTGACTCGCCACCACTAGCTACTACAGCTGTCACTCCGATTATTAATTTAAATGCTAATGAGGAAGCCCCGCTTAATGCGTTTGATCCAATTGATGCCGATACATATAACCATTCAACCTCAACAACGGTTTATGATTCACAGGGTAACGGTTTTCCAGCCACAATGTATTATGTGGCAAGTAACCCAACGGCTAATGAATGGCAAGCGTATACCATTGTTGATGGTAATACGCTAACAATGACGGATACGGCTGGAACAGGGACAGTCGACTTCTTTACATTAACGTTTAATGGAGACGGTAGCTTAGCGAGTACGACGATAGATGCGACGGTAGATACGACACGTCAAGTTGCATTCGAAGGTTTAGATTTAGGTAATGGAACTGATTCACTTGGGTTGACATTCGACTATTCCGATATCACCCAATATGGCGGTGACTTCTCAATTTACTCATTAAACCAAAATGGTTTTTCATCGGGCCGTTTAAGTGGTATTGATATTGATCAGAACGGAGCGGTGTTTGCTCGGTTTACCAATGGCCAATCTGATCTGCTTGGTCAGGTAGCGTTAGCATCATTTCCAAATTCTGGCGGCCTGAACCAACTCGGTTCAACCTCTTGGGGTGAAACCTTCAGTTCAGGTGATCGTATTATCGGTTCGCCAGGTAGTTCAGGCTTTGGTGCCTTGCAATCAGGAGCTCTAGAGGCATCCAATGTTGATATTGCCTCACAACTGGTTAATTTAATCACTTCACAGCGTAATTTCCAAGCCAATGCAAAAGCAATTTCAACCGAAGATACGGTTCAACAAGCGATATTGAATATTTAGTTGATGATTCGTTAACGGAGACATAATTATGGATACCAGCCTATACGTTGCAATGAGTGGAGCCAAGCAAGTGTTACTTGCACAGGCAGCCAATGCACATAATCTAGCCAACGTGAGTACCACGGGATTTAAAGCTGACCTATCACAATTTAGAAGTATGCCCGTGTATGGGCCAGGTCACCCGTCACATGTGTATGCGATGGCAGAACGCCCCGGCATTGATTTTAAAGCCGGCAGTATGCAACAAACAGGGCGCGAGCTTGATGTCTCCATTAACGGCGAAGGCTTCATTGCTGTGCAATCAAATGATGGTAGCGAAGCATATACACGAGCCGGTGATTTACACGTAACCCCTGATGGATTGTTAACAACGGCAACGGGTTTAGCGGTGTTGGGTAATGGTGGCCTGATCAGTGTTCCAGAAACCAGCAAAATAGAAATAGGTAGCGATGGCACGATCAGTATTCTACCGGCGGGGTCGAATACGGCCACCTTATCGGTGATTGACCGTATTCGCTTGGTTAAGCCTGAACTGGCTGAGTTAACGAAAGGTAACGACGGCTTATTTAGAATGAAAAGTGGTTTGGCAGCAGATGAAAGCGCCGAAGTATCGCTATTTAGTGGTGCAATCGAGGGTAGCAACGTCAGCGTGGTTGACTCGATGGTTAACATGATTGAGCTGGCGCGTAATTTTGAAATGCAAGTCAAAATGATGAAAACAGTCAATGAAAACGAAGCAACAAGCGCACAACTGCTGCGCATAGGATAGGAGAAGATAATGTCAACACAAGCAATGTGGATCAGTAAAACGGGTTTAGAGGCACAGCAAACAAGAATGGCCGTTATTTCTAATAACCTAGCCAACGTCAATACAACAGGGTTTAAAAAAACACGTGCCATTTTTGAAGACTTGTTGTATCAAAATGTTCGTCAAGTGGGCGCTCAAAGCTCGCAAGATACGGTGTTGCCAACAGGCTTACAAATTGGCACAGGGGTAAGAACCGTCGCCACAGAAAAAGCACATACTCAAGGGACTGTTCAGCAAACTGAACAATCTTTGGATATAGCCGTATCCGGTCGAGGTTTTTTCCAAGTATTACGCCCCGATGGTGAAATTTCATACTCCCGTGATGGCAGCTTCAAACTGGATTCAACCGGGCAATTGGTGACTTCGGGTGGCTACCCATTAGAACCCTCTATTACCATTCCAAGTGATGCGTTAAGCGTGACGATTGGGGTGGATGGAACGGTGAGTGTTTTACAACCAGGCAGTGGTACGCCCTCGCAAGTGGGTAATATAACCTTGGCCGATTTTGTTAACCCAACAGGGCTTGACCCCATTGGTGAAAATCAATTTAGAGAATCATTATCTAGCGGCAGTCCAACAGTGGGTACACCAGGACAATCAGGGGTTGGTTTACTGCAACAAGGAGCGCTGGAATCATCTAATGTAAATGTGGTTGAGGAAATGGTCAGCATGATTGAAACGCAACGAGCTTATGAAATGAACTCGAAAGCCATTTCAACCTCAGATCAAATGATGCAAGGGTTGATTCAAGCCCTATAGGAGCAGACGGATGAAACTCATTAAATTGCTTGTTTTACTGTCCATGTTACCGGGCTGCGCCATGATGGATGATATGGCCAAGCCTCGGCATGATCCTGAATACCTGCCTGCAAAGCCTGCTTCATACCAAATACCGCAAAGCAATAATGGCTCTATTTACCAAGCAGGCTATGAAGTGAGTTTATTTGAAGACATTAGAGCGAGACGGATCGGTGATATTTTAATCATCAATTTGGTGGAAAACACGAATGCTAAAAAAGCCGCCGATACCGATCTGAAAAGGACCAATGAAAGCAGTGTATCTGCACCAACGATACTGGGCATGCTTGACCCATCTTTATTAGGTTTGAATTTGAATAGCGCTCTGGGTTCAGGCAGTAATTTTGCCGGTGAATCTGAAAGTACTCAGAGCAATAGCCTAAGTGGCAGTATTACCGTAAGTGTGGTTGATGTCTTACCCAATGGTTATTTAAAAATTCGCGGTGAAAAACGTGTGCGCTTAAATCAAGGTAATGAATACGTGCGTTTGGCGGGCATTATTCGTCCCAGCGATATCGGACCAGATAACAGCGTAGCGTCAACTAAAATTGCCGATGCCACCATTATGTATACCGGTGAAGGTGCGTTAGCCGATGCGAATAAAATTGGCTGGTTAGCACGGTTCTTTATAAGTGCGGTGTTCCCGTTTTAAGGAGTTAATATGAAAAACATTATCACAGCATTATTATTGTTCAGCTTAAGCCTATCGGTTGCGTATGCCGAGCGGATAAAAGACCTTGCATCCATTACTGGCGTGCGTTCTAACCAATTGGTTGGCTACGGTATTGTAGTGGGTTTAAACGGCACTGGCGATAAGGTTAAATCGGGCGATTTTACCTCACAAAGCATGCGCAGTATGTTAAGCCAAATGGGGGTGAAAATTCCCGCTAACGTACAAGTCAAATCAAAAAATATTGCCGCTGTTATTATTCACGCCAGTTTGCCAGCGTTTGCCAGTCCGGGGCAAAAAATTAATGTCACGGTAAATGCCATTGGTGAAGCCAGCAGCTTGCGTGGCGGCAGCTTACTCATGTCGCCGCTAAAAGGTGCCGATGGCAAAGTGTATAGCATCGCACAGGGTAACTTGGTAGTGGGGGGCTTAAGTGCCTCGGGTGCAGATGGTTCAAAAGTGAGTGTCAATATCCCAACCGTTGGTAGTATCCCAAATGGTGCAACCGTTGAACGCACGGTGTATAGCCCCTTTAATGAAGGCAATAGCATTACTTTAAACCTGCACAGTTTTGACTTTACCACCGCTAACCGCCTGGCTAATTCAATTAATACTGCAATTGGCCCACAAACGTCGCACACCATCAATGGCGGCAGCATTAAGGTGAATATGCCGCGTGACCCTGCGCAGCGAGTGGCCTTTATGAGTTTACTAGAAAATTTAGAAGTACAGCCTGCACAATCAGCGGCTCGTATTATCATTAATTCAAGAACCGGCACTGTGGTCATTAATAACCAAGTTAAAGTACGCGCAGCAGCGGTATCACATGGTAATTTAACCGTCACTATTACTGAAAGGAGTAATGTCAGTCAGCCTGCGGGTGGGGCTTTTTCAGAAGCTGAAACAGTGGTCACGCCAGAAACAGAAATAAGTGTCGTCGAAGAGAATAAACGGATGTTTGTTTTTGATCCGGGTGTGTCGTTGGATCAAATAGTGCAGGCAGTTAACCAAGTAGGCGCTGGCCCAAGTGATTTGGTGGCTATTTTAGAAGCCTTAAAAGGTGCAGGTGCTTTAACTGCCGAGTTAATCGTGATATAGGCATGAGTATCTCAAACTCACAAGCCGATATCTACGCTGACTTTAACGGCCTTGCCCAGCTAAAAGTAAAGGCCGGCGGTAATAGCAACGATAAAGACGAAGCATTAGGTGAGGTAGCACGCCAATTTGAAACCATCTTTTTGAAAATGATGCTGAAAAGCATGCGCGATACGGTACCAGAATCTGAGTTAATGGATAATGATAAAACCCGTTTTTATCAATCAATGTACGATGATCAAATTTCCTTAGATTTAAGTAAGCGCGGCGACTTAGGCTTGGCGCAGATGATCGTTAATCAAATGGGTGAATCAGGTGCCCCTAAAACTCATAAAACCTTAGATGGTTTAGCCAGTTACCGACAAGCAGCCGTTCAACAAAAAGCACCAAATATTCCTCACGAACGGGTGGAATTACCTCGTGTGATCGCTGCTACACAGTCGCTGAGTGCCGGCATAAACTCCATTGACGAGTTTGTTAATACCCTAACAGAACCCGCCAAAAATGCCGCCAAGGCGCTAGGCGTAGATGCTCAAGTGTTACTGGCTCAATCAGCATTAGAAACCGGCTGGGGTAAGCATGTCATGAAAGACAATGCGGGGCAAAGTAGCCACAATATGTTTGGTATAAAAGCCTCGCATGGCTGGCAGGGTAAAACCGTGAACGTACAAACGGTCGAATATGAGCAGGGCGTGGCGCAAAAACGTCAAGCGACGTTTCGAGCCTATGACTCTTATGAAGACAGTTTTAATGATTACGTACAATTTTTAAAGCAAAACCCACGTTATTCAGAAACGTTAGCAAGAGTTGATTCCAATGAAGCGTTTGTCAAAGGGCTACAAAAAGCAGGCTACGCAACAGACCCCGCGTATGCTCAAAAAATTATGTCAATTCTAGGTCGCGATCAACTATCGGCGGTTACACCTACGCCTTCAGTAAATCTAGCGCAAGCCGATAACGGTTTATAGGAGATTAAATGAATAATCAAGCTCAAATACAAAGAGATTCCCATGGGTGACTTACTAGCAACGGGTCTATCGGGGCTAACGGCATTTAAAAATGTGCTCACAACCACCGGGCATAACATCACCAATGCCACGACCGAAGGGTATAGCCGGCAACGAGTAAGCTTAGAAACGCAAACGCCACAGTTTAGTGGGGCAGGCTTTGTAGGATCAGGCGTATTTACCTCATCGGTTTCTCGCTTATATGATAGTTTCTTATCAACCGAATTTCGCAACAGTAGCGCTGCGGCTTCTGAACTAGATACGTATTATGAATTTGCCAGTCAAATTGACTCAGTATTGGCCAACCCAACAGTCGGTTTAAGTACCGCCTTGCAAGACTTTTTTAATGCGGCGCAAGATGTGGCGGCAGATCCAACCTCTATTCCAGCTAGGCAAGTGATGCTATCGGAAGGTGAGGCCTTGGAAAACCGTTTTAGCACCATGGATAATTTATTCGGTGATATCACGACACGGGTTAATAACCGTATGGCCGATACCATCACCGACATTAACTTACTGTCGGAAAACATAGCCAGCCTTAACCAAAAAATTGTGGATGTAGGCGGCTTAGGGAGTTCACCCAATGATTTATTGGATCAACGTGATAACTTAATTGACCAACTATCAACCAAAGTGAATGTTTCCACCAGTGTGCAAACTGATGGTTCGGTTAATGTTTTTGTGGGCAGTGGGCAATCCTTGGTATTAGGCTCACGCAGTAATGAACTCGGCCTAGAGTCAGCTGGTTTTGATGCCAGTGCCTTAAACATTGTTTTCAAAGAGCAAACCGCCAATGTTAATATTACCCGCTTTATGACCGGTGGAGAATTAGGTGGGATTGTTCGCTTTAGAGATGAAGTGCTGGATCCATCCATTAACACCCTAGGGCAAATTGCCGTTTCCTTAGCGCAAAACTTTAACGACCAGCACGCTAATGGCGTTGATTTGAATGGTGATCAAGGGCTTAACTTTTTTTCTGCGCCGAGTGTTCTTATAGCCAGTGATACGGCCAATACAGGGTCGTTAACCGTCAGTTATGCGACCGATGTGTCGGCCTTAACGACCAGTGACTACGTGCTAACAACTGACGCAACAAATGCAAACTATACGATCACGCGCTTATCCGATAATACGCAAACAACAGCGGCCATTCCAGGTGCGCCTAGCATTATAACGGTCGATGGTTTAGACATAGACCTCAGTGCTGCAGCAGCAAATGATGAGTATAGAATTCGACCTACGCGAGCAGGTGCCTCTTCTTTTGCCATGAGAACCACTGATCCCAAAGACCTTGCCATTGGGATGCCTGTTATTAGTACAGAATCGGCCAGTAACTCTGGCACGGCTGGTTTAAGTAAGCTTAACGTGTCGGCCTACAGCGGTGCGACATTGGCAGATGTTAGCTTGGTTTATAATGATACAACATCAGCATATGACATAACAATTGGTGGTGTCCCAAGTGGTAGCGTCGCGTATACTGCCAGCACCGACAGTGGTGCCTCGTATAACGTAGCGGTAACCGGCTTTGGTGATATTAGCTTTACCCTAACCGGCCAGCCCAATAACGGCGACAGCTTTACCCTAAGCGACAATGCAGGCAGTAATTTTAGCGTGGGTGATAACAGAAATGCGCTGTTATTATCGAATTTACAAACAGCACAAACCTTGTCAGGTGGTACCGCCAGTTTTCAAGATGTCTATGGGCAAATTGTTGCTGATGTTGGGCGTAAAACAAAGTCGGCAGAAGTCAATGGCGCAGCCCAGCAAGGTTTCTTAAACCAAGCGATTGCCTCGAAAGATGCGGTTAGTGGGGTTAATTTAGACGAAGAGGCGGCCAATTTGGTACGTTTTCAACAGGCATATCAAGCGGCTAGCCAAGTGGTCATGACCTCAAGAACCATTTTTGACACCTTATTAGGAGCTTTTAGATAAAATGGACAGAATATCAACAAACCTCTCGCAACAACTGGGCATTAACTCTATTTTGTTACAGCAAAGTAAGGTTAATTACACGCAGCAGCAAATCTCCTTGGGTAAGCGCATTATCAGCCCATCAGATGATCCTGCGGGCAGTGTGCAACTGCTTGATTTAAGCCAGGCAATTAGCCGTTTAGAGCAGTTTCAAGCCAATAACGACTACGCACAAAACCGCCTAGGCTTGTCTGAAAGCACCTTGCAAAGTGTTACCTCAAACTTGCAGCGGGTTAGAGAATTGGCAGTTCAAGGCTTTAACGATGTGAACACCCCAACCGATAAACAATCCATCGCACAGGAAATGTACCAGCGCTTAGATGAAATACTGGCCTTAGCCAATACAAAAGATGCCAATGGTGACTACCTGTACGCGGGGTTTAACACACAAACAAAACCGTTTACCGGCACATCAGCATCGGGTTTATATGCGTACACCGGCGATCAATCGCAGCGCTTCATAGAAATAGGCGAAGATCGCTCATTGGCTGATGGGAACTCGGGTGCCGAGGTGTTTTTTAACCTGCAAGATAAAAATGGTAACCCCGAGGATATTTTTAGCACCTTATATGGCTTAGCTAGTGACCTAAGCAGTAATAACGCGCCTAGAGAAGAAATGGGGTTTAGCATCGATGGTGTGTTAACCGATTTAAATGGCGAAACTCTAACTATTAATGGCTTAACCTATGAGTTTGATGATGGCAGCGGTATCACCCCAGGCAATATTCTGGTTGATATTAGTGATGCAGTAGGGCCAACACCATTAACAAGTGATGAAATTGCTACGAATTTAACCACTGCGATTAATGCCCAGCAAGGCCTAGGAGCTACGGATGTCACCGCAACGGTAACCAACAACCAAATTCAACTGCTTGCCGATAACGAAGGGGAAGGCGCACTCAGTTTTACCGATGGTACAAGCGCGGGCGATATCACCGTTACAGAGCAAATATCCATTCCCTTATATGACCACCTAGATCAAATAGATACTGCACTGAGTCGTATTCTAGATGTGCGTTCACAAATAGGCGCACGATTAAACGTATTAGACAGTCAGGATGAAACCAATCAAGACTTTATCTTAAGCTTGGAGCAAACCAAATCGGGCATAGAAGACATTGACATAGCCGAAGCCATCAGCCGCTTTAACTTCCAAATAGTCTCCCTGCAAGCCGCCCAACAAGCCTACGTAAAAGTCCAAAACTTATCGTTATTTAACTTATTATAAATTAATTGTTGGGCTTAAAGATCGCAGCCCAACCTACAAAAACAACCAATCGGCAAGCCCTAACTATATTGATGTGGACACCCATCCGTAGGTTGGGCTGACATAGGAAGCCCAACAAACCTTATTAAAATTTGCTAAGGTATAGCCTTCAAAACATTGTTAAAAGGAATTAACAATGCAATATCGATGATCGGATATAAAAGGCGCCAGCTATTTTTTCACCGTCAACTTAAACAATCGGAAAACACGTTTATTGGTCGATTATATAGAGGCATTACGTAGCAGTATTATCCACGTTAAACAACGTCACCCATTTACCATTGACGCCATCGTAGTGATGCCCGAACACTTGCATGCCGTATTCACCTTACCTCACAACGATAACAACTACGCAATGCGATGGATGTTAATAAAGTCAGTATTTAGCCGCAAAATACCCAAGAAGGAAACGATCAGCCCAAGCCGCGCATCAAAAAGAGAACGAGGCATATGGCAACGTCGATATTGGGAACATTTAATACGTGATGAACATGATTATCAATCACACATTGATGATATTCATTACAACCCTGTAAAGCACCGCCATGTGCAACGCCCAGTTGATTGGCCCTACTCAAGTATTCATCAATATATAAAACGTGGAGAATTACCCAAAAATTGGGGTGATGATTACAACGATCGTAAAAAGAATCGAGGCGAAAGGTGATAATGAATGTAGGTTGGGCTGATGCAAGAAGCCCAACACGTCAAGCTCACAAATCAAGGAAATACATGGTGTTCAAGCGTGTTTTTTAGGCTTAAAAAGCGCAGCTCAACCTACAAAGACTGTAACGCCCAAGGTTTGTTATAAACAAATGAAATTAATCCTAAAGGTTCCAAACATTAAGCCGATAAGCTAGTTGGAGACGGTAAATGTCTGTAAGAATTAGAAGATATATCCGTTAGTTTCAAATATGGGTAAGCATACGCTTACAAAGGAGCATAAAATGCCTCAGATTATTAATACCAATATTGCGTCATTAACGGCGCAGCGTAACTTAAACAGTTCTCAAAACTCATTAAACACATCTTTGCAACGTTTATCATCTGGCTTGCGTATCAACAGCGCAAAAGATGATGCTGCTGGCCTGGCTATTTCAGAGCGATTTACCACACAAATCCGTGGTTTGAATCAAGCATCACGTAACGCGAATGATGCTATTTCACTCTCACAAACAGCAGAGGGTGCGTTGGGTGAAATTGGTTCTAACTTACAACGTATTCGTGAATTAGCGGTACAGTCAGCCAATGCCACCAACTCGGCATCTGATCGTGCAGCGCTAGATTTAGAGGTGCAACAGCGTTTAGCCGAGGTTGATAGAATTGCCAGTTCAACATCATTTAATGGTCAAAAAATCATTGATGGTAGCTTTGGTACTGCCGCTTTCCAAGTGGGTGCTAACGTGGGTGAAACCATTACA
>ERZ1027208.467-NODE-467-length-15702-cov-16.651051_pt1 | contig 15702 bp, 12 predicted proteins | sample MGYA00520867_ERZ1027208 | MGnify/ENA primary metagenome ERZ1027208 (study PRJEB33311, sample SAMEA4378413) | marine metagenome | biome: Marine biome; feature: Fjord; material: Water | collected 2014-07-20T08:00:00Z/2014-07-... | depth 75 m ...
GATGTTTATTAGAGACAGGTATACAACCGTTTATACAAATTTTCAATTCACAGGATCATTTCATTTGACGGTGACTGAAGATTGGCGATATCTGACTTTGCTTGGTCGGTTGCCATCTAATCCTTATTTATTATATGCAGGTATCGTACCCGTATTAATCAGGTATGCTTAGGTCTTCAATGTATTAATTTTGTGCCGCTAGAGGCGAGAATAATTACTAGTTTTTGCTTCTAAAACCGAAATTTTTCCACACATTCATATCCAGTAAATAATGATATCCAGTTTATTGTGCTTTATAGCAGGTCATTTTCTCTTACGATTGTCCAAAGTAGTTCGATAAGTGTTTTTCAGTATCAATCTGGATGCAATATTTAGGAATCATGGGGCTCAAGTTGCCAGGGTGAAAGACTTAACATTGACTCTTCTTATTGCTTGCCAGATGATCTACAGGCCCATCAATAATAAGAAGAATTTCATGCCAAATTGGATTAGTCGAATAGGCTTATGTTTAACCATGGTTATCGTTACAAGTTGCGGTAATAGCAATCAGATTAACGAAAATAGCATTACCATTATTAAAGCCAAATCCCTAATTACCCTTGAACCCGAAACCGGTAATGCGGTTGCCATTCAAGCAGGTGAAATCCTCCAAGTGGGAGACTTCGATCAGCTGCTAGACACTCTTGCAGTTACGTATCCAAACAAATCGTTAATCATTGATACCCAGTTTGAAAATGATGTATTAGTCCCTGGGTTTATTAATCAGCATGATCACCCATGGTTAGGTGCTTTAACGTTATCAAGTAATGTTATCTCGTTTGAAGAATGGGTGCTGCCTCATCGTACCTTCCCAAAAGCCAGTACCCAATCGGAATATCGTGGGCAATTAAAAAAGCTGTTATTAGAGCATAAGGATGCCAGTAACCTGTTTTTAAGTTGGGGTTACCACAAGCTTTGGCATGGTGAATTAACCCGACAGGTTCTGGATAACATCAACAGTGACATCCCCATCGCGATTTGGCAGCGATCAGTCCATGAATTTATTGTGAATACCAAAGCCCTTGAACTGTTTAAGATTGATCAAGCGGTGATTGATGGCCTAACCGAGCAGCAAAGAAACCAAACTAACCTAGCAGAAGGGCATTTCTGGGAATCAGGCATGTTGGCGTTATCGGGTAATCTGTTTAAGCACTTGGTGAAGCCAAAGCAATACATTGAATCCCTAGAGATGGTGAAGAACTATTGGCACAGTGCAGGAACAACCCTTGTGGTAGAACCGGGTGGCTTGGTGAATAAAAATTTATCCATTATGCAAAATCATGTGTTTGCCTCTGAAAGCAATCCATTTCATATGGATTACATTGTGGATGGTAAAACCATGGCTTTAAAGCACATGGATAATTTGTTTGAAAAAACAGAAGAAATTCAAACCTGGGGTAAGGGCATGAGCCGCTTTATCCCTAAGCAAATAAAATTATTTTCAGATGGTGCCGTATTCAGTCAATTAATGCAGTTATCAGAAGGCTACACCGATGGCCATCACGGCGAGTGGATCATGGAGCCTGATTTGTTCAAGCAGGCCTTTCAAAAATATTGGGATGCTGGCTACCAGATACATGTTCATCAAAATGGCGATGCAGGATTAGATCTGGTGTTAAACACATTAGAAGAAAACATGATGCGCCATCCTCGAAAGGATCACAGAACCGTGATTGTGCATTTTAGTTATTCTCGTGCTGATCAGGTAAAGCGATTAAATGATCTGGGTGCCATTGTCAGTGTGAATCCGTACTATCCTGTGGCACTTGCCGAAATGTACAGCAAGGTGGGTGTTGGCAAAGAACGCTCTCATGCCATGGTAAGAATGGGGGATTTAAACAAACATGGGGTTAATTTCTCACTGCATTCAGATATGCCCATGGCACCCGGACAGCCTTTGTACCTAATGTGGTGCGCTGTAAATCGTATATCCATCAATGGTAATGTTATAGCGCCCGAACATACGATTACGGCTGAGCAAGCCTTACGCGCCGTTACCATTAATGCGGCTTACTCCATGCAGTTAGAAAATGAACTGGGATCTTTGAAAGTGGGTAAAACAGCCAATATAACGGTGCTTAAGCAAAACCCGTTAACGGTGGACCCAAGTACGATCAAGGACATTGAAGTAATCGCGACGGTCCATGAAGGTCGAATTTTGAAGATTAAAAAGGGGCAGTATAAAGAGGTGACTATATGGGGAATGATCCCTGTGTATTACGATTTAATTTTAGCGAAATTGTTATAACGATATTTGTATGACTGTCACTATAAATATTACTATTAATATAAGTACATATAAGAGTGTCGGCTCGTTAAACAATTCAATTATTGGCCTATAATGAGTGTGATGGCTTGTGCCTTTTTCAAGAGCCTAGCCCGTAACCTATAATGTACTTTACGACAAATCAGATCAAATATTTATCCATTCACAGGCTACCCAAAACCGTCTTATAAAGGGAATATGTCATGAAGATTATTTTTTGTATGTTAGCACTTTTATTAAGTTCAGTTACTTGGTCGCAAGGCTCAACTTACCTAGGTTATACATTTAAAAGTTTAACGTTCTTTGATCAGGGGGCAGATTCATCAGCCATTGAATATGGTGACTCTGCATTTCAAGTATTGGACTTCACATTAAGCATAGGGGATGACTGGATTGTAGGCGGGGTGTTAGATCTTAATCAAGATCAAGAACGCAGTCGTAACATTATGGTTCAGCTAGGGTACGGGGATTGGGGAGCAAGCATCGAGAGCGGTAAAATAGCAGGGCGTTTTGCCTCTGATTCTGATCTGTATTATCAGCCAACCCAAGGTGACTTTGAATACGATTATGAAGGCTTCAAAATTTTTAGTTTTGATAGTTGGAATTCTAAATCAGGGTTTTCATATGCTAAATGGACTCAGCCCTCAGTGGTAGAAGTCAGCCTAGATTATGACGATAGCGCGTGTGCAACCCGATCTTGTGATCTGAGTTGGGTCGACCCAGAAGTGGAGTACACACTTTATGCTTGGTATATGACAAACCTTTTAATGGAAAGGTTAACCAAGGGGGCTGGATATGAAAGTGGATTTAACATGGAAGCCATTTCTGAATTGGGATACTTGACCATCGAAACTTCAGGAGAGAACATCGATCGTGCCAGTCTTATCACTGATCAGGCCGTCAAAAATGAATCCACATCGGGCTTTGCTGCAAGATCAACCATGCAGCTTGGTTATTATGATGGCCACAAAATTAGCGACACTTCGGGTTGGTCATGGGGGGTCGGTTATGAAGTGCATTTTACAGGCATCATACTGGGTGGTCGCTCCACTGTAGATGATGATTATGTCACCACGCCTTCACAGTACATTATTGGTCACGGCCCTTATGCAAAAGTCATGATGCGTATGTGATGCATTAGGTTGATGTAGGTTGGTTTAGGTTGGCTTAGGGCATAACCGTCACCGTTTTCGCATGAGTGTTTCTTCGTATTTATTGTCCTGCCTTGAGTGCTCTTGAGGCGTCATATTTATTTCTGCAGCCATCCTGATCCGGTCTGAATACCATCCCATATGGTGTTATCCCTGAGAATAAACTGGAATTAAGGGGTGATTACTGGCCTGACACAGGGGGGGGAAGGTTACAAAATATACCTTGAGTTCAAGATACTTGTCTGTACACTGGGTTTAATCTTGATATCAAGATACATTCAATATCGCATACTCCGTACGCATCAGATAAAAGGGCAGCATAATGACAGCTTCAACAAACGTAATCGCAAAGAACATCAAATGGTTAATGCTGATCCCAGGCATTGTGACTTGCTCAATGATCTACAACACCATCGACCCACAAGCGGGGCTCATGCAAACGTTTGGAACGGGTATGGAACATCCATTAGCCGAGGTAGTGGTACGAAGCTGGGGATTCTTAATTGCGTTGGTAGGGGCACTAATGATGTACGGGGCATATCAGCCGCAAAGTCGTAATCTTATATTGGTTATTGCGGTTGTTAGTAAGCTGGCCTTCATCTTATTGAACTTGATATATGGACAGGCTTATATCGGCACATCCATTGTGGCCATCGCATTTGATTCGGTATTGATCGTTTTGTATTCCACATACTTATTGCAAAATAGACATGCAGATAAATCAGCTTAAATAAGAAAGGTCCTGAGGGGGATTGATTGAGCGTGTTATAAATGATTAAAGCGGTACAAATCCTTTTGTCCCGCTTCAATCATTCAGTGTTACCTTTTAAATTAAATCGCTAAGCCAACTTTACTTTGGTTTTCGCGATCTAACTTCTCACAAATCCAATTACCAATATTAATCACTTCGTCTAGATCGATACCGGTTTCGATGTTCATGCCATTTAACATAAATAACACATCTTCAGTGGCAATATTTCCACTTGCCCCTTTCGCGTATGGGCAGCCACCTAGGCCTGCCACGGCGGCATCTATTTTGTTAATGCTGTATTCTTGGTCGTGTAGATGTTTACAGTGAATTTACCGATATAGAAATGACTCCGTTTATTGGGAATTACTTGTGAGTCGTAATTAAGCTAATTAGATTTTATATTTTCAGAAAAGTGTTTTTTATTGAAATTAAGTGATCTCTATGGCTTTACCAATAAGTAGGCTTGGCTATTATTAATAGATCGAATTATAGAAAAAAAGACTATGTTTGGATCAAAAAGAATATTAGAGCTAGAGCGCCAGCTGAAGATCTCACAGCAGAATTATGCCCAACAGGAAAGTAAAGTAAATGATCTAGAGTTGGCATTATCGGACGCATATGAACAACTAGCAAGAAATCAAAAGCACACCCACGAAGAGCATTCTATTCAAGAACTTTGGGGTGATACAGGCAACCGACTGACAGATATTAGAACCCATGCGAGTAATTTTGTGGATAGTCTCTCTCAAGAACGTATGCGTATCAGTGAAGCCAGTAGTTTATTCTCTCAAGCGGGACTTGCTCTTGCAGATCTGTATTCTCAGTTGGAAGAAATTCGAGATGAATCCGTTATATCTCAAAATAAAATAGAGTCAGTGAGTGATGTCACCTCTAAAATAAGCGAGTTCGTCACATTTATTGTTGATGTAAGTGATCAAACTAACTTATTGGCACTAAATGCGGCTATTGAAGCTGCAAGGGCCGGCGAACAAGGACGAGGTTTTGCAGTGGTTGCTGATGAGGTTCGGCACCTAGCCAAAAGAACAGGTGAAGCCACTGAGAATATCAGTAATCTTGTATCGGATATCAATAAGCAGACAAATGACACAAAAATAGGAATAGGCCATACCGCCACTAAAACAGAGCATATGACAAACAATACAGAAACCCTAATTTCAACCGTGGGTGAAGTGTTGAGTATTTCGGATCAAATGAAGCGAGTCATTACGCAAGCATCATATGCCTCGTTTGTGACCACGGTGATGATGGATCACATTGATTGGAAGCAGGGGGTTTATCAGAGGTTACAATTTAATGATGCAAATGTTACCAGTGAAATTGTAGACCATACTCAGTGTCGACTAGGGAAATGGTATTTTGAAGGGGAAGGAAAAAACACATTCTCACATTTAAAATCATTTTCCTTGATGGATGCACCTCACATGGCTGTGCATGAAAATGGAAAAAAGGCGTTAGAAGCCAATGCAGAGAAAGATAGGGATAACACGATACTTCATTTGAAAAAAATGGAAGAGGCGAGTGATAACGTTCAAAATATTTTGGACAGTATGATTATCGAAATATTTGAAGATCTAGACAATATTGAAGAAAGAAGAAAAACAGAAAATCATGATGAGGTAGATTTATTTTAATCGAGAGATGGTAGGAATATGAACGCATTATTTCAATCTAACCCAAAGTACCAGTTCGTTACTTTGGGTTTTTATTTCTGATTATGATAGATGCATAGTTTATTTATACCGAGGATTTAGTTAATCCAACTTTACTCTGATTATCTCTATCCAGCTCGCCACATATCCAGTTACCTATCGAAATCACCTCGTCTAGATCGATACCGGTTTCGATGTTCATGCCATTTAACATAAATAACACATCTTCAGTGGCAATGTTGCCACTTGCCCCTTTCGCGTATGGGCAGCCACCTAGGCCTGCCACGGCCGCATCTATTTTATTAATGCCGTATTCTAAGCTGGCATAAATATTCACCAGGGCTTGGCCGTAAGTGTTATGGCAATGCACCGCCAGTTTGTCCACAGGCACTTCTCGGATAACCGCATCTAACATGCGTTTAAACTTAATAGGCGTGCCCACACCAATGGTGTCGCCCAGCGATACTTCGTAGCAGCCCATTTGATACAAATGTTTGCTGACTTCGGCTACTTTCTCAGGATCAATATCCCCTTCATAAGGGCAGCCCACAATCGTTGAAACATAACCGCGCACGGGTAGATTGATTTGTTGGGCTTGGGCCATGATGTCTTCAAAGCGGTTTAGGCTTTCAGCAATGCTGCAATTAATATTTTTTTGCGTAAAGCTTTCACTGGCCGCGCTGAATATGGCAATTTCATCGGCACGATGTTGAATGGCGCCTTCTAAGCCTTTTAAATTAGGCGTAAGCGCGGCGTATTTAACACCTGTTAATTGTTTAACCGTGCTTGCATTCAATTGGTCTAGCACAAGATCGGTGCCCGCCATTTGTGGCACCCATTTAGGTGAAACAAAACTGCCTGCTTCAATTTTTTTAAGGCCTGCTTTTGCAAGGCGCTCAATTAATTCAACGCGCAATTCAGCCGACAGTATATTTTTTTCGTTTTGAAGGCCGTCTCTAGGGCCTACTTCTATTATTTCTACCTGCTTTGGTAAAGACATTGTTAGATTCCAGATAGGTAATTAATTGCTTTAATAACCATGTGGGAGGGCGCTTGCGCGCGAAATATTTTTGAATGGTTCAATATCTATCGCGCGCAAGCGCCCTCCCACAAATGATTGTTTATGTTTAGGCTTCTTCCATTTCAATTAACAGGGCGCCTTCAGCGACTAGATCGCCAACGTTAAAGCTGATCTCTTTTACGGTGCCGTCTTCAGGTGCTTTGATGGCGTGCTCCATTTTCATGGCTTCCATGATCATGAGCACATCGCCCGCTTTAACGGTCTGACCTGCAGCGGTGTCCACTTGAATAATGGTGCCATTCATTGGGGCTTTTAAACTGCCTTGCTGTTCGTCTTGCTGATTGTAATCGTTGACCTTAAATTGCAATTGGCTTTCGCCATCGGCATCGTAAACCCATAAGCGGTTTTCATGGTTGATCACACGGGCACAATGCCATTGTCCATTTACTTCGTATTGAATTTGATCGTTTACCAAGCGCGCATTCACGCATTGCGATTTCCCATCAATTGAAATATTCCAACTGTTCGGGTTTAGCGTATCAATTGAAACGGCTATGTCTTCCCCGTTATTTAGGGTGAAGTGCAATGTCTCACGGGCATTTTGATTTAAGCGAAATGCACTCATGTTGTGCCAAGGGCTTGCGCCGTCATCACTGGCACGTTGCAAGTCTGATGTTCTCGCTTGTCCTGTACTGTTTCGAGACAGCATGTGACTGCAAACAGCCGCTAACAAATGATGTTGTTTAACATCTTGAGCCGTGGTCAGTTGATCGCTGAACTCTTCAATAAACTGCGTGCTCACATTGCCTTGTTTAAAGGCTTCAACGTTAACAACGCGGCGTAAAAACGAAAGGTTGGTGGTCACCCCTGCAATTTGATATTCCTGCAGGGCTTGCTTAAGCGTACTTAGGCATTGCTGACGGTCTTCGCCCCATACAATCAGTTTGCTGATCATTGGGTCGTAGTAGGGGCTGACCTCGTCACCTTGTTTAACACCGGTATCTAATCGAACTTTGCCTTTAATTAACTTGGGCAGTTGTACAAAGTCTAATGTGCCTGTGGTGGGTAAAAATTCATTGTCAGGGTCTTCAGCGTAGATGCGTACTTCCATGCTGTGACCGTTAATGGATAGCAGCTCTTGCGTAACCGGAAGTGGTTCACCTTGTGCCACACTTAACTGCCAAATAACCAAATCTTGGCCGGTGATCATTTCAGTGACAGGGTGTTCAACCTGTAAACGCGTATTCATTTCCATAAAGTAGAATGTGCCCGGGCCGTGGGCTTTCTCTTCGTATAAAAACTCAACCGTGCCCGCGCCTTCATAATTAATGGCTTTAGCCGCTTGAATGGCGGCTTCACCCATGGCCGCTCGATCGGCTTCGTGATACGCCGGGGCAGGGGCTTCTTCTACCACCTTTTGGTGGCGACGTTGAATAGAGCAGTCACGTTCAAATAAATAAACGCCGTTACCTTGCTGATCCATGAATATTTGGATTTCTACGTGACGCGGGCGAGTAATGTATTTTTCAACCAGTAACTTATCATCGCCAAAGCTGTTTAAGCCTTCTCGTTTACTGGCAGAAATGCCCGCTGCAATTTCATCATCGTTTTCGACAACGCGCATGCCTTTGCCACCGCCACCGGCGCTGGCTTTAATCAATACTGGAAAGCCAATCTTTTTAACTTCTTCAGCAAGAAACGCTTCGTCTTGGTTGTCGCCGTGGTAGCCGGGAACCAAGGGAACATTGGCGGCTTCCATTAACTTTTTAGATTCTATTTTAGAACCCATGGCTTCAATGGCGGGTACCGGAGGGCCAATCCAAATTAAGCCGGCATCTTGAATGGATTTTGCAAAGCCTGCGTTCTCAGATAAAAAACCATAGCCTGGGTGAATGGCATCAGCGCGCGCATCTTTTGCTACTTTCAGCACTTTCTCTACTACTAGGTAGCTTTCTTTGGCAGGGCTTGCGCCAATGTACCAAGCTTCGTTAGCTTGTTTAACGTGCATGGCATTTTTATCGGCATCGCTATAAAGGGCGATGCAATGAATGCCAATCTTTTGCGCGCTTTGCATAATGCGCACAGCGATCTCGCCACGGTTAGCAATTAGCAGGCGAGATATTTTTTTATTGTGAGTTTGAGCGCTCATATTATTCTTCACCCTTGACTGTTTTGTTTATCCAGCTGGGCTTTCTTTTATCTAAAAAAGAACCTAAGCCTTCTTGGCCTTCGTCGCTTACACGAATAGAGGCGATTAAATTAACGGTGTAGTCGCGCATAGGTTGGTCGATGGCTCCGCGACTGACGTGCTTGATCAGTTGTTTTGTTTTTCCCATGGCTTGCGGGCTGTTTTGCAGCAAGGCAGTGATTAATGCTTGCCCTTGGGTTTCAAGGTCGGCTTCGTCTTCTGCAGTCGCGTGCAGTAAGCCTAATTGATGGGCTTGCTGGGCATCAAATGCTTCAGCCGTTAAAAAGAAACGTCTTGAAGCGCGTTCGCCCATGGCAGCCACAACAAATGGGCTGATCACAGCAGGGCTTAACCCAATTTTCACTTCGCTTAAACAAAAGCGACTACGTGTAGTAGCAATGGCCATATCACAGCACGCCACTAAACCAACCGCACCGCCGTAAGTGGCGCCGTTCACTAGGGCAATGGTGGGCTTAGATAAGTCGTTTAATCGGTGCATCAGCTCAGCAAGTTGCTGTGCGTCGTCACGGTTTTCTTGTTCAGATAAAACCGCCATGCGTTTCATCCAGTTTAAATCGGCCCCTGCACTAAAGTGTTTGCCGTTGCTGGTTAAAACAACCACGCGAACAGAATCGTCAGCTTCTACCGCATCTAACGCTTCAATAATTTGAGCAATTAATACATCGTCAAACGCGTTATGCACTTCAGGGCGATTTAAAATCAGTTTGGCAACGCCACTTTCAATTTCAATTAATAAATTAGAATCAGTCATAACCATTACATCCTAAAGATTCCGAATTTGGTTTCTTGCGTAGGCGCGTTTAATGACGCACTGATGGCAAGACCTAACACTTCGCGGCTTTGGGCTGGATCAATGACACCGTCATCCCATAAGCGGGCAGAGGCGTAATAAGGGTGACCTTCTTTTTCGTATTTTTCTAACAATGGCGCTTTGAATGTTTCTTGGTCTTCATCGCTGAATGACTCGCCGCGTTTTTCTTTTGCGCCTTTCGTAATAAGCGACATAACACCAGCGGCTTGTTCGCCACCCATGACACTGATGCGTGAGTTAGGCCACATCCACATGAAGTTTGGATCGTATGCTCGACCACACATACCATAGTTACCCGCACCAAAGCTGCCACCAAATACCATGGTAAATTTAGGTACCTTGGCACAGGCCACTGCGTTCACCATTTTAGCGCCGTGCTTGGCAATGCCTTCTTGTTCGTATTTAGAACCCACCATAAAGCCGGTAATGTTTTGTAAAAATATAAGCGGGATATTTCGCTGACAGCACAGCTCGACAAAGTTAGCGCCTTTTTGTGCGCTTTCAGAAAACAAAATACCATTGTTTGCCACAATGCCCACAGGGTAGCCATATATGCGTGCAAATCCTGTTACTAGGGTGGTGCCAAAGCGAGCCTTGTATTCGTCAAAGTCACTGCCGTCTACAATGCGAGCAATAATTTCACGGGCGTCCATGGGCTTTTTAAGTTCTTGCGGAATAATGCCGTACAGTTCTGATGGATCGTATAGTGGCGCAACCACTTCACGTACATCCAATTCGGTTTGTTTTTTCCAATTTAATCGGTCGATTGATTGACGGGCCAATTGCAATGCATGTTCGTCACTTTCAGCAAGGTGATCCACCACACCACTGGTAGATGTATGCATGTCGCCGCCACCTAATGTTTCAGCGTCAACCACTTCGCCTGTGGCCATCTGTACTAGCGGTGGGCCCGCTAAAAAGATGGTGCCTTGTTCTTTTACAATAATGGATTCATCGGCCATAGCAGGCACATACGCGCCGCCAGCGGTACAACTGCCCATGACCACTGCAATTTGCGGAATGCCCATGGCTGACATATTGGCTTGATTAAAAAAGATGCGGCCAAAATGATCTCTATCTGGAAATACTTCGTCCTGTCTAGGCAGGTTAGCGCCGCCACTGTCGACTAGGTAGATACAAGGTAGGTAATTTTTTTGTGCAATTTCTTGCGCACGTAAATGTTTTTTAACGGTTAGCGGGTAATATGAGCCACCTTTAACCGTGGCATCGTTTGCCACAATCATGCATTCAACACCTGAAACCTTGCCTACGCCAGCCACAACCCCTGCGCATGGCACAACATCGTCATACACTTCGTGCCCAGCAAGTTGGCCAATTTCTAAAAAGGGCGAACCTTCATCTAGTAATTGTGCAATACGTTCGCGGGGCAATAATTTCCCACGACTTTTATGACGCGCTTGAGAAGCTTCGCCGCCACCCAATGAAATTTGCTTCACTAGGTTTTGCAGGTCGGTCACTACGTCTAAATTAAACGCTTGGTTTTCTTTAAACTCAGCAGAGTTGGTGTTTATTTTCGAATGTATGACTGGCATATGGCATTCCATTGTGGGAGGGCGCTTGCGCGCGACAAACCTGAGAGGGAGCTGCACATCTATCGCGCGCAAGCGCCCTCCCACAGAAGTTCATTTTAAGCTATTTAGATTCGTTAAAAATCTCACGGCCTATCAACATACGGCGTACTTCTGAAGTACCCGCGCCTATTTCATAAAGCTTGGCGTCACGCAATAAACGGCCAGTGGCAAAATCATTGATGTAGCCATTGCCACCTAATAACTGAATGGCGTCTAATGCCATTTGTGTGGCTTTTTCTGCGCAGTAAAGAATCACACCTGCTGCATCTTTACGAGTGGTCTCGCCACGGTCACATGCAGCGGCTACTGCGTATAGGTAGGCTTTACATGCGTTCATGGTTGAATACATGTCGGCTACCTTGCCTTGAACCAGTTGGAATTCACCGATGCTTTTACCAAACTGTTCGCGGTCATGAATGTAAGGAATCACAAGATCCATGCACGCTTGCATGATGCCGGTAGGGCCGCCTGATAACACCACGCGTTCGTAGTCTAGGCCGCTCATTAATACTTTAACCCCTTGGTTCAAACCACCAAGAATGTTTTCTTCGGGTACTTCGCAGTCTTGGAAAATTAATTCACAGGTGTTTGATCCACGCATGCCCAGCTTGTCTAGCTTTTGGCCGCGGGTAAAACCGGGGTAGTCACGCTCTACAATAAACGCGGTCATGCCGTGAGCGCCTTTTTCAAAATCGGTTTTGGCATAAACGATATACACATTGGCATCGGGACCGTTCGTGATCCACATCTTGCCACCATTAAGCACGTACTTATCGCCTTTTTTATCGGCGCGTAACTTCATGCTGACCACATCAGAACCCGCATTGGGTTCGCTCATGGCCAGTGCGCCAATGTGATCACCTGATAGTAATTTAGGCAGGTATTTAGATTTCTGTTCGGCAGAACCATTTTTAGTTAGCTGGTTAACACATAGGTTTGAAAACGCACCGTAGCTTAGGCCGATAGAGGCCGATGCACGGCTAATTTCTTCCATGGCCACAACGTGTGCTAGGTAACCCATGTTTGTACCGCCGTATTCTTCTTCTGCGGTTACACCCAGTAAGCCCATGTCACCAAATTTTTTCCAAAGATGGTTTGGGAAGGCATTATCTTTATCTGTGGATTCGGCTAGCGGGGCAATTTCGCGAGATGCAAATTCATTCACATGGGTACGCATCATGTCGATGGTTTCGCCAAGGCCAAAATTGAATTCTTTGTAGATTGATTTCATGTTAACTCCAATAGAAGTTACCTTGGTTGCTATTTAGGTGATAGAAATGAACCACACTGTTTTTCATTTCTATGGGCCTAGCTTCTTCGGTAACGCTTCATACTTTTAATGTAATGTTATTTTTATTTGATTGATCGTTTAAAGCTGAGTTTTTTACCTGCCAATCAATAATGAGGGCAGGGCGCTGCTAATTTCGGTTCATGGCGTCTTTTACGCGGTCTTCATGTTCATCCAGTTCAACCATCATGATTTCAATGTCATGCAGTTGCTGCTGAAGCCGGTCGCGGCTGTCTTGTACTTTCTCTAATACCTTCTGGTATTGCTCTTGGTTGTTTTTACCCGTGTTGTACAGCTGGATCAGTTCACGGCTTTCAGCCAATGACCAGCCTAGGCGTTTCCCTCTTAGTATTAACTTAAGGGTGATGTAATCTTTATGTTGGTAAACACGCTTTTGGCCATCACGTTCGGGGCTTAACAAGCCCTCGCTTTCGTAAAAGCGTATGGCACGGGTTGTGATGTCAAACCGCTGAGCCAGATCGCTTATGGTGTAAATACTGCTTTTATCTTTATTCATATGATCAGTTTAGATCTTAGTTGACGTTTACGTCAACGTAATAATTCTTTTGGAGTACCCCTTTAGGGCGTAAATAGACGTAATAGTGATCAAACATGCCTCAAAACCGAGCATCTGCTTGGTAGCTTATGCACAAAAATAAAACAGCACATATAAAAACGCTAAATTATTCGCATATTGGACTATTTTCCATATTGACTTATGTAAGTCATTGATTAATAAGGATATTTATGATTGTTTGAAAAAAAACCAATTTAAGCTACCTCTAGATTTCATGGGGTTTTGCGGGCTTTACTAAATACTTACTAACCAAGTTATCCACAGGAAAAGTGGATAAGTGGGCGCAGACCAGCATTCATCTGGGTTTGTGCCATACAGGTGTTTGAAAATGACCTGTTTTAACTTAAATGTCATGAAATATGATGGGTGTGGTGATTGGCCAAACTGAATTATTAGATTTAAATGATAGAGTCGTATTAGACAGATAAGTTAAGAGGTAGATGACATGCAGAAATTTTTATCCGTGACAGACTTCTTTGATTTCAATAATCGTGAAATTAAGTCTTTTAGCGACAGCCTAATCAAGGAAGGCATGAATGAGCAACAAAAGGCGATCGCGCTGTATTACGGAGTAAGGGATGGACTTGCGTATAACCCATATACGTTTTCGCCATTAGAAGCCGAGTTTAAGGCCAGCCATTGTGTGCGTCAGTCTCAGTCGTATTGTGTGCCTAAAGCCGTCTTGCTGGTGGCATTGGCCCGTTTGAACGGGATTCCTGCAAGACTGGGCTTGGCAGATGTAAAAAACCACCTTTCTAGCCCTGCGTTATTAAAGTGGCTGCAAAGTGATGAATTTGTCATGCATGGTTATGCCGAGATGCATTTAAATGAAAAGTGGGTCAAAGCCACACCAGCGTTTGATGACGCGCTTTGTAAAAAAATGGGCGTTAAGCCATTAGAGTTTGATGGGAAAACCGATTCGGTTTTTCATGAATTTAATGGCGAAGGTGAAAAGGCCATGGAATATTTAAGAGACCACGGTCAATTTGATGATGTGCCTTACGAATTAATTGTGCAAACCGTTGCAGCTGCATACCCGCATCTTGTGGACAAATACTTTAAGTTAAGCGATCACAGTTTAGAAAAAGACTTGGGGTAGCCTTGCTAATTAAACAGGGCTGCTTGTTCTTTTTCAGTGTTCCGTTGTTCTGGGTGACGGATGTTGTTTTTTAATAGACGGTTTCGCGCTCACAATAAAAGGACTGGCTGTCTGTATTCTGTTTGCTTTCAGAGCTCGTAGTATCTGTTGGCACTACGGGGAGTGCTTCAGCGTCATCCGCTTTAAGTGCACTCAGTAACGTGTCATTTTCCATCAGAAGCGCCTTAAGCTGAATTTTTAGGCTGGCCGATAAAAGTCGCATATGTTGAATATTATCTTGATGGGTCATTACTTCTGATAACAATTTCTGATTTTCTAAGGTTAAGGCATCCTGATTATCAGTGGCCATCCTCTTAGTAAGGTCGGGTGTTTCATTTGCCAATAAGTAGTCCTGAATTTTAATAATATTCGTCATGATGCTTGCCTTCAGGGTGATTCGATTTGTAACCGCTATTATGCCTCTTGATCAATTGATGCCCATATTACTAGAGGGCCATTGCGCTAGAACTTAAGTCATAAAAACTTAAAAAACGTGCCATAAAACTCACAAAAATAGGGATGTGCAGGGTTACTGACGTCAATCAGTTTTAACTATTAAGGGCGTTGAGTATTGGACTTGGCAATCAGAGGGTAGACTTTGGTAGGTGTTCTTTTAGTTGTCGTGACGTAAAAGTAGAAATTGATATTTGGCAAGCAGCGCTACAATAGTTGAATTAACAGGGGTAATTCAATGATTGTTTAAGCACCACGCCGTAATACACGTGGCATTTAAAAGCGTCGCACCACTTTGGTGAGTCACTGAAATCTTTACGACGTAAAAGCCGGACTGAAGCCTGATAACTAATTAGGGTACAAAAGGTTACGCAAGCGCGCTAATAGTAATTGTATCAATGGGTTAGAGTAATGGGGCTAAAATCAGTAAGACGTCTTTTAAGGCTATGAAAAGTTTGACCTAGTCTGATGTAGCCCTCATGATTGCTGACTTAAATATAAATTATATGGCGAAAGTCGGCCTTTAAAAGGCGTCGCCGAGATATACGTCATAGCGACGTATAATAAACTGTTAGATTTATATATGAAATTTAGAGATATCCAGCTATTAAATAGCTGTCTCTTATAACAATCTGATGCTGCCGACGAAGAGGATAGTGTAAATTTCGGTGGTGGACGATACATTACAAAAACACACAAAAACACTAATAAGAAGCATATACAGACGAAAGCTAAG
>ERZ1027208.468-NODE-468-length-15682-cov-21.554681_pt1 | contig 15682 bp, 8 predicted proteins | sample MGYA00520867_ERZ1027208 | MGnify/ENA primary metagenome ERZ1027208 (study PRJEB33311, sample SAMEA4378413) | marine metagenome | biome: Marine biome; feature: Fjord; material: Water | collected 2014-07-20T08:00:00Z/2014-07-... | depth 75 m ...
TACATTGTTGTTTGTTCAAAAGTTATTCCGCGAAAAATATAAAATAAAATTTATAAGTTGTGTCTCATTTTTTAAGTTTAGTTAAATGATTAGGGCAATATACTTTTTTTAGGAATATCCCAAAAAAAAGTTAAAGAAATTATACCTTAATAAATAAGAATAACTGAGAAAACTAGCAACTAAATTGAATTTTTCTTAAAATATCATTTTAAAATTGATGATTTCAAAAAACAGGCCCATTTTATAAAATGGGCCATAAGAGTTTATTCTACAGTAACTGACTTTGCTAGATTTCGAGGCTGATCGACATTTTTATTTAACAGAACAGCAATATGATAGGATAGTAATTGTAAAGGAATTGTAGTTAATAAAGGTGTTAAAGATTCTAGGGTTTCAGGAACTTCAATAACGTGATCTGCTAGATTTTTAACATCAACATCGCCTTCAGTCACTATACCTATTATTTTTCCTTTCCTTGATTTTATTTCTTGAATGTTACTTACTACTTTTTCATAGTGCCCTTTTTTTGTAGCAATAACAAATACTGGCATTTGATCATCGATAAGAGCAATTGGTCCATGTTTCATTTCTGCTGCCGGATAACCTTCAGCATGGATGTAAGATATTTCTTTAAGCTTTAAAGCGCCTTCAAGAGCTACAGGGAAGTTATATCCTCTTCCTAAATATAAACAGTTTTTTGCATTTTTATATATTTCTGCAACAGTTTTAATGTGAGCGTCTGATTGTAATGCCTTTTCAACTTTATCAGGAATTAATTCTAATTCTTGTAAATGATGATGGAATTGCGATTTTGTAATTGTGCCTTTTTCTTTTGCTAATTTTAATGCAATAAGGGTTAAAACCGTTATTTGTGTTGTAAATGCTTTTGTCGAAGCCACACCAATTTCTGGTCCAGCATGAGTATAAGCCCCTGCATGTGTCTCTCTTGCTATAGAAGAACCTACAACGTTGCAAACACCAAACACAAAGGCGCCTTTAGATTTTGCTAATTTTATTGCAGCTAAAGTATCAGCTGTTTCACCAGACTGTGATATAGCAATAACAACATCTTTTTCTGTGATAACAGGATTTCTGTATCTGAATTCTGATGCATATTCTACTTCAACAGGTATTCTTGCTAAATCTTCAAAGATGTATTCAGCAACTAATCCTGCGTGCCAAGAGGTGCCACAAGCAATAATGATGATTCTATTAGCATTAAGTATTCTCTCAAGATTGTCATCAATGCCAGCCATTTTTATAATGCCCTGCTTTGTTCTTAATCTTCCTCTATATGTATCTTTTATTGCATTTGGTTGCTCATGAATTTCTTTAAGCATAAAATGATCATAACCACCTTTAACTATTTGCTCAAGATTAAGTTGAAGTTCCTGTATATAAGGATCTACTAATGAATCATCTTTTATTTTTCTGATTTTAACGCCTTTTTTCATGCCAATAACAGCCATTTCTTCATCTTCTAGATAAATGGCTTTTTTTGTATACTCTAAGAATGGAGTTGCATCACTAGCAATAAAGAATTCATTATCACCAACACCAATGGCTAAAGGGCTTCCTAACTTTGCGACTACAATTTCATCGGGTTTATTAATATCAAAAACTGCAATAGCATATGCTCCAACTACTTGGTTAAGAGCTATTTGAACTGCTTTTCCTAATTTAACCTTTTCATTCTTTTTTACGTCTTCAATTAAGTTAATTAGGACTTCAGTATCAGTATCAGATTTAAAGGTATATCCTCTTTTTATGAGTTCTTTCTTTAATGACTCATAATTTTCTATAATACCATTATGAATAATAACTAGTTCTCCAGAATTTGAGTAATGTGGATGAGAGTTGACGTCATTAGGGACACCATGTGTTGCCCATCTTGTATGACCAATTCCTACGGTTCCTTTAGGGTCAATTTCTTTTTTAACACGTTTTTCTAAATCTGAAACTTTCCCTTTTGTTTTAGATAGTTTAATGTCTTTGCCGTCATATAAAGCTATTCCAGCACTATCATACCCTCTGTATTCTAAACGTTTTAATCCTTCAAGAATGATTGAGTATGCTTCTCTTTTTCCTATATAACCAACAATTCCACACATATTCTATTTCTATTAATTTTCAGGTTCTGTAAAAAAGATTTCAAATTCTGCTCTTTGTCCTTCAGGCAAAGTGTTTTTACTACCATATAAAATTGTTCCTTTTGGGGATAATACAGTTGTAGAAGGAACTACATCCAATGTGGATTGATCATCATCTTCAGTGATGCCTTGAATTTTTGATTGCTGAATTAAATTTATATTTGAAACAGAAAATAACCCCAATTTCACATTTGTAGAATCCCTAAGTATAATATTATTGATATGTTCAGTTAAACGAAATTTATATCTAATTCCATTATTATTATCATCTCTGTCTAAAACTTCTGAATGGTTAGTGATAGAATTTAATGGGTCTGTTGTACTTATTGACCCATCCAAATAAAAATCGGTGATAGGTCTATTGTTTTTTAAATCATATAAAATAACTCTGTCTGGTTCATCTCCTTCAACTAAATTTTGATTAACATAAAAGATTAAATTAACTTCATTTATAAGCCATTTGTCTTTTTTGCCTTCAAAGTAAGTAAGAGCATCTACATCATTACCTTCTTCATCTTCAACTGTTCCGTTAAATAAATCAATAACAGCCATTGTGCCATCTCCACCTTTAAGGTATAGATTATCATCACCTTCAGTTTCATTTCCAATAACTGGTAAATTAAGAGTGTTATTAAGAGTATTAACTCTATTTCCATTGAAATTAAACCTAAATGCAGTAGGATTCCTTATATCTTCTTCACCTTCTTCAATTTCCTCATCATTAATATAATCGGCTAAAATAAAAGCATTGCTGCTAGAGAAATTTAGAGCAATCATATTGCCGTCATCTCCAATTTGTTCTACTTTAAAGATTAATCCCCTAAAAAATTCTGTAAAATTATTAGAGTTGCTTAATTGAGGGGTGTCTTGATTAGCAAATAACAAATCTTGCCAAAAAGTATCTGTAGGGTCTTCAGGATCAAAAAGATTGAACCTTAGGCCAGGGGCATAACGAGCTGTTACTTCTTCAGGGTCGTCTTCATTTCCATATTCTAAATATTCAGTAGCATTAGGCGTGAAGTTGTCTTCTACATATATTAATTCTCCTTCTTGGCCGTAAAAAAGCTGTTCTTGATTTGAATAATAAGCCTGTGTATGTTCAAAATTTGTTGTAGGATCTAAATCTCTTAATAAATAATTGTTCTTATAAATAGATAATTTAAATGGAGCGTCAGAATTACCAAAAATAGAATCTAAAGTATATATGCTGTTGCCTTCATCGTTAGTGCTTTCTATAGTTGAAAAATAAGGTATATTTAAAACAACAGATTCTAATACTGGATTAGTACCAAAGTCAGGGTCATAATTAGAAGGTAAAATTTGTGTCACAACACTAGCGGTTGTTGTTCCAAATTCTGAATTTGGATCTTTGTAAACTCCTAATAAATTATTAGGTAAATCGTTTGTTTGCACTCCAACTAGATCGGCATCACCTGAAATTGTTTCTGGTGTAAAAGTTTTTGTATATGATACTACAGGAAATTTTTTGCTGTCTGTGGCAAAGTTTTTAGCGCCTTGTATATCACTTTCAATATTTGTGAAATCTTTATCGCATGATACAGTTACCAATAATATTAATGTAAGTATTGATAATGCTTTAAGGGTTTTTATTGTCTTTTTCATAAGGTGTTCAAATTCTTGTTTTCAAGAATTTTTATAAAACATTTGTATTGTAAAATTCTGTGTAAGCTTCAGCAAATTCATCTTTAGCCTTATAATCTAGAACAGGCTTCTTAGAGTCTTTAAGGTAAGTTTCCAATTCAGAAGGAATATCTTCAGAGCCAATTATCAATGCGTCTGAATTATCTATAGCAACCTTCATTAAGTTATTGTAGGTTGGTTTTTCTAATACTTTAATGGCATCTGAATCTATATTATCGAAAGCTATTTTATTAATCATATCCTTATTTAACGTGTCATCAAAGCTTTGATTGTATATTGAAGTAACAATTTTGCTTTCATTAAATAAAGGTTCGTCTTTGTAAAATTGTTTCAAGTACAATGGTAGCAAAGAAGCTAACCATCCGTGAACATGTATAATGTCTGGAGACCAGTTTAATTTTTTAACGGTTTCTATTACTCCTTTTGCAAAGAAAATAGCGCGTTCATCATTATCAGAAAACAATTTGCCATCTTCATCTGTAAGAGTTGCTTTTCTTTTGAAATATTCATCGTTATCAATAAAGTAAACTTGAATACGCTCTTTTGGTATTGAAGCAACCTTAATAATAAGAGGCATATCTAAGTCATTAATCACTAAATTAATTCCAGAAAGACGAATTACTTCATGCAATTGGTGTCTTCTTTCATTAATATTACCATATCTTGGCATGAATATTCTTATCTGACCACCTTGTTGGTTTACCATTCTTGGTGTCTCAAACGACATTGAAGAAATCTCAGTTTCTGGTAAATAGGGCACCACTTCAGATGATACATATAATATCCTCTTATCTTTCATAAATAGTATAGCTTTTGAAAATTCAAAATAAAAAACACGCAAAAGTACAAAAATTTATGCAGATTGCTACTAATATATTAAGTTTGCACCCGTTAATTTTATATTAAAAGTGACAGTATTCAAACAAAAAACACAAATTCAAAACCATATTAATGGTTTAAAAAGCAAAGGGTTATCTATTGGTTTTGTTCCCACAATGGGAGCTTTGCACGTAGGTCATTTGTCTCTAATAAAGAAAGCAATATCTGAAAATGACTATGTAGCTATTAGTGTTTTTGTGAATCCAACGCAGTTTGATAATGCCGAAGATTTAAAAAAATACCCAAGAACGTTAGAAAAAGATGTAACGCTTTTAGAAACCGTTTCAAATTCTATTATCGTTTATGCACCGAGCGTTGAAGATATTTATGAGGGTAGAACCATAGCTGAAGAATTTAGCTTTGATGGTCTGGAGTTTGAGATGGAAGGTAAATTTAGGCAAGGGCATTTTGATGGAGTAGGAACTATTGTAAAGCGTTTGTTTGAAATAATCACACCAGATAACGCCTATTTTGGAGAAAAAGATTTTCAGCAATTAACTATAATTAAAAAGCTAGTAGAAAAATATAATATCCCAGTAAAGATAATTGGCTGTAAAATACATAGAGAAATAAATGGCTTGGCAATGAGTTCTAGAAACGAGCGTTTAAAGCCAGATTACAAAAAAGAAGCGCCATTTATTTATAAAATATTGAAAGAGGCTAAGAAAAAGTTTGGCACAAAAAGTGCTAATGAAGTAACGGAATGGGTTGAAAAACAATTTGCAAAACATAAATTATTAAAATTAGAATATTTTATAATTGCAGATACAAAAACCTTAAAGCCGATTAAAAGAAAATCTAAAACAAAAACCTATCGTGCTTTTGTCGCAGTTTATGCAGATGACATAAGATTAATTGACAATATAGCACTAAATTAATTACCTTTGCAAAATGCAAATACAAGTAGTAAAATCTAAGATTCACAGAGTAAAAGTTACTGGAGCAGACCTTAATTACATTGGTAGCATCACTATTGATGAAGATTTAATGGATGCAGCAAATATTATACAAGGAGAGAAAGTTCAAATTGTAAATAATAATAATGGCGCACGTTTAGAAACATATGCTATTCCTGGTCCAAGAAATAGTGGAGAAATCACATTAAATGGAGCAGCTGCAAGATTAGTAGCACCTGGTGATGTGCTTATTTTAATTACTTATGCATTTATGGATATTGAAGAAGCAAAAGTATTTAAGCCGTCATTGGTATTTCCCGATGAGGCGACGAATTTATTAAAATAAATCTTGAATAAAAACATATTAAAAGCACTTAAGATAACTCTCCCAATATTCTTGGGAGTTTTTTTAATATGGTATTCGCTATCAAAATTATCTTTTCAAGAATTAGTAAGTTATTTTAAAGCTGCAGATTATTCATTTATTCTTTTAGGTGTTTTTTTTGGGCTTTTAAGTCATCTTTCCCGAGCATACCGCTGGCTGTTTATGCTAGAGCCTTTAGGTTATAAAGTTAAGCTAGGAAATAGTATTATGGCTGTATTTGCTACTTATTTGATTAATTATACTATTCCTAGAGCAGGAGAAGTAGCTAGAGCTTCAATTTTAACAAATTATGAAGGAGTCCCTTTTGATAAAGGTTTTGGAACTATTGTAGCCGAACGTATTGCAGACTTATTAGTGATGCTTTTAATAATAATAATCACTTTGTTTTTAGAATTCGATTTCATTTATAATTTTTTTCTAGAAAAATTTGAACCTAAAAAAATTATTATTGCTCTTCTAATGGCGCTAATAGTTGTTTTATTGCTGTTTGTTTATATCAAAAAAAGCCTATCCTCTTTTGCTGTAAAAATTAAGAGTTTTTTAAAAGGGCTAATAGAAGGTGCTTCTAGCATTTTCAAAATGAAAAAAAAATGGGCATTTATTTTTCATACATTTTTTATTTGGGGAATGTATATTTTAATGTTTTATGTCACAACATTTTCAATTTTAGAACTAAACGACATTCCTTTTGGTGCCATTTTAATAGGGTTTATTTTAGCAAGTTTTAGTATAGCAGCAACAAATGGAGGAATAGGCTCTTATCCAGAAGCCATTGTAATAGCTTTTTTACTGTTTAATTTACCCGAAGATCCAAGCAGAGCATTTGGTTGGATCATGTGGACGTCTCAAACTGCAATGATTATTTTATTGGGCGGATTATCACTCTTAATATTACCTATATATAACAGAAAGAAATAATTTGTACATTGCATTTCTAATTAAAATCACCTACAAATGCAAAGATTAATTTTCCTTTTTGTTTTAGTATTTTCTATACATCAAATTAACGCTCAGATTTTATATAAAAACTTTGAGTCTACTAAACTGGGAGAATCTCGCCAGTTAAAAATTCAATTACCTAGAGGTTACGATAATAACGATAAAAAATATCCAATTATAGTGGTTTTTGATGGTGACTATTTATTTGAAATGGTAGCAGGAAATGTAGATTATTACTCGTATTGGGAAGATATGCCAGAAGCTATAGTTGTTGGAGTTAACCAATTGGATAAAAGAGATAGTGATACAATGTATTCTGAACAAAACTCATTACCAATTGAATCTGGAGCAGAATTCTTTGAGTTTGTTGGTATGGAATTAATCCCATATATAGAAAAAACTTACAGAACTGAAAATTTTAGGGTAGCCGTTGGTCATGGAGCAACAGCTAACTTTATTAATTACTATATGCTTAAAGAAGCGCCTTTATTTCAATCCTATATTGTTTTAAGCCCAGATTTAGCACCAGATATGGCAGGTTTTTTAAGTGAAAGATTATCAGCAATTGAAACAAAAACATTCTATTATTTAGCAACATCAAGCAATGATGTAAGTATGTTAAAAGAAAAAACAGAAGCATTAAACACTACTTTGTCATCAATAGATAACAAGAATGTATTTAGAAGCTTTGATAATTTTGAAGGACCTTCACATTACTCATTGCCCGCACACGCTATTCCAAAAGCTTTAGAAAACACTTTTCTTGTTTTTCAACCTATTTCTAAAAAAGAATACAAGGAAACAATTTTAAATTTAGAGGAGTCACCAGTTGATTATCTAATTGAAAAATACCAAACTATTGAGGATTTATTTGGAATAAAAAAGCAGATTTTAATTAACGATTTTAAAGCGATTGCTGCTTCAATCAATAAAAAAGAAAATTATGAATACTTTGAGCAGTTAGGAAAACTAGCGCGAAAAGAATATCCAGATACGTTGTTGGGGAATTATTATTTAGGTCGTTTTTACGAAGAAACAGGAGAAACAAAAAAAGCAATGAAAACCTATCAATCTGCCTATGTATTAGAAGAAATTGGAGGTATCACAAAGGATATGGTTCTAGAATTATCTGAACAAATTAAAGCAGATTTTGGATACTAAATGGCAAAAGTAAAAACAACATTTTTTTGTCAAAATTGTGGTACACAATATTCTAAATGGCAAGGACAATGTACAGCTTGTAAAGAATGGAATACCATTGTTGAAGAAGTTGTTCAAAAAGCAGAAAAAAGCGATTGGAAAACACCTTCTAACGCAGCTAAACGCATTTCAAAACCATTAAAAATAAAGGATATAGACTCTTCTCAAGAAGCAAGGTTAGATACTTTAGATGGAGAATTTAATCGTGTGCTCGGCGGTGGTATTGTGCCAGGTTCTTTAACGCTTTTAGGAGGAGAACCAGGAATTGGAAAAAGCACTTTACTTCTTCAGATTTCTCTAAAATTGCCTTATAAAACGTTGTATGTTTCTGGGGAAGAAAGCCAGAAGCAAATAAAAATGCGAGCAGAACGCATAAATCCTAACAACGAGAGCTGTTATATTTTAACCGAAACAAAAACGCAAAATATATTTAAGCAAATAGAAGCTTTAGAGCCGGACATTGTTATTATAGATTCTATTCAAACATTGCATAGCGATTACATAGAATCTTCTAGCGGAAGTATTTCTCAAATAAAAGAATGTACAACAGAGCTTATTAAGTTCGCAAAAGAAACAGCAACTCCAGTTGTTTTAATTGGTCATATTACTAAAGACGGGAATATCGCAGGCCCAAAAATTTTGGAGCATATGGTAGATACTGTGCTTCAATTTGAAGGTGATCGTAATCATGTTTTTAGAATATTAAGAGCGCAAAAAAATCGATTTGGCTCAACAAACGAACTTGGTATTTATGAAATGCAAGGCTCTGGCTTAAGAGAGGTAAGTAATCCAAGTGAAATTTTAATTTCTAAAAAAGATGAAGAATTATCAGGTAATGCTGTCGCTGCTACATTAGAGGGAATGCGCCCATTAATGATAGAAGTGCAAGCTCTTGTTAGTACTGCAGTTTATGGAACACCACAACGTAGTGCTACAGGTTTTAATGCTAAGCGCTTAAATATGCTACTTGCAGTTTTAGAAAAACGAGCAGGTTTTCGTTTAGGGGCAAAAGACGTCTTTTTAAACATTACGGGTGGTATTAATGTCGATGATCCTGCTATAGATTTAGCAGTCGTTGCCGCTATATTGTCTTCAAATGAAGATGAAGCATTGCCGAGCAATTATTGTTTTGCAGCAGAGGTGGGCCTGTCTGGAGAAATAAGACCTGTTCAACGAGTAGAACAGCGTATTCTTGAAGCTGAGAAATTAGGTTTTTCAACCATTTTTGTCTCTAAATACAATAAGATTTCTTTAAAAGATACTGCGATAAAAATTCAATTGATTTCTAAGATTGAAGATGTTTTAAATTTCATTCTGTAATAAAAACAGCCATATTTATTAATTTTTAAATAGATGTAGTTCATCGATGCCAGTGTTCCTTGTCGAAACTAAAATGCTTTTCATCGATAAAAATGTTTTGATTGTTTTTCATTTAATATGAAAGACTAGGCGTTTTTATTCATTTGTTATAAGAATAATGATAATCCCTCATTTAACATTTCAATCTTATGGCAAAAAAATACGTATTAAATATTTCGAAATTTGTTTCCCTTATATTAATTGGGTTTTTTACAAATTCAAGCTTTTCTCAGGTAGAAATAGCAAGTCAACGATTTCATAATGGAAATCCGGATTATCAATTTACTGTTGCAGATAAAGATGGTATATGGGCACCACCAAGTCAAGCAATAAATACCCATGTAGGAACTGATGATTGGGATTATACAGCAACAACATCTAATGGTATAATAAGGGTTGTAAATACTGATATAACTAACCCAGCTTCAGATTTGTATTCTTTAGAATTAAAAAATTATTGGGACGATGCTCCAACTCTAGCATTTATTGAAAAAGATATCTCAAGCTATGTTAATGTAACTTTTTCGATTGCATATCAATCTATAGGAGATCCGGATAATAATGAAGACTTACTTTTAGATTATTCATATTTTAATGGAGGTTCGTGGGTAAACAATACAGTAAGTCTAATTGAGGGTCAAGAAGATGGTTTTACAGATATTAGATTGTTTGGTGTCTCTTTTCCAAATCCAAACCCTTTTGTAGTTTCTATTCCAGATACAGCAACTGCTTTTAGAGCAACAATTAGGGCAACTTTTGTTAATGGAGCTGATGGTAATGATAATTATTATATTGATGATGTTATATTGCAAGGAGATGCAATAACAACTCCTCCAAATGCAGTGTGTCAAGGTGATTTTTCAATAGAACTTGATGCCTATGGAAGTGCCTCAATAACAGCAAATGACATAGATAACGGCTCATCTATAAGTTCTGGTACAATGTCTCTATCTATAGACAAGACAGATTTCACTTGTGCAGATTTAGGGCCTAACATAATTACTTTAACTGTAGACGATGGAATTCAAGCGACTACGTGTACAACTACTGTAACAATTAATAATTATACAGGCCCAATCACAGCACCAATATTAACAGATGTTTCAACTTTTTGTTCCTATACAGCTTCAACACCACAAGATTTATCTTACCAATGTGGAAGTCTTATAACACCAACAACTTCTGATCCAACAACCTTTACAACTCCAGGAAATTATTCTATTTCTTGGTTGTATTATGATTCTGCAACAGGTAATAGTATAACAACAGTACAAAATATCATCTTAAATCCTTTAACAGTAACTGCTGGTATTTCTGTTTCAAATATTGGAGCAGATAGCGTTACAATTACTTGGGACGAACAAATAGGTGTTGAGACATACGAAATTCAATATAAAAAGAATGGGTTAATAAATTGGGAAACAGTTACTGCGTCAGGAAATACTATTGACTTAGTTGGATTAGATCAATTAACTTCATACGATTTTCGAGTAGCGGCAGTATGTGCTTCGTCTTCAATATATTCATCAGTTGATAATTTCACTACAGTTGGACATAACTATTGCCAGCCTAGTGTGGGTAATACTAGTAATAGAGTTTATGTGAGAACGGTAAATGTTGGAACAATTAATAACACAGAAGGTAGAGAACCTGGAGGTTATGATGACAATACACATTTATCTACAGTTTTATATAAAAATGAAGCGCATACTTTTAATTTAACATTTAGAAATTCTAATTATTATAATATAGGTCATACGGTTTGGATAGATTATAATGGAGATGGTGATTTTGAAGATGCAGATGAAATGGTTTGGAACAACAATGGAAACCTAAGTAATAATGGTCAAAATCAAACTCATAATCCATCAATATTTATTCCTTCTTATGCTGTTACTGGACCAACAAGAATGAGGGTTGCCGTAAGACAAGATTGGTATCCAGATGAACCTTGTAATGATGATAATTGGGATGGAAAAAGAGGTGAGTTTGAAGATTATATGCTTGATTTACAAATAAAGCCAGATTCTCCACAGGAAATTGATGTTACAGGGAATGGGAATATTATTATAGACGAGTCTAGTGTTGCAGAATTAAACTTGCAAAACAATACAGATTTTGGAACATATGATGTTTATGAAGTGCCATTGATTAAAACTTATAAAATCACAAATAATGGAGCAGATCCTTTAACTTTAACAGGGTCTCCTTTGGTGAGTTTCCTAACAAATACAGGGGATTTCACAATTACACAACCAGCAATATCTGTTCTAGCTATTGGAGAATCTACTACATTTACAATTACTTTTGATCCTACAACAGTTGGAATTAAAACAGCAACAATTCAAATACTTAACGATGATATTGATGCAGGAGATACAGAAGAACAATATACTTTTTTAGTTCAAGGTGATGCGGTAAAAACTTTTCCAGATACAGATGGTGATGGTGTACCAGATAATATTGATGGAGACGATGATAATGATGGCATATTAGATACTGAAGAAGATTCCGCATGTAAAACGTATTCTTATTCTACTCAAGTAGAAACTGTTTTCTTAAACGAGACTTTTGGGTCTGGCTATGATAGAGTTGAAATAGATGAATCTAATGAAGGGGTAACAACCACATATTGTTATGAAGATGGTACAGGAAGTTGTAACAACTCAAACAATTTAAATGATGGTTCATATACCATATATTACAAAGCAGGGAATGGTGACGGTGTAAACCAAACGCCTAATGCAGAGGTTGCCTCATGGGCAGATACTTATTGGTATACAGGTTTAGATCATACACCAGATAGTGTAGATGGTACAGTGCCTGGTAGAATGTTATTGATTAATGCAGATTATGATCCAGGTATTTTCTATAGTGCAACGATTAATGGTGTAACTCCAGGTGTAGAGGTAACTTATGGTTTTTCTGTTCTTAATCTAGATAGATCAAATGCTCCATGTTTAAATGGTTGTCCAGGTGGTGCTTCTTGGGATGACAATCCTAGAAATAGACCAGAAGTTTTAATTGCGGTTTATGATCCAAATGGAAATTCTCTAATACCAACCACAACCTCTGGATTAATTGAGCCTACAGATTATTCAAATTCCAATGGTGATTGGATTACTGTAGAAACTACTTTTACAACAACCTCTTCTCAATTTACTGTTCAATTAATCAATAGTCAAAGTGGAGGAGCAGGAAACGATCTTGCTATCGATGATATTTATGTAAAACAAATTCTGTGTGATATGGATGGAGATGGTGTAGCAGACAGTATAGATTTAGATAACGACAATGATGGTATACCTAATGTTGTTGAATTAGGTTTAGCAGACACAGATAAAGATGCAACATTATTTGGAGATGGATGGTTAGATGCAAATGGTAATGGTGTGCATGATTCATTTGAAGGAGGTGCACCACTTATTGATACAGATGGAGATGGCGTTGCCGATTATTTAGATCCAGACTCTGATAACGATGGTATATTTGATGCTGTAGAGTATGATGGCTATGGAGATATAGATGTTAATGGAGATGGTATTGGTGATGGTTTTGATGGAGAAAGTTTAAATAACGCGGATGATTTTGATGGAGATGGGTTATTAACAATAGTAGATGGAAATGATGATGATGATGATGAATTTGATCATGGAACCTCAAATTATCCTGATCCTATAGATTCAGATGGTGATGGTATTCCAAATTATCTAGATACAGATAGTAATGATGCTACAAATAACCCATTAAATGGAAGTGATATATATGAAACTATTTACTCAAGTTTAGATTTAGATAATGATGGGGTTATTGATGGTTCAGTAGATACAGATATGGATGGAATATTAGATGCTTTTGACACGGATAATAATGTTTATGGTTCTCCAAGAGATTTAGACGATTCATATACATTGTTCTTTGATGGTCGTAATGATTATGTAGCAGAAAATTCTGTAATAAACGGCTGGAAAGATGCTACAATTATGGCATGGATAAAAATCGATTCTAATGCTTCAGGGAATATGAGAATCGTTGGGCAAAAAGAATTCTTTATAGCAGTGAATTCAAATGGTACAGCAAGTGCCTATGCAAATGGTTCAACTTTAGTAAGCTCATTGGTTTTGCCAAAACAAATATGGGTGCACATAGCAGCTTCTTATAATGATTCTGGTGATTTTAATTTATTTATAAATGGAGACATTGTGTCTAAGGATGTTGGTTCAGGTTCTTTAGCAACAGATAACTCTAGTTTTACTATTGGTAGAACTCCAGACACAGACAATGAATATTTTCATGGAGATATAGATGAAGTAAGAGTTTTTAATACTTCTTTAACTGAAGATGAAATTCAAAAAATGGTATATCAAGAACTAGATGAAACAAATAATTTCAATAGCGGTAAAGTAATCCCGAAGGATATTTCACCAAGTATTGGTTCTAATTTAGTGAGATATTTTAAAATGGAAGGTGTTAAAGGTGATATCTTAGATAATAAGGTAACAGCAACTATAGATGAAGGTTTTGGAGCTAAAATATATAACATCAAAGATATTTATTTTCAAACAGCACCACTTCCTTATCAAACAGTTTCAGATGGAGATTGGACAGAAACAGCAAGTTGGTTATATGGCGATGTTTGGGATATAACAGATGTTGATAATAATAAAGACTGGAGTATTGTAGACGTAAAAAACAATATAACAACATCAAGCTCTCATAAAAACTTAGGATTATTTGTTGAGTTAGATAAAACTTTAACGGTTTTAGGAGATAATGAAATAAACAATAACTGGTACTTAGAATTAAATGGAACAATGGATCTATTAAATGATTCGCAGTTAATTCAAACAGAAAACAGTGACTTAGTAACTTCTGCTTCTGGTAAAATTTTACGAAGACAAGAAGGTACTAGTAATATATATTGGTATAACTATTGGTCTTCACCTGTAGGTTCTCTATCTGCTTCAACTAACAACAATAATAATACGCTATTTGGAAACACAAATAATACGCCGTTCACCTTAAATATGTTAAAGGATAATTATGGTAATGCTATAGAATTTACGAATAGCTATAATGAAAATGGAAAAGTTAGTACTAAATGGTTATATGCTTTTCAAAATGGGGTAACTTATTATGATTGGGATTTATTATCAATTTCAGATAACATAGCTCCAGGAGTCGGATATACTCAAAAAGGTACAGGAAATGCAGGGTTAAGTCAACAATATACTTTTGAAGGAAAACCTCATAATGGCACAATATTATTAAATGCTTCAGATGTTGGAGGATTAGGAAGTATTGAAAATTCTACAGAAACCACCTCTTTAGTAGGAAATCCTTATCCATCTGCTATAGACGCTAGAAAGTTTATTAACGATAACGTAGGTATTATAGATGGTACCATAAAACTATGGGAACAATGGGCTGGAACTTCACACAATACAGCAGAATATGAAGGTGGTTATGCATATATAAATAAGTTAACCACAGTTAGAGCATATCAATATCCTGGAGTTCCAATTGCGAACCAGACAATTACAGAAGGGTTAAAAAAGCCATCATTTTATATTCCAGTATCACAAGGCTTTTTTGTTGAAGTAGTAAGCGACGGTGATATAGAATTTAATAATAACCAACGTGTTTTTGTTAAAGAAAGTGATGCAGATGATTCTAATCCAAATGTAGGGTCTACTTTTTTTAGAAATTCAGCAGAGAATAATGAATCTTTCACAAACGAAACAGAAACAACAGACTCATATCAAATACTAAGATTAGAGCTTTCTATGTCTAATAATTCAAGCCGAAGCATCGTTTTAGGTTTTGATGATTCTTTTACAGACGAAGGAAGAGAATATGGTTTTGATGGTGGTTTTGTAACCACAGCAGCTGCAAACGATTTGCAAAGCTTATTAAATGGCGAAAAATATTTAATTCAAGCATTAGCACCAATTACAACAGATAAAGAAGTGGATTTAATTTTCAATGCTTCAGGTAACCAGACGTATTCAATTAAATCAACTGAAATTTCAAACATTCCAGACGATCAACCAATCTATCTTAGAGATAATTTATTAGGGGTATATTTTGATTTAAGAAATGAACAGTCTTATAATTTTACATCAGAAGCAGGAACTTTTGACAATAGATTTGATGTAGTCTTTACTCCTGCTGAGACATTGAGCACTGAAGATTTCATTGAAAGTGATAAC
>ERZ1027208.471-NODE-471-length-15658-cov-12.451323_pt1 | contig 15658 bp, 9 predicted proteins | sample MGYA00520867_ERZ1027208 | MGnify/ENA primary metagenome ERZ1027208 (study PRJEB33311, sample SAMEA4378413) | marine metagenome | biome: Marine biome; feature: Fjord; material: Water | collected 2014-07-20T08:00:00Z/2014-07-... | depth 75 m ...
CCCAGAGGGATAGGCCCATAAACAGCGTGTTAAGGCACGCAACACCGCCTTCAATAAAGCGATAGCGCCCGTCAGTGATCGACAGGGCGAAAGTCCCGAAGGGATGAAGCGAAGCGCAACCCGAAAGAGCACGCCCGGACGGCCAAGAAACATTAATGGGGTGGCATTACTTAAAAATCCAGTATATAAAAATGTTAATGGTTGCTTATATGCTGAATTATCATTAAAAAATGGATTTTTCGCTCTTATATTCCTTACCGTAGAGCTTGCTAAGCAACGCCCTCTGGCTGGATAGTCAGCACCAAGTACTTAAAGCCCAAGAGTTGTTTCGCGGTACTGTAGATGGAGCTAGTGTCTACCCGCGAGAAGTCATCAAAGAAGGGCTTGCCTGCAACGCAGCAGCCATAATCTTCGCCCACAACCATCCAAGCGGTGTAACCGAACCCTCACAGGCAGATGTCCAGATTACCAAGCGACTTCAAGAAGCACTTCAACTTGTAGATATTCGCCTGCTGGATCACCTGGTAGTTGGTTCTAGCGTCACTTCAATGGCAGAGCAGGGGCTGATCTGATGATCGGTTTCTCAAGAATATGCTTAAAATTCGGGGAATATCCCTACAAAACAATTGTTTATTGTCGGTTGGACAATTTTCCCTTATTCTCTTACTGGTTGAAATGGTGGGTAATATCATGACTGATGAAATTTTAACCATAAAAGAGGTTGCAGAATACCTCAAGCTATCTGAGAAAACAGCCTATCGGTTAGCTTCCGATGGCAAACTGCCTGGTTTCAAGGTTGGAGGTAGCTGGCGGTTTAAGAAAGAAGATATTGAGGCTTGGATAATTGAGCAGAAGCGAATGGGGCACAATGAACGCTAATATAATTACACAGTATCAGGCTCAATATTTCGGCCAAGAGCTGGTCAAGCGATGCTCAGCCAGTAGTTTGGAAAAATTAACTGGCACTCTAATGGATGCTCAAGTAGATCTTAATCCTCATCAGGTTGAGGCCGCTCTTTTTGCATTCAAGTCACCTTTATCCAGTGGCGCTATTCTGGCTGATGAAGTGGGTTTAGGAAAAACCATCGAAGCAGGTCTAGTCATCTCTCAGAAATGGGCTGAAGGCAAAAAGCGTATATTAATAATTTCCCCATCTAGCCTTCGAAAGCAGTGGAATCAGGAACTGTTGGAGAAGTTTTTTCTTTCTTCTGTAATCCTTGAGGCAAAGCCATATAACGCAGAAAAAAAGGGTGGTAAGCGGAACCCCTTTGAGCAAAATGAAGTGGTTATTTGTTCATATAACTTTGCTGCGAACAAAGATGAAGATGTAATGATGGTGCCATGGGATTTGGTGGTTATAGATGAAGCGCATAGGCTACGAAACGTTTACAAGACATCGAATAAAATTGCCAAGAAAATAAAAGCAGCTTTAGCGAACTCCCCGAAAGTTTTACTAACTGCAACGCCATTACAAAACTCCCTGATGGAGCTGTACGGCTTAGTAAGTTTTATTGATGATTACGTTTTTGGTGATGCAAAGAGCTTCCGGGCGCAGTATGCCAGAATTTCCTCTCAGGCTGTTTTTGATCAATTAAAGGCCCGATTAATGCCTATCTGCCATAGAACTCTTCGGCGGCAGGTATTGGAATACATTAAATACACCAATAGAGTGCCTATCACTCAGGAGTTTGTTCCCTCTCAAGATGAACAAGACCTATATGATATGGTCTCAGATTATCTGCAACGAGCTAACTTGCAAGCTTTGCCCTCCAGTCAGCGAAAACTAATGACGTTGGTTATGCGCAAACTATTGGCGTCGTCCACATTTGCAATTGCGGGAGCGTTAGATTCGCTGGAGCGAAAGCTGCAAAAAATGTTAAAAACCAACAATAAGCTAGAAAATTACTATGGCGATTTTCTTGAGGACGGCGGTGACGATCAAGAACTTCTGGATGAGCTTCGTGATGAGTATGGTCTTGATTATGATGACGCTCTTCCTGAGCCATTGTCCCAGGAAGATATTAAGTGCATAGAAAATGAGATTGTAGACCTATCAACATTTAGAGATTTAGCCACCTCCATTAAGGAAAATGCAAAAGGTTTAGCTTTGCTCGAAGCATTGAATACAGGTCTGGATAAAGCCTCGTCGCTGGGAGCGTTAGATAAGGCGATTATTTTTACTGAATCTCGACGTACGCAGAGCTATCTTGTTGAGCTGCTTGAGGCGAACGGCTATGCGGATAGAATTGTGTTGTTCAATGGCTCTAATACTGATGCTCAGTCTCGTCAAATATATGCAGACTGGAAAGAAGCAAATCAGGGGACAGATCGCTTCTCAGGTTCTCGAACTGCTGATATGCGTTCGGCCTTGATTGATAATTTCAAAAATAGTGCACAGTTAATGATAGCCACTGAGGCAGCGGCGGAAGGTGTTAACCTCCAGTTCTGTTCGTTGGTGGTGAACTATGATTTGCCGTGGAATCCACAAAGAATAGAGCAGCGTATTGGTCGTTGTCATCGATATGGGCAGAAACATGATGTTGTTGTTATCAACTTCTTAAATAAGAAGAATGCGGCAGACCAGCGGGTCTATGAGCTTTTGGATCAAAAATTCTCGTTGTTTAGCGGTGTGTTTGGTGCAAGTGATGAAGTGCTTGGCACAATTGAAAGTGGTGTTGATTTTGAGCAAAGAATCATGGGCATCTATCAAGATTGCCGAAGCGCTAGCGAGATTAATGTGCAGTTCGACCTTTTGCAAAGTGACATGGAGGAGCAAATTTCAGAGGCAATGGATAATACGCGCGAGCAGTTGCTTGAAAACTTTGATGCTGAAGTGCATGACAAATTGAGGGTCAATTTAGAAAAGAGTAAAGATTACCTCAATAAATACGAGAAAATGCTCCAAAAGATAACCTGTACTTCGTTGGGAGACGATGCGGTATTCGAAGCCGATTCAAGTGACTTTGAATTAAAGCGTAATCCTTTCTCGGAGCATGATATGGGGGTAGGTATTCCGCTCGGAAAATACCGAATGGGTGTGCCAGATAATAGGCCTATAGAGGACGCCCATATTTATCGGCCAGGGCATCCCCTAGCACAGTGTGTCATTGCATCAGTTTGTGCGGTGGATCTTCCTGTTGCGAGCCTCTCTTTTTACTATACAAATCATCCGCAAAATGCGGCATCGATTGTTGATCTAGTCGGGAAGTCTGGATGGCTATCTTTGAATAAGCTAACAATCGATAGTGCAGAGTCGGAAGATTACCTAGTACTCTCAGCTATTTCAGATGACGGGGCTTCGATTTTACAAGAGCAAATGGAGCGAATGTTTTCATTGCCTGCCTTGCTTGATAATGATGAGCTTAGCATTGATGAAAATATTGACAGCCTTCTAAAACAAAAATATGAACAGAGCAAGGCGTTAGTTATCGATGAAATTAGTTCGAGGAATGCAGCTTTCTTCGATGAGGAAATGACGAAGCTTGATGCTTGGGCAGATGACCTCAAAGAGGCTATTGAGCAGTCCATTAGGGACATGGATAAAGAAATAAGGCAGGTTCGAAAAGACGCCAAGCTAGCACCTACATTAGAAGAAAAATTAGAGCTTCAAAAGCGTCAAAAAAAGTTGGAAGCGCAAAGAAATAAAGATCGCCGAGAGCTATTTGATAAGCAAGATGAAGTAGATGCTCGCCGTGAAGAAATGATACTAGCGGTAGAAGAGAGATTAACGAAAAGGTTAGATGAGAACTGTTTGTTTACTATCAAATGGACGATGAATTAATAAGTTTTGGAGTAAAGTATGCGCACAGACTGGCCTGGCTCTCGATGGTGGAAAGTAGATTTTCATTCCCATACGCCAGCATCCAAGGATTATCGCGGAGACTCTAGCATTCAGCCTGACGAGTGGCTGGAGCTGTATCTAAATGCCGGTATTAACTGCGTTGTGGTGACAGACCACAACACAGGAGAATGGATTGATTTATTAAGAGAGGCACTAGTACAGCAAAAACTGAATGACGAGGAAAAGTGGGCTGATTTTGAACTATTTCCAGGAGTAGAGATTTCCTGCAATGGCGGCGTGCATCTTATCGCCATTCTCGATCCTGAAAAGCAGGGAGCTGATATAAACGGGCTTGTTGGGGCGGTTGGTTACCAAGGGAGTCGTGGAGACAGTGATGGCGTTACTGATTTAAGTGTTGAAAATGTAATCAATCAAGTGCATCAAGCGGGTGGCATAGCGTGTGCGGCTCATATTGATTCACCAAAAGGCTTGCTGACTTCCATTAGTGATCATAATACTTTGCTTCCCATTTTTGACAAACTGGACGCTGTTGAGGTCATTAACCCTGCGTCTGATTTGATTGAAAATAACAAATCAAAAATTGACGGCTTTGCTGCCGTTCTTGGTTCGGACAGCCATAAACCACTCGATATTGGTCGTGGGTTTACATGGGTCAAAATGTCCTCGCCTACTATTGAGGGCTTGAGGCTTGCCTTACTTGACCCCGAATCATCCATTAACAGAAGTGATAATCAGCCAGATATTCCTCAATCTATACCTGAGCAGTGGATTGAATCTGTTTATTTGCAAGATATGCATTTGTTAAGAGCAAATCCGCTAGAGGTCAAATTCAACCCGTCTTATAACGCCCTTATCGGTGGTCGGGGAAGTGGGAAATCAACAGTAGTAGAGTGTTTACGCTTGTCGCTAGGACGGGATGTAGAGCTTCAATCACTAACCGGCAGTCCCGAGATAAATAGAACCTTCAATGCTTTCAAACAGGCCTATACGCCAAGTTCAAAGCTGGGGATGATGCTGGATAACTCTGAACTGAGTGTGGTTGTTAATAAAGGGATCGATGCACTTCAAGAACAATATCGGTATTCATGGAAAAGCGCCAATGCCAATGGCGATAATTCACTTGAAGTCTATCGTTGGGAAGATGAAACGTGGAAGCTGACCGAGCTTAATGCCGAGCAGGCGCGTGATGTTTTTCCCGTTAAGATATTTAGTCAGAAACAAATTCTAGCGCTTGCTAACAATCCGCAGGCATTGCTTGATTATATAGATGACTCAATTACTGATAAAAAACTTGAGTGGCAAAATGATTTTGATGTTAAAAAACAACAATTGTTGGATGAGCGTTTAAAGCTACAAGCACAAAAAAAGGAATTGGAGAAAAAACCAGCGTTAGAAAATGAGTATAAGGAAGCCAGGAAAAAGGCGCGAGTGTTTTCCAATGATACGTTTGGAGAATTGTTAAAATCATATAAACGAGCTACGGCTCAAAAAAATGAGCTTAACGAATTTCACCAAGGCCTTGAGGATGATATTCAAGTGCTGCAAGCCGCCATTGATGAGCTTGATGAATTCGGTGACGCCACGTTGGAAAGCTTTGAGGAAGTATCCGAGGCTGAAAAAGCGATAAAAGCGAACAGCTTAATGGTAGCTAAGTCATTAAAGGGTAAATACGGGCAGTTGGTTAAAGACGTAGCCGTGATGACATCGGAATTGGAAGCTGCCAAGAAACAGGTGCAAGAAAGCGACTGGGAAAAAGAGAATAGTGCTCATATTCTGGCTTATCAAAATGAAACTGAAAGGTTAAAAGCTGCTGGAATAGGTAGCGCAAAAGCCGCTTCGGAGGCCGTTTCCACTGAGTCAAAGCTATCTGTTCAAATTGCAAGGCTCAGAAAAATAGAGACAAATTTGCCAGATACTGAGGAGGCTGTGAAGCTTGCAGAAGAAGAGCTTTCCGCGTGCAGAGAAAGTCTCACGCAAGTCAGGCAGGAGTTTATCGCCAGTCTTTTTTCTCATAGTGATATGCTAAAAGTGACATTGCGATCAATGGCCGATAGTCGAGGTTCGGTTGAAAAGTTTAGAGAGATTTTAAGGGTTAGTGGAGCGAGCCAATTTGGTGATATATATCAGGATGATGAAGAGTTGGTTGGTCAGCCTAGTGGAATCTTGTGGGATATGGTTGATCCTGCTCACGCGGGAAGTAGTGTAGGTGAGCGTTTAATTGAGATAAAGCAAGCCTTGGAAGAAGGCAGTAAGGTGGTTCTCAAGACTACCTTGCACGGTAGCTTGGTTAAAAGATTAAAGGCAAACCCGGTTGAAGCATTTAATGAGCTGTCACACTGGTTCCCCGAAGATGAGGTGCTACTGGAGTATCGGCCAGCGAAAGGGCAGTCCTACAAAGGTATCGCCCAGGCATCAGCGGGGCAAAAAACAGCAGCTATATTATCCTTTTTACTCATTCATGGTGATGAACCCCTAATCCTCGATCAGCCAGAAGACGATTTGGATAACGCTTTAGTGTCTGAGCTAGTCGTTGAGCAACTGAGAGAAAATAAAAAACACCGGCAGCTTATTATTGTTACGCATAATGCGAATGTTGTAGTAAATGCAGATGCGGAATTAGTGACAACAATGGATTTTGTGGGTGGTCAAATAGTCTCCAATAATTCAGGTGGCCTTCAGGAGCGTAAAACACGCGAAGATATTTGCCGAATAATGGAAGGTGGCCGAGCGGCATTTAAGCAGCGATATAAACGAATTTTGAAGGATCTAGAGCCTGTGCATGGAGGAGTGGAATAGTGACGGCTATATCTGCACCAATGATGACGGTTTTGAGAAGAGTTCTTCAAGAGCGCTTCGTATCCTCCTTGCCGCCGTTACTTGGAAACCAAGACCCAGAGGCTAATGCTGAGAAGCAAATATCTAGAGCTTTTAATGCTTTTATTCTACAAAAAATGTTTGATCTATCCGCAGGTATTGCGGCGTCAATGATAGTCGATGATTTTGCTGATAATGGTATCGATGCAATCTACTATCATGAGTCAGATGAAACGCTCTACATTTTGCAGGGTAAATTGAAGGCCGCAGATAGTTTTGTGCAGGGAGATGCCGAGGGTTTCACGCGAGGTATACGCCTACTGGTAGAGCAGGAATTAGATACCTTCAATCAGTTAGTCAAAGACCGGTCAGATTACCTTGAAAATGCACTTGATCACTGTTCAACCATAAAGCTTGTTGTTGCATATACAGGTAATTCTGTTACTCAAACTGCTATTAATGCGCTAAACCAGTTGGTTAATGATAACGCTTTGGATGAGGAAAGAATAAGCGAAGATATATGCTATATAAACTCTGAAGAAATCGAAGGTTTTTTGCGCGGCGAGCAATCAATAGAGCTGGTTAATACGCGTATCAAATTGAGTCATTCTAGTAAAATAGAGCAGCCGCGTAAAACTGTCATTGGCTTGATCAAGTTGGATGAGCTTGTGAAGCTGCATGAGCTGCATAACAAGGGGCTGTATCAGAAGAATATTCGATATTTTATTGGGGCAGGAAGGCGTGGCGTAAATCAAGCAATAAAAGACACCTTAGAAAATAACCCCGAAAGTTTTTTACATCTTAATAATGGCATTACGGTGGTTTGCACAGGTATTGAACCGAAGCGCTCACAAGGTGGTTATAAGGACTATGTGATTGCTGGCTTTTCAGTTGTAAATGGCGCGCAAACAATATCGACAGCTGCTGAATACAAGAGTACAAATCCAGATGCGGATACAAGTGCGGCGAAAGTCTTGTTGACGATTATAGTCGCTTCGTCGAATGGAGATTTCCATAAGGAAGTAACTAGAGCTAGAAACCTACAGAACCCTATAGCTCTGTCTGACTTTGCGGCTCTTGATGATAACCAGGAACGCCTGCGTCAGGAGATAGCTCTTTTTGGTATTGATTACCATTACCGGCCACAGCGTAAACTACAAAATAGTACGCCTGTTATCGAAATTGATGCTCTAGCGAAAGCACTTGCTGTATTAGATCGTGATATTCGCTTTCCGGCTTTATTAAAATCCGACTCTGGTCAGTTTACCAGTATGCAGTCCGAGTCTTATAAAAAAATCTTTTCAGATGAGCTATCAGGTTGTAAGTGTGTAAACACAGTTGTGGTTTTCAAGGTAATACAGGGGCTGTTGTCAGCAGCGGATAGGTCATCGCCCAGCCCAGAAAGGATAGTATATCGGCATTGTGGATATTCTTTAGCAAGTATCTTGATCAAGCGCTTTAAAGCTAGGATAGAGAGTCCGGATCTCCTGTTAGAAGATGATGTTAAAGCGCTGATTAGCGCTCCCTTTGATGAATTAAGGCAAGTTTTTGCTGATCAGTATCGGGCTCTTAGTTTAGGTAGTGCTCCCCACGCATTTTTTAAGCGACTATCAGATACATCTAAAATGACGCAAAAGGCTGCAATTGAATATCAAAACATGAATGAAGATCAGGCTGTTAATGCGCTTCTTGGTAGGTTGCAGGCTGGCGATCCTTATAATCAGAGATTGAGTAATTATTTGGCTGATCAGACTCAGCAGATTTAGGAATGTAAAATGAAAAAAACCAAGTTAGAACTTACGTGGATTGGGAAAGATAAACGCCCAAAGCTTGAGCCTCGAATTTTACTAGAAAATTCAGAGCTTTCATATCACGCTAAGGCTCGTTTTACGGATGACGACATATATGATAACAAGCTGATTTTTGGTGATAACCTACTTGCTTTAAAAGCGTTAATTCAAGATTACGCCAATAAAGTGAAGTGTGTATTTATTGATCCTCCATATAATACTGGTAGTGCATTTGATCATTATGAAGATGGGTTGGAACATTCAATCTGGCTGGGAATGATGAGAGAGCGTTTGACATTGCTTAGATCTTTGTTGAGAGAAGATGGCTCCATATGGATATCCATTGACGATAACGAAATGGCTTACTTAAAAGTATTGATGGATGAGGTATTTGGACGTGAGAATTTTATAACGACAATATGCTGGGAAAAAATATATACATTGAAGAATTCTGCTAAGCATTTTTCTGCAATGCATGATTACATTCTTGTTTATAGTAAAAATATCAGCAGCTTCTCGATGAATCATTTACCTAGGACTGAGAAGCAAAATAAGAACTTTAAGAACCCTGATAATGATTCGAGGGGGCGCTGGATTGACAGTGCGATGCATGCTAGAAATTACTACAGTAAAGGTTCTTATACTGTAGTTAGCCCATCTGGAAATGAATACTCACCTCCCGCAGGAAGATATTGGTCGGTATCAAAAGAGAATTTTGAGCGTCTTGATTCGGAGAGTAGAGTTTGGTGGGGTAGCAAAGGGAAAAATGCCCCAAGGAAAAAGACATTCATTGATGAAGTTAAGCAGAGTGTAGTGCCAGGTACAATATGGGGGCATTTAGATGCAGGGCAAAATGCCGAAGCCAAGAATGAGATTAAAGAACTTTTTGCAGACGAAGGCGGTGTTTTTATAACGCCGAAACCAGAAAAACTCATGCAAAGAATAATAGCAATAGCTACAAATAAGAATGACATCGTTCTAGATTCATTTGCCGGAACCGGAACAACAGGTGCAGTTGCCCATAAGATGAATAGGCGCTGGATTATGGTTGAGCTGGGAGAGCATTGCCAAACACATATAGCGCCTCGATTGAGAAAAGTAATTGATGGAGATGATCAAGGCGGGATTTCGGAGGCGGTAAACTGGAGTGGTGGGGGTGGATTTCGGTATTACTCTTTGGCTCCGTCATTACTTCAAAAGGATAAATGGGATAACTGGGTGGTTAATAACGAATATAACGCAGAAATGCTGTCACAAGCTATTTGTAAGTTGGAGGGATTTGAGTATGAGCCATCAGATATAGAGTGGTGGAGTCAGGGGTCTTCGACTGAAACTGACTTTATTTATGTGACCACCCAGAACCTATCAGTAGAGAAACTTCAACAAATTTCTGATGAGGTTGGTGGCGATAGAACGCTACTAATTTGCTGTGGCGCATTTCGTTGTAAATCAGATCGATTCCCAAATCTAACAATAAAGAAGCTGCCAAAAATGATACTGAGCCGTTGTGAATGGGCGCAGGATGATTACAGCCTAAATGTTGAGAATTTGCCGCAAATGGAGAGAGAGCCAGAGCAGGATAGCCTCTTCGATACTACCGAGGAGGAAAGATAATGAGCGAGCGTATTCTAAATAATATTTCTGGTCGTTTGAGTTTGCGCTCTCCTCAACGGGAGTCCTTGGAGGCATTAAAATCTGCGATAGATTCCACTATTGTGGATGGTGTAAGCAGTGAGCTTTTAAAGCATCAGCATGATGTGCCCGCATTACTTGAGATCCTAAAGTCAGAGTTTACGAAATTGGAAGACTTTGAACGCGAGTTCCCCTCAATGTGTTTTGCTTTGGCAACCGGTGTTGGTAAAACGCGTCTTATGGGGGCTTTTATTAGTTATTTACATTTGGCGCACGGAATAAATAATTTTTTCGTTCTGGCTCCGAACCTTACTATCTATGAAAAGCTAATAGGTGACTTTACTCCGGGGTCACCAAAGTATGTATTCAAAGGGATTTCGCAATTTGCTACTAATTCGCCTGAGATTATTACTGGCGATAATTATGAAGCACGAGGGGCTAACCTTGGCTTGCTTAGCAATGTCACAATAAATATTTTCAATATTTCAAAAATTGTTTCAGAAGTGAGAGGAGGTAAAGCACCTCGTATTAAACGTTTGTCAGAGTATTTGGGTGATAGCTATTTTAATTCCCTGTCTGAGTTAGATGATTTGGTGCTGTTGATGGATGAGTCGCACCGGTATCGAGCCAATGCAGGGATGAAGGCTATTAATGAGCTGAATCCAATTTTGGGCTTAGAGTTGACGGCAACTCCTTTTACCGAATCTGGCCGTGGAACTGTTCCCTTTAAGAATGTTGTTGTTGATTACCCCTTGGCTAGGGCGATGGACGATGGGTTCGTAAAAGAGCCTGCGGTTGTAACTCAGAGAAATTTTAATGCTAGTCAATACAGTCAGCAAGAGATTGAACGCATTAAGTTGATGGATGGTATTCGCTTGCATGAGCAAACGAAAGTTGAACTGATGACCTACTCTAAACAGAATGACCTTCCTCTCGTTAAGCCATTTATGCTTGTTATTGCTCGTGATACTACTCATGCGGCAGAGCTTTTGGATGTGATGGCGTCTGATAATTTCTTTGATGGGCGCTATGCGGGAAAGATCATTCAGGTAGATAGTAGCCGCACTGGTGCGGCTGAAGAAGAGATGGTGCAGCGCCTGCTTGCTGTAGAAAGTGTCGATGAACCAACGGAAGTGGTAATACACGTTAACATGCTTAAAGAAGGCTGGGATGTTACTAACCTTTATACGATTGTTCCATTGCGTGCAGCCAATGCACGAACCCTGATCGAACAGTCTATAGGCCGAGGTCTAAGACTCCCTTATGGCAAACGAACTGGAGTTGAGCCGGTAGATCGGCTTAGTATCATTGCCCATGATCGGTTCCAAGAGATTGTCGACGAAGCGAATAACCCTGAAAATCCTTTGCGATTGAAAGAACTCATTCTGGATGCGCCTGAAGATGATATGCGAATGGAGAGCGTTGAAGTCGGCTCGAATCTGGATGCGCTTATTCGTGGAACTACGCCATCCGGCAGTGAAGGAATGAATTACTCCCCTCCAAATGGTGAGCAGCTTGTTTTTAATGGTGAGAATGAAAAACGAGTAGCTGAAGTTACGTTAGATGTTATTAATAGTTTTAAGAACAAACCGGATATTGTGTCTTCCACATCGGCGCTATTAGACGACGACGTGCAAAATGCCATCGTGGAAGCAGTGAAGGAACGGCTTACAGGAGAGCAGCAGTCCCTATTAGAATCCGAAGAGCAGACTAATCTTGTTGAGGTGGTCGCAAAAACTGCCAAACTTGTTAAGCAAGAAACCATTGATATACCGAAAGTAGCAGTTATTCCAAAGGGTGAAGTTAGTTACGGGTACAAATCATTTACTCTTGATGTTTCTCAATTAAACCTTCAGCCCGCAGAGCGAGATATCGTTATACAAAATCTGCATACCAATGAGCAAACGACGTTGACGGCTCAGGTAGGTATTACTGAATCAAGACCAGAGAATTATATTATTCATGGGCTTATCGATTTTGATGATGTTTCTTACGACGAGCATGCTGACCTAATATATGATTTGGCTAGCCAAGCGGTGAGACATTTTGAGAGCTATCTTGGCTCTGAAGACGAGGTGATTAACGTACTGGACACTAATCGTAGCCTTATCGCTGATCTCATTCATGCACAAATGGTTGAGCATTTTTGGGAGGATGTGTCCGAGTATGAAGTTGAAGTTCATGGAGGGTTTACTCCGTTAAAACCCTGTGCCTACACGGTAGCTTCTGGTCAGTCAGTATATAGCTATAGAGATACTGTTGCAGAAAAGAGCAAAATAAAGCGGATGCTTTTTGGTGAATTTGCAAAGTGTCTATATCCGCTGCAAAAATTTGACTCAGATACTGAGAGGCGCTTTTCAGTAATTATAGAGCGAGATGCAAATAGGTGGTTTAAGCCTGCAAAAGGCCAGTTCCAGCTTTTCTACAAAGATGGCATAGAGCATCCAGAATATGTTCCTGATTTTGTTGTTGAGGGCGATGATTTTGTGCTGTTAGTGGAGACTAAGGCGCAAAATGAAATGAAAGATCCCGTAGTTCTAGCTAAAGCTGATGCCGCGATTCGTTGGTGTCAATACGCGAGTGATTATCTACTGAAGCATGGAGGGAAACAGTGGAAATACCTTTTAGTGCCTCATGATGATGTTGGCGAACACAATACTTTGAATACCTATATTCAAAAATATGAAATGAAAATTACTGGCTAATTAATAATGGTTGATGTTGACGATATAACACTTGATCATATCAGAAACGAGATTATCAAGTTCAGGAACGATGTGGTATCGCAAAAGCTTGAAAGCTATTACGGCACTAAATCTCTTGGTGAGATATTTGGGGTTAGTCGTAAAGAGCTAGCTCATAGCAATTTTATCGCTTGGCTCCTCAGTAATCAGGAGAGCCATAATCTTGGGAACTATCCATTCAAGAAGTTCTTGGAAATTTTAGTTTTGTCGAGCAGGGATCAGCAATCAGATAAACACAAGAAGATTTTTGATGCGATTATTACTGGTGATCTATCTGTCAACGAACTACAGATAATCACGGAAAAAAGCATAAAAAATGTGGGTAGAGTCGATATTCTGATTGAGGCAGAGATAGAGTTCTTCGGGGAATTTAAAAACCTTCGCGTCGTCATTGAAAACAAGGTAACGACCAAAGAGCATAGCGATCAAACCACCAAGTATTATGATTATTATGAAAACCTGGATGGTGCAAACTGGATTAATCTCTATGTTTTCCTAACACCGATATCTGGTATCGCCTTGAGTGACCTTGAAGAGCCAGAGTGCTCTTGCAAAGAATACATCCAAACCAATTATCAGAATTTGGTGGATTATCTGTTAGAGCCTATTTTAAATATGGATGCTTCAGATAAAACAAAAATGATTATTCGAGAGTATCTACAGACGCTAAGCCAGCCAGCGCAAAATGAAGATGATGAAGAGCACAGACAGGGGTTGATAATGGCTATAGGTAATGATGAACGAGAATTATTAACCCATTTCTGGGATAGAAATCAGAAACTGATTCTGTCTGCGCTGTACGCAATAAGCTCCGATCCTGATCAAGATAAAGATGTTAGAGATAGCATCGGTACTGCCTTAAATAGTATCTCGGTGGGCGAGAAGGATAGAAGCCTTATTTCGATATATTTCAATGATGAACTTTGCATCGAGAAGATTAAAAAGTCAGATATTGGGTGTTCGACAGTAAAGCTGCTTGAGGAAAATGGTCTTATTGACGAGGATGCCTTTAAGTTCTTGAGAGAAGATAAAAGCTGTTCCTTTATGCTTCTTAAACTTCCAGAGGAATTTACCGAAACTGAGATTAAATACAGAAAATATCGTACTAACGACGATCCAGAATTGATCTTCAATGATCAAGGTTACTATGTCGCTAGAAATTGGGGTATTGGCAATATTCAGCGTTTTATGGACAAAATGACCGGGCGGTTTTCTCAAATACGATATGAAAGGCATTGATTGGATATCAATGCCTTATCAACAGACTGTAAATATCAAGGCCGTGGTGGTCTTGATATAATAGCTCTTTCTATATTTTCCAGCGATGCTAGGGAATTGCGTCTATCGGCAGAGCCTTTCTCGCTCTTTGCCAGTTCATTGAATACATCTCTGTAAGTGGCGTACAGTTCGTTATCACTGCGGGTTGCCAGTTCAAATATCGTTAAAAGTTTCATTGTTACCTCCTGTGTCGGAGGCCGCGCCAGTTGCGACCTTTCATGAAAGGCCGGTTGAAGCTTTGGAATTTAAGGCTATGCATCACCGATGTTTATTGGGGTTGAAAGAAGAAGTATATGGACAGCGCCGAACCCATGCCGTTTATTGTAGATGACATATTGGTGCATTTTGATGATGAGCGGTCTAAAGCTACATTGGGTTTGCTTGCGGAATTAGCTAAGAAAACACAAGTGATAATGTTTACGCATCATCAGCGCTTAGTTGAACAGGCGCAAGGGCTAGATGGGGGGTAAGTATTCATGAGCTTTAAGGACAATAACGAGTTTTTTGACTAGTAGTAATACCCCTCGTCACTACACTCTGGGGTAGTGACGAGGGGGCGCGAACCTTGCCAGCACTGGCCTACATAAACTTTCCTACAGTGATGTACCCGTTACGCAAGATTATTCACACGAATGATGAAATACTCTCCCTACCTACTGTAGCTATTGCAGACTCAATAGCACCCCGGCGGGTTTACAGCCAAACACGCCCTTATACAGCGGTATAAGGTTCATTCATTAACATAGGAGAATTTGCCTGGTAATCAAAGAGCAGTAACACGTCTGAGGCGTTAAAACGAATCAGGATTACACCTTTCGGTGGGTTTTGATGGTTGTGCCGTTACTCAGGTTTTATGGGAGTGGTGTCCCGTGACATTCGATAAGCAGCACTATCGCTTATCTCTCTATTGGTTAAAGCCAATAGACAGTCATTAACACTAACCAAACGTATCAACACCACTATGTTTCTCAGCTCATGCGACTGTTCTGATCGGTTATGCAACCGGTTCAACCAGTGAGTAAAAAGCTAGTGACTGTGCTAAACGGTCATTCAATCATCCGAAACATTAAAGAAACCTGACCTTAATGCAGAGAGAGACACCACAACAGAGGCCAACAGCTTTTGAGGAATCAATTTCCATTATTCCGATAAAACCATTATAAAAACATAACGTTACGGAGTATGCGATAGGTAAATGCAACCGGTCTGACCGGTCGCCTGTCTGGTATAACCAGACGCACCTAAAGCCGATGACTGTGTAGACCGGTCGGTGACAAATAAGGTGCTGGACAAAGTTGGCTGAAATCTCCTTTTGTATTATCGTTTCTACCGAGTGACTAAGCGTTTATTTTTTGGCTTAATATTGGCCGTTAGATTTACAGCTAATCCGATCTTCATATTAGGAACTGAAAAAAATCGGTTGAATTTATTGTAAACATCCCACCGATAATGTTCTTCCATGCCCGTACCATTGTTCGTAGCAGAAAGGACGGCACATTGCTGAAATAAGCCCTATCAACAAGAGGGCGCGGCAATGAAAGATCTTAACTATCAGCTTAAAAATTTGTGTACACGCAATCCCGATGGAAGCCACAACA
>ERZ1027208.473-NODE-473-length-15598-cov-116.893264_pt1 | contig 15598 bp, 11 predicted proteins | sample MGYA00520867_ERZ1027208 | MGnify/ENA primary metagenome ERZ1027208 (study PRJEB33311, sample SAMEA4378413) | marine metagenome | biome: Marine biome; feature: Fjord; material: Water | collected 2014-07-20T08:00:00Z/2014-07-... | depth 75 m ...
CGTTGACGTGGGGTTTATTACGTTCGAACTTCTCTTTTCCCATTGCCGCTCTCCTTTACAATAAATTAATGATAACCAATCCAATATGCCGCTATGTATCCGACACCCCTCTATACACACACAACACTGATGCTAACCGTTGCGCGCAATAATTGCCTGCGCCACATTCGCGGGCGCTTCGCTGTACTTTAAAAACTCCATGGTGAAAGTAGCTCGACCCTGGGTTGCAGAACGCACATCCGTCGCATAGCCAAACATTTCCGCCAGCGGTACTTCCGCCGTAACGATCTTGCCCGATGAATTATCGGCCATACCCAGAATAATGCCACGGCGGCGATTAAGATCACCCACCACGTCGCCCATATTTTCCTCGGGCATTACCACTTCAACCTGCATGGTTGGCTCGAGTAAAACGGCGCCGCCTTCATCGACTAGCTTTTTAGTGGCCAGTGAACCGGCCACTTTAAACGCCATTTCGTTTGAGTCTACATCGTGAAACGAGCCATCGTACAAGGTTGCCTTTAATCCCAACAAGGGATAACCCGCAACCACTCCGTTCTTCATTTGCTCGGCGATACCTTTTTCGACCGCCGGGATATAGTCTTTGGGCACGGTGCCACCGACTATTTCATTAATAAATTCCAAGCCTTCCTCTTCGTCTTCACGAGGCTCAAACTTAATCCAGACATGGCCGTACTGGCCACGACCGCCGGATTGGCGGACAAATTTGCCCTCAACCTCACAGGTATTGCGAATCGCCTCACGATAGGCCACCTGGGGCTTGCCAATATTGGCCTCTACAGAAAACTCACGACGCATTCGGTCGACAAGTATGTCGAGGTGCAATTCGCCCATGCCGGAAATAATTGTCTGGCCCGTCTCTTCATCAGTTTTAACACGGAAAGAGGGATCTTCTTGAGCCAGCTTGCCGAGAGCGACACCCATTTTTTCCTGATCGGGTTGTGAGCGCGGCTCCACCGCAACAGAGATAACCGGATCGGGAAACTCCATGCGTTCAAGGGTAATAACATCGCCAAGCGCACAAAGCGTATCGCCTGTAGTGACGTCTTTTAAGCCGATTGCAGCGGCGATATCACCGGCGCGAACTTCTTTAATCTCTTCACGGTCATTGGCGTGCATTTGCACCATGCGACCAACACGCTCTTTTTTTCCTTTGGTCGCGTTGTAAACGGCATCACCCTGGGACAACACGCCAGAGTAAACCCGAATAAAGGTCAGCGTGCCGACAAAGGGGTCGGTGGCAATCTTAAAAGCCAATGCCGCAAAAGGCGCATCATCGTCGGCCTTACGCACAGCACTGGTTTCTTCGTCGTCGAGCATCCCCTCGATAGGCTTAACTTCAGTGGGTGATGGCAAAAATTCAATCACCGCATCGAGTACTGCCTGCACGCCTTTATTCTTAAAGGCCGAGCCGCACAGTATGGGGACGATTTCGTTAGCCAGGGTACGGGTGCGTATGCCTTGTTTAATTTCGTCCTCGCTGAGCTGCTCGCTCTCGAGGTACTTATCCATCAGCTCATCACTCGCTTCAGCCGCAGCTTCCACCAGCAACTCATGTAACTCATCACATTCGTCGGCCATATCTTCGGGGATATCACCATACTCAAAGGTCGTACCCTGGTCGTCTTCATTCCAGAGAATGGATTTCATTTTAACGAGATCAACGACGCCCTTGAATTCTTCCTCTGCGCCGATAGCCATCTGCAGCGGCACAGCATTGGCGCCGAGCCGCTCCTTCAGCTGCTCGACCACCGACATATAATCAGCGCCGGAACGGTCCATTTTATTAACGAAGACCATGCGCGGCACTTCGTACTTATCAGCCTGGCGCCATACCGTTTCCGTCTGCGGCTGCACACCCGAGGAGCCACAGAGAACAACAACCGCGGCATCGAGCACACGCAAGGAGCGCTCGACTTCAATAGTGAAATCAACGTGACCGGGCGTATCGATAATATTAATGCGATGCTGGTCGAACTGCCCATCCATGCCGCTCCAGAAACAGGTCGTCGCAGCCGAGGTAATGGTGATACCGCGCTCCTGCTCCTGCTCCATCCAGTCCATCGTGGCAGCACCATCGTGCACTTCGCCGATTTTGTGGGACATCCCGGTGTAAAACAAGACACGCTCTGTGGTGGTGGTTTTACCCGCGTCCACATGCGCTACGATGCCAATATTTCGATATCGATTAATGTTCGTTTTACGTGCCACAACTCTCTCCAAAACCGCGAACTACATTTTATAAAATGAAGCGCCTGAAACCACAAAAGGCAGCTATTAAAAATAGCCGCCTTTTGAGTGAATCCTATTTCCCGCCAGGTGTAATTAGAACCTGAAGTGAGAGAAGGCCTTGTTGGCTTCTGCCATGCGGTGAACGTCTTCACGCTTCTTAACAGCGCCGCCTTTACCCTGAGAAGCATCAATCACTTCACCGGCAAGTCGTTGCGCCATAGATTTTTCGCCTCGTGCGCGGGCGTAATCAACCAACCAGCGCATGGCTAGAGCACCACGACGTGAAACGCGAACTTCAACGGGCACCTGATAGGTAGCACCACCAACGCGGCGGGATTTAACTTCGACCATCGGCGCGATATTCTCAAGCGCCAGCTCGAAAGCTTCCAGAGGGTCTGATTTTAGGCGCTCCTCAACCATGTCGAGGGCACCGTAAACAATGCGCTCAGCAACGGATTTTTTACCGCTGACCATAACGTGGTTCATAAACTTGGCGAGGGTGATATTGCCGAACTTGGGATCGGGCAGGATTTCTCGTTTCGCAACAACGCGTCTTCTTGGCATATTCTTCTCTACTCTTCAGGTTATTCCGGTAACGGGCAACATGCCGTCCGGCCTTACTCGGCTTGCGCCGATTTTAAAACAAGTGCGGCACGATCTATCCCTTAGGACGCTTAGTACCGTACTTCGAACGTCGCTGTTTACGACCATCAACACCGGAAGTATCAAGGCTACCGCGAACAGTGTGATAACGCACACCCGGCAAATCCTTAACACGACCACCGCGAATCAGTACCACGCTGTGCTCCTGCAAGTTGTGGCCTTCACCACCAATGTAGGATGTCACTTCGTAGCCACTGGTCAAACGCACACGACAAACTTTACGCATTGCCGAGTTAGGCTTTTTCGGTGTGGTGGTATAAACGCGCGTACAAACACCGCGACGCTGAGGACATGCCTGTAATGCGGGCACGTCGCTCTTAACAATCTTTCGCTTTCTAGGCTTACGAACCAACTGATTGATCGTTGCCATCAATAATTCTCCTGATAAAAAATGCCTTCTTTAAAAAGGCTTTACAACCCTAAATTTGAGACCAAGTTAAGACCTGTAACTCAGGGAGGCGGCATTCTAAAGATCGCGCCTCCCGGAGTCAAGCCAAATTACGCCTCGCTTATTCTTCGTCTTCTACACTCAACGCTTCAGACAATGCCGCTTCGACATCATCGGCAGAAACCGTGGTTTCTTTCAGTGCATCTTCTTTATCTTTGCGGCGCTTGGCATGATAGGCAAGACCTGTTCCCGCAGGGATCAGACGCCCAACAACCACGTTTTCTTTCAAGCCGCGTAACTTATCGACCTTGCCAGTAACAGCCGCTTCGGTAAGTACGCGGGTTGTTTCCTGGAAGGAGGCAGCTGAGATGAAGCTTTCAGTCGCCAGTGACGCTTTGGTAATACCCAATAACACACGCTGGAATTTCGCCGGTATCTTGTCAGCAGCAACCAATTCTTCGTTCACATCCTGTAAACGGTTGTATTCAACCTGCTCACCTTTAACAAAGGACGAGTCACCCATCTCGGTGATTTCAACCTTGCGCAACATCTGACGTACGATAACTTCAATGTGCTTATCGTTAATTTTCACCCCTTGCAGGCGGTAAACTTCCTGAATTTCATTAACGACGTAGCGCGCCAACTCATCAACGCCTTTGAGGCGCAGAATATCGTGAGAGTTTGAGGCACCTTCAGAAATCACCTCACCCTTCTCAACATTTTCACCTTCGTAGACACCCATGTTGCGCCACTTGGGGATTAGTGCTTCGTAATGATCATCACCATTGTTGGGGGTAATCACCAAACGTCGCTTGCCCTTAGTCTCTTTACCGAAGGTCACTGTACCGCTGACCTCGGCGAGGATGGCAGGATCTTTTGGCTTTCTCGCCTCAAACAAGTCGGCTACCCGCGGCAAACCACCAGTAATATCACGCGTTTTCGAACCCTCTTGCGGGATACGAGCCATTACCGAACCGATACCGATGTCCGCACCGTCTTCAATGGTAATAACGGCGTTGGCGGGCAGCATGTAGTGGGCCGGTACTTTGGAGTTGGCAAAGAACTGCTCTTCACCATTTTCATCGTACATGGTGATCATTGGCTTAACGTCTTTACCCGCTGCTGGACGCTCATTGGGATCGAGCACCACAATACTAGTCAAGCCCGTCATTTCATCAGTCTGACGATTGACGCTCAAGCCCTCTTCCATACCAGAGAACACGGCTTTACCGGCGATCTCAGTAATAATGGGGTGAGTGTGGGGGTCCCAGTTGGCAATAACATCGCCGGGAGCAACAGCACTGCCATCCTTGACCTTAATCACGGCACCAAAGGGCAGCTTATAGCGCTCGCGTTCACGACCATTTTCATCGGCAATCGCCAATTCGGAGGAGCGCGATACCGTAACAAGCTCACCGCTCTCTCGCTCGGCAACCTTCGCGTTAATCAGTCGCAAGACACCCTGGGTCTTGACCTGAATATTATCGACAGCAGTGGCTCTAGAGGCCGCACCACCAATGTGGAAGGTACGCATAGTAAGCTGTGTACCCGGCTCACCAATCGACTGCGCAGCGATAACACCGACGGCTTCACCAGCATTAATGATATGGCCACGTGCTAAGTCACGACCATAACAGCGCGAACAAATACCGTAGCGCGTGGTACAGGTAATCGGCGAGCGTACAAAGACTTCGTCGATACTGGCCGCTTCAATGGCGTCGACCCAGGCTTCGTCGATCATTGTTGCAGCGGGGATCACTACTTCTTTAGTACCCGGCTTGTAGACGTCATCGGCGACGACACGACCGAGGATGCGATCACCCAGGGTTTCGATAACATCACCACCCTCAATAACAGGTGTCAGCAACAGCCCCTCAAGAGTGCCGCAGTCGTCTTCAGTAACAACCAAATCCTGTGATACATCGACCAGGCGGCGTGTCAGATAACCGGAGTTAGCCGTTTTCAGTGCCGTATCCGCAAGACCTTTTCGTGCACCGTGAGTCGAAATGAAGTACTGCAGTACGTTCAAACCTTCACGGAAGTTAGCGGTAATCGGCGTCTCGATAATAGAGCCATCGGGACGGGCCATGAGGCCTCGCATACCAGCGAGCTGACGAATCTGTGCGGGGGAACCACGCGCACCAGAATCGGCCATGATGTAAACCGAGTTGAAGGACTCCTGCTCGACCGTCTCGCCATCGCGATTAACAACAGACTCGCTGGACAATACGTCCATCATTGCCTTGGCCACCTGATCGTTGGCTCGAGACCAAATATCGATGACCTTGTTGTACTTCTCGCCCTGAGTTACCAGACCGGAGGCAAACTGCGACTCGATCTCGGCCACTTCGGCATGGGATTTATCAATAATTTCTGCCTTGGCATCGGGAATGACGAAATCGTTAACGCCAATTGAAACACCAGAGCGAGTCGAAAATTCAAAGCCGGTGTACATCAACTGATCAGCAAAGATGACGGTCGCTTTCAAACCAACAACGCGATAGCACTGGTTGATAATGCGCGAAATGGCCTTCTTGCTCATTGGCTGATTGACCAGCTCATAAGGCAGGCCCGCAGGCACGATTTCCCACAACAAAGCACGGCCGGCAGTGGTGTCTTTTAAGGTAATTGTTTCAGTCAGCTCGCCATCTTCACCGATAGTCGACTCACTGATGCGGATTTTGATTTTCGCCTGCAGATCGACACACTTACCGTAGTAGGCGCGCGACAGCTCCTTCAAGTTGGCGAAGACCATGCCTTCACCTTTGACATTGATATTTTCGCGGGTCATGAAATACAGACCGAGAACAACATCCTGCGAGGGAACAATAATCGGCTCGCCACTAGCGGGCGAAAGAATATTGTTGGTCGACATCATCAGCGCACGAGATTCTAACTGCGCTTCAATCGTCAGCGGTACGTGTACCGCCATTTGGTCGCCGTCAAAGTCAGCGTTGTAGGCGGCGCAAACCAGCGGGTGCAACTGGATCGCTTTACCTTCAATCAGGGTGGGCTCAAAGGCCTGGATACCCAAACGGTGCAGTGTGGGCGCCCTGTTCAATAACACGGGGTGCTCGCGAATGACATCTTCGAGAATATCCCAAACGACGGCTTCGCTACGCTCAACCATTTTCTTCGCAGCTTTAATGGTGGTAGCCAAACCACGAGATTCCAGCTTGGAGAAAATAAAGGGTTTGAACAGCTCCAGAGCCATACGCTTGGGCAGGCCACACTGGTGCAAACGCAGAGTCGGGCCAACCACGATAACCGAACGACCGGAATAGTCGACGCGCTTACCGAGTAAGTTTTGACGGAAACGTCCCTGCTTGCCCTTGATCATATCGGCAAGTGATTTCAAAGGTCGCTTGTTGGAACCGGTAATGGCGCGTCCACGACGACCATTATCGAGCAGTGCGTCAACAGATTCCTGCAACATGCGCTTTTCATTGCGGACAATAATATCGGGCGCATTGAGCTCAAGCAGACGTTTCAAACGGTTGTTACGGTTAATGACTCGACGATAGAGGTCGTTCAGATCGGAGGTCGCAAAGCGTCCACCGTCCAGTGGTACCAGAGGGCGCAAATCGGGCGGCAAAATGGGCAGTGCTTCTAGCACCATCCACTCGGGCTTGTTGCCGGAGTTTAAGAAGGCTTCAAGCAATTTCAAACGCTTGGAGAATTTCTTAATTTTGGTTTCAGATTTAGTATTGGGTATTTCGTTACGCAGCTCAGCAATTTCGTGCTTAAGATCGAGATCTATCATCAGCGCCTGAATGGCTTCAGCACCCATCAAAGCGGTAAATTCGTCGCCGAATTCTTCCATCGCCTCGTAGTACTGCTCATCAGTTAGCAGCTCACCACGCTCAAGGGTGGTCATACCCGAATCGACGACGACAAAGGATTCAAAGTACAAGACGCGTTCGATTTCACGCAGCGTCATATCCAGCATTAAGCCAATGCGCGAGGGCAAGGACTTTAAAAACCAGATATGCGCAACTGGACTGGCCAGTTCGATGTGGCCCATGCGCTCACGACGCACGTTGCCGAGTGTCACTTCAACGCCACATTTCTCGCAGACAATACCGCGGTGCTTCATGCGCTTGTACTTACCGCACAGACATTCGTAGTCTTTGACTGGGCCAAAGATTTTGCAGCAGAACAAACCGTCGCGTTCGGGCTTGAACGTACGGTAGTTAATGGTTTCGGGCTTCTTAACTTCACCAAACGACCATGAACGAATCATGTCCGGTGAAGTCAGCGAAATACGAATGCCCTCGAAATCACTTCGTTGATCCTGGGACTTCAGTAAATTCAATAAATCTTTCAAGATCTTTCCTCCAGTGGATACCTGTCTAGCCGGGCACTATCGCCCGACTGCGTAGCTTGCGACAGTGGATTTATTCGTATTCCAGCTCCATATTGATACCCAGCGACCGAATCTCTTTAACCAGTACATTGAAGGATTCAGGCATGCCCGGCTCCATCTGGTGATCGCCATCAACAATATTTTTATACATCTTGGTACGGCCATTCACATCATCCGACTTAACGGTGAGCATTTCCTGCAGCGTGTACGCCGCGCCGTAAGCCTCGAGCGCCCAAACTTCCATCTCACCGAAGCGCTGGCCACCAAACTGCGCTTTACCGCCGAGTGGCTGCTGGGTGACAAGGCTGTAGGAACCCGTAGACCGCGCATGCATTTTGTCATCAACCAGGTGGTTGAGCTTGAGCATGTACATGTAACCGACAGTAATGTCACGACCGAAGGCATCGCCTGTGCGACCATCGTACAGGGTCATTTGACCACTATCGTCCAAATCTGCCAGACGTAGTAGTTCTTTAATCTCTGCTTCAGTAGCACCGTCAAAAACCTCAGTGGCCATTGGCACACCACCACGTAGGTTTTCAGCCAGAGACATGATCTCATTATCGGTAAAGGGCTTTAGGTCATCCTTTTTGGCACTTTCACCAACATCGTAGATTTCCTGCAGGAAGCCCTTTATTTCCGCAGCTTTACGCTGCTCTTTGACCATGCGGTTGATCTTATTACCCAGACCTTTAGCGGCGAGGCCAAGGTGGGTTTCAAGAATCTGCCCCACGTTCATCCGCGAGGGAACACCCAGCGGGTTGAGAACAACATCGACCGGCTCTCCGTGCTCGTCATAGGGCATATCTTCAACCGGCATGATCACCGAAATAACACCCTTGTTACCATGACGTCCGGCCATTTTATCGCCGGGCTGAATACGTCGCTTTATCGCCAGGTAAACTTTAACGATTTTCAGTACACCAGGGGCCAGGTCATCGCCAGTTTCCAGCTTGCCTTTCTTGTCTTCAAAACGTTCATCGAGGAGCTTGCGACGTTCAGCCAATTGCTCTTCAGTACGACTCAGTAACTGATTCAGCTCGTCATCGTCCATGCGCACGCTAAACCACTGCTCAGCTTTGTAGGTCTCGGCGACCGCGCCTGTCAGCTTATCGCCTTTACTCAACTCGGGCGCCTTAACAACCGTCTGCCCAACTAAAGCACTGCGCAAACGCTGGAAGGTCGCATTTTCCATGATGCGATATTCGTCATTCACATCTTTACGGAACTGGTCGAGTTCGGCTTTTTCAATCGCCTGGGCGCGTGAATCTTTTTCCAGCCCGTCACGGGTGAATACCTGAACATTGATGACAGTACCCTTAGTACTACCGGGTACACGCAGCGAGGTATCTTTTACATCGCTGGCTTTCTCACCAAAGATGGCACGCAGCAGTTTTTCTTCCGGTGTCAGCTGGGTCTCGCCCTTGGGCGTAACCTTGCCGACGAGAATATCACCAGCACTAACTTCAGCACCGATGTAAACGATGCCCGACTCGTCGAGTCTGGCCAGCGCTGATTCACCGACATTGGGAATATCTGCAGTAATTTCCTCTGCACCCAACTTGGTGTCACGAGCGACACAGGTCAGCTCCTGAATATGAATGGTAGTGAAGCGATCTTCATCAACCACACGCTCAGAAACCAGGATCGAATCTTCGAAGTTGTAGCCATTCCAGGGCATAAATGCGATGCGCATGTTCTGACCCAAAGCCAGCTCACCGAGGTCGACCGAAGGGCCGTCAGCGAGAATATCGCCACGGGCAATGACATCGCCATTCTCGACGATCACCTTCTGGTTAATGCAGGTGTTCTGGTTGGAGCGGGTATATTTGGTCAAGTTGTAGATATCAACACCGGCATCACCACTGTCAACTTCACTGTGGTGTACACGTACAACAATACGACCAGCATCGGCACTTTCAATGGTACCGCCACGCTTAGCAACAACACAGACACCGGAGTCGCCGGCAACGATGCTCTCCATGCCGGTACCAACCAGAGGTTTGTCAGCACGTAGTGTAGGCACCGCCTGACGCTGCATGTTAGAACCCATCAGCGCACGGTTTGCATCATCGTGCTCGAGGAAGGGTACGAGTGACGCCGCAACCGATACAACCTGTCTTGCAGAGACGTCCATGTATTGAACATCTTCCGGTGGCTTAACCGTGGTTTCACTTTGATGACGCACTGTCACCAAATCGTCACTCAGTTTGCCCTTGGCATCGATCGACGCAGAGGCCTGAGCAACGACGTAGTCGTTTTCATTAATAGCGGATAGGTATTCAATTTCGTCGGTTACGACTTCATCGATAACTTTACGATAGGGCGTCTCGAGGAAGCCGTAATCGTTAGTACGGGCATAGTTGGCCAAGGAGTTAATCAAGCCAATGTTCGGGCCTTCAGGTGTCTCGATAGGACAAACACGACCGTAGTGCGTGGGGTGTACATCGCGGACTTCAAAGCCGGCACGCTCGCGGGTTAAACCACCCGGACCGAGGGCCGAGACACGACGCTTGTGTGTCACTTCCGACAGTGGATTGTTTTGATCCATAAACTGGGACAGCTGACTGGAGCCAAAAAACTCTTTCATTGCCGCAGCAACGGGCTTGGCGTTAATCATATCCTGAGGCATCAAGCCTTCAGATTCTGCCACCGAGAGACGCTCCTTAACAGCGCGCTCAACCCTGACCAAACCAATGCGGAACTGGTTTTCTGCCATCTCGCCAACAGAGCGTACGCGACGGTTACCAAGGTGATCGATATCGTCAATCACGCCCTGTCCGTTACGGATACCAACCAGCACTTTGAGTACGTCGACGATGTCTTCTCGCGCCAATGTGCCTTCGCCGACGATTTCTTCGCGACCCAGGCGGCGATTAAACTTCATGCGACCCACGGCCGACAGATCATAGCGGTCGGAGCTGAAGAACAAATTCTTAAACAGGTTTTCAGCCGAGTCTTTCGTCGGCGGCTCACCGGGACGCATCATGCGGTAAATTTCGACCAGCGCATCTAGCTCAGTACGAGCGGCATCAATACGCAAGGTATCGGCGAGGAAAGGCCCGCAATCGAGGTCGTTAGTGTAAATAGTTTCCAGCGTCGTAAGCTTGGCATCTAATATCTGCTCAAGAACCTCTTCACTAATCAAGGTATTGCACTCAAGTAGAATTTCGCCAGTTTCTTCATTGATAATATCTTTCGACAAAGACCGGCCAAGCAGATATTCAGCGGGAACGTCGAGCTCAGTAATGGCGTCTTTTTCAAGCTGGCGGATATGACGCGCGGTAATACGGCGCCCAGACTCAACAATCAGTTTGCCATTTTTACCTTTTATATCGAACGCAGACATCTCACCACGCAGTCGCGAGGGCTCAAGCTCAAGACTGATTTTATCGTCTTTGCCAAAGTGGAATGTCGTCGTGTCATAAAACATGTCGATCATTTCAACAGTGCTGTAGCCCATAGCGCGCAACAAAATGGACGCCGGCAGTTTACGACGTCTATCGATACGCACATAGAGTAAATCTTTGGGGTCAAACTCAAAATCCAGCCATGAGCCGCGGTAGGGAATCACGCGGGCTGAATAAAGCAATTTACCCGAGGAGTGGGTCTTACCTTTGTCGTGGTCAAAAAACACGCCCGGAGAGCGGTGCAACTGAGACACAATAACGCGCTCAGTACCGTTGACAACAAAGGTGCCATTGTCAGTCATCAGGGGCATTTCGCCCATGTAGACTTCTTGTTCTTTAATATCTTTGATGGTTTTGTTGGCCGAATCTTTATCAACCAATACCAGGCGCACGCGCACGCGCAGAGGCACAGCGTAAGTGGCACCACGCAACTTACATTCTTCAACATCGAAAACTGCTTTACCCAGCTTATAGTCGACATATTCCAGCCGAGCATTGCCTGAATAGCTCTCGATAGGGAATACGGAATTAAGGGCAGCGTGAAGACCCGCTGGCTTACGATCAGCTGCGGCGACACCGTCCTGGGTAAACTTGAGATAAGAGTCGAGCTGGATTGCCAACAGGTAAGGCTGATCCATTACCTGCGAAAGCTTGCCAAAGCCTTTGCGAATCCGTTTTTTCTCAGTGTATGAATAGGCCATATATTTTCCCCGACTCGTGAACCCTTGCGAAAAAGAAACTTGTAACTTTGTACATCAAAATCTTATAGGTCTAGCTTTGTGCACCTGACCTTTCACATCCGACTTAAGGAAATATGAACCTTCTAAAAGCCCAATCCTGTAAGCGGGAAAAGGCCGGTGGGATAACCCACCAGCCTTTGTGTCTGAACTCTCAGACTTTCGCCATCAAAGGCGAAAAACTTACTTAAGTTCGACAGTTGCGCCAGCTTCTTCCAACTGAGCTTTAGCAGCTTCAGCATCATCCTTAGAAGCGCCTTCTTTAACAGCAGACGGAGCACCATCAACCATAGCTTTAGCTTCTTTCAGACCAAGGCCTGTGATTGCGCGAACAGCTTTGATGACGTTGATTTTCTTGTCACCAACTGATGCCAACATAACATCAAACTCTGTTTGCTCTTCAGCGGCGGCACCGGCGTCACCACCAGCGGCAGGTGCGGCAACGGCAACAGCTGCTGCTGCTGATACGCCGAATTTTTCTTCCATTGCTTCAACGAGCTCAACAACTTCCATTACGCTCATTTCTGCGATTGCATTTAAGATATCATCTTTAGATAGAGCCATCACTCAATCTCCCGATTTAGTTAATTACTGAATTTAAGAGACCGCTTAAGCGGTCTCTTGCTTTTGGTCTCGAACGGCTGCCACAACGCGTGTAACTTTTGTTGGCACCTCATTAAAGGTACGTACCAACTTGGTTACCGGAGCAATCATCACACTCACCAACTGACCCAGCGCTTGTTCAAGCGTAGGCAGGCTAGCAAGTACATCAAGTTGCTCTTTTGCAAGTAATTGGCCACTAATCGACAAAGCCTTAACTTCAAATTTTTCGTTAGTTTTCGCGAAATCTTTGAACAGGCGAGCTGCCGCACCTGGATCTTCCATAGAAAATCCAAACAGCGACGGCCCAGCTAATGCGCTTTCAATGCACTCAAATTCAGTACCTTGAAAGGCGCGCTTAGCCAATGAGTTTTTGACAATACGAAGATCGACGTTGTTTTCACGGGCTTGCTTGCGCAACTCCGTCATATCAACAACATTGACTCCCCTCGCATCGGCAATCACAAGTGACACAGCGTTGCTGGCAGTCTCGTTAACGTCTGCGACGATCGCTTTCTTGTCTTCGAGATTTAATGCCATAACATTGTCTCCTGGGTTTGATTAGTTGAAACTAATCCCAGTTAAGCTTCACTCGATAACGCTGAGCGAAACATATTCGGTGATCAAACCCAGTTGTAATAACTGAATCGGGTCACACCGTTTGCGCGGGCCGCGACACCAATGACCTAACTGGTCACGATGCCACAATTAAACCCAGTGGGCACCTGCGGTCTTTAACGGCTCTCGCTTCAAGAAGAAGCGTGAACCCCAAAGTCTGTATTCAGCCTCTAGCTTTCGAGAGAAGACTGATCGATAACTAAGCCAGGACCCATGGTGGTGGATACAGTGACTTTTTTCAAATAAATGCCTTTGGCAGAAGCAGGCTTACCCTTATGCAGATCGGCTAGTAGTGCCTCGAGATTTTCTTTAATGGCACTCGCCTCAAAAGAAATACTACCGATACCACCGTGGATGATGCCATTCTTATCGGTGCGATAACGCACTTGTCCGGCCTTGGCATTTTTGACTGCTGTGGCCACATCGGGGGTAACAGTACCTGTTTTTGGGTTGGGCATTAGACCGCGAGGGCCGAGAACCTGACCAAGCTGACCAACAACGCGCATCGCATCTGGGCTGGCGATAACAACGCCAAAGCTCAAATCGCCGCCTTTAATTTGTTCGGCGAGATCTTCCATACCAACCACGTCGGCACCAGCTTCACGGGCCGCATCGGCATTAGCGCCCTGAGTGAACACCGCCACTTTAACTTCTTTACCTGTACCGTTTGGCAACGTAGTCGCGCCACGAACTGCCTGGTCAGATTTACGCGGATCAACACCAAGGTTAATCGCAACATCAACTGTCTGCGCAAAACCACCCTGGGGAAATGACTTCAATAACTCAAGCGCATTTTCGATGGAGTAGAGCTTGCCCTGTTCAACTTTTTCAGCAAATACACGCTGGCGTTTTGTCAACTTGCCCATTACACACCCTCCACTTCAAGACCGGCACTACGAGCAGAGCCTGCAATTGTACGTACCGCAGCATCCATATCAGCCGCTGTGAGGTCGGGCATTTTTTGTGTGGCAATGTCTTCCAGCTGCGCACGCGTTACCTTGCCCACTTTTTCAGTATTTGGACGGCCACTACCCTTCTCAATGCCTGCAGCCTTGCGCAGCAAAACAGAAGCGGGAGGTGTTTTTTGAATAAAGGTAAAGCTACGATCAGCATAGACCGTGATAACAACAGGAATTGGCAACCCTTGCTCAACACCCTGGGTCTGGGCATTAAACGCCTTACAGAATTCCATAATGTTGACACCGTGCTGACCCAGCGCGGGACCAACGGGGGGGCTTGGGTTTGCCTGGCCTGCAGGAACCTGCAGCTTAATATAAGCTTCTACTTTCTTCGCCATCTTACTTTTCTCCGTTTGGGTGTAACGCCTCAGGGTTCAAATAACCCGTCCCAGGCTTCCCATTTCACCTTGTAGCAAGGCTAATATCAGGCCTTTTCGACCTGCGTAAAATCCAATTCAACCGGGGTAGAGCGACCAAAAATGGTAACCGCAACCCGCAGTTTACTTTTATCGTAGTTAACTTCTTCAACGGTAGCGTTGAAGTCATTAAAGGGGCCATCAATAACCCGAATCATTTCGCCCGGCTCAAACAATGTTTTCGGCCGCGGCTTCTCTTCTGCGTCGTGAACTCGAGCAAGAATCGCATCGGCTTCACGCTCAGTAATCGGCGCCGGCTTATCTGCCTTGCCACCGATAAAACCCATGACTCGAGGCGTCTCTTTAATCAAATGCCAAGTATCATCGCTTAATTCCATTTGCACCAGAACGTAGCCGGGGAAGAACTTGCGCTCACTTTTGCGCTTCTGCCCACCGCGAATTTCGACAACTTCTTCTGTTGGCACCAGTATTTCACCAAACTGCTCTTCCATACCGGCAAGGTCCACGCGCTCTTTTATAGCGAGGGCAACCTTCTTTTCGTAACCGGAATAAGCATGCACTACATACCAACGCTTCGACATAATGCCTACCCTATAATCATCGCGGCTAACCAGCCAAAAAACGCATCGAGACCCCAGAGAATCATCGCCATAACCAGCACAAAAGCAACGACAACGAGGGTTGTTTGATTACGCTCCTGCCGAGTTGGCCAGACAACGCGACCCGCTTCAACTTTTGCGCCTTTGGCAAGCTCCCAAAAATCCGCACCCCTGGCTGTTTGCAAAGCGACGGCAGCCGAGACAACCGCAACAACAACCAGCACCAGCACCCTATACAACAAGGGTTCAGCGGAAAAATAGTAATTGCCATAAATCGCGCCACCCAGCAGCATCGCTATTAGCGTCCACTTGGCACCGTCGAGGCGGTATAGCTTTTCGTCTGTTGCAGCACTCATTTTCTTCGCCCGGTTATTTTGGCAGGCCAGGAGGGACTCGAACCCCCAACAGCCGGTTTTGGAGACCGGTGCTCTACCAATTGAACTACTGGCCTATAAACTCAGTTTTCTTTTTCGTATTTCTAACAACGCAACAACAGCCAGGGAGCGCACACCTGACTGTTGTTGACGTATTGGCTTATGGAGCTACTATTCGAAAATCTTAGCTACAACACCGGCACCGACAGTACGACCACCTTCACGAATGGCGAAGCGTAGTCCGTCTTCCATAG
>ERZ1027208.474-NODE-474-length-15590-cov-126.306019_pt1 | contig 15590 bp, 11 predicted proteins | sample MGYA00520867_ERZ1027208 | MGnify/ENA primary metagenome ERZ1027208 (study PRJEB33311, sample SAMEA4378413) | marine metagenome | biome: Marine biome; feature: Fjord; material: Water | collected 2014-07-20T08:00:00Z/2014-07-... | depth 75 m ...
CGTTGACGTGGGGCTTATTACGTTCGAACTTCTCTTTTCCCATTGCCGCTCTCCTATAAAATTAATTGATGATTACCGATACAATGTGCCGCTAGGTATCCGACACCCCTCTATTTACGCACAACGCTATTGCTAACCGTTGCGTGCAATAATTTCTTTCGCCACATTCGGCGGCGCTTCGCTGTACTTCAAAAATTCCATGGTAAATGTTGCCCGACCCTGCGTCGCAGAGCGTACATCAGTAGCATAGCCAAACATCTCCGCCAGCGGTACTTCTGCCGTAACAACCTTGCCGGCAGCATTGTCTTCCATACCGAGGATGATGCCACGGCGACGGTTGAGATCGCCGACCACGTCACCCATGTTGGCCTCAGGCATCACCACTTCGACCTGCATAGTGGGCTCGAGCAAAACGGCACCGCCCTCATCGACAAGCTTTTTAGTCGCCAGTGAGCCCGCCACTTTAAAGGCCATTTCATTGGAGTCGACATCGTGGAAGGAACCGTCGTACAAGGTGGCTTTTAGACCCAATAAGGGATAACCCGCCACCACGCCATTCTTCATTTGTTCGGCGATGCCTTTTTCCACAGCGGGGATATAGTCTTTAGGTACGGTGCCACCGACGATTTCGTTAATAAACTCCAGACCTTCTTCTTCGTCTTCGCGGGGTTCAAACTTAATCCAGACGTGACCGTACTGACCGCGACCACCGGACTGGCGCACAAACTTACCCTCGATGTCACAGGTGTTACGAATCGCCTCACGATAGGCCACCTGAGGCTTGCCGATGTTTGCTTCGACACTGAACTCGCGGCGCATGCGATCAACGAGAATGTCGAGGTGTAATTCACCCATCCCGGAGATGATCGTCTGCCCTGTCTCTTCATCGGTTTTGACACGAAAGGATGGATCTTCCTGGGCCAGCTTGCCGAGAGCGACGCCCATTTTCTCCTGATCAGGCTGTGAGCGTGGCTCCACGGCGACAGAGATCACCGGGTCGGGGAATTCCATACGCTCGAGGGTAATCACATCGCCGAGGGCACAGAGGGTGTCGCCGGTGGTAACATCTTTGAGGCCAATGGCGGCGGCGATATCACCGGCGCGCACTTCTTTAATCTCTTCGCGGTCATTAGCGTGCATTTGCACCATGCGGCCAACCCGCTCTTTTTTACCCTTGGTCGAGTTGTACACGGCATCGCCCTGAGACAGGACGCCGGAATACACACGAATAAAGGTTAAGGTGCCGACAAAAGGGTCGGTGGCAATCTTAAAGGCCAGGGCCGCGAAGGGGGCCTCATCATCGGCCTTGCGCACATCGCCGGCTTCACCGTCCTCGAGTATGCCCTCGATAGGCTTCACTTCAATCGGTGAAGGCAGGAATTCAACCACCGCATCGAGTACGGCCTGCACGCCCTTGTTCTTAAAGGCCGAGCCGCATAGTACCGGCACAATTTCGTTGGCCAGCGTTCGAGTGCGGAGACCTAGCTTGATATCTTCCTCACAGAGCTTCTCACTCTCGAGGTACTTATCCATCAGCTCGTCACTGGCCTCAGCTGCAGCCTCAACCAGCAATTCATGCAACTCCTCACATTCATCGACGATATCTGCGGGAATATCGCCGTATTCGAAGCTCATACCCTGGTCGTCTTCACTCCAGCGAATCGCCTTCATCTTGACCAAATCGACGACGCCTTTGAATTCTTCTTCGGCGCCAATCGCCATCTGAATAGGGATAGCATTAGCACCGAGGCGCTCTTTTAGCTGCTCGACGACGGACATAAAGTCTGCGCCGGCACGATCCATTTTATTAACGAAGACCAGGCGTGGTACATGGTACTTATTGGCCTGACGCCATACGGTTTCGGTCTGCGGTTGCACACCGGATGAACCGCATAGCACCACCACCGCCGCATCGAGCACACGCAGGGAACGCTCGACTTCAATAGTAAAGTCGACGTGCCCGGGGGTATCGATAATATTAATACGATGCTTGTCGAACTGGCTTTCCATGCCACTCCAGAAACAGGTGGTCGCCGCCGAGGTAATGGTAATACCCCGCTCCTGCTCCTGCTCCATCCAGTCCATAGTGGCAGCACCATCGTGGACTTCGCCGATCTTGTGGGACATGCCGGTGTAAAACAACACGCGCTCGGTGGTGGTGGTTTTACCCGCGTCCACATGCGCTACGATGCCAATATTTCGATATCGATTAATGTTTGTTTTACGCGCCACAACTGCCTCCAAAACACGAGTTAAACCCGATAAATATGAACCACCTGAAACCACAAAAGGCCGCTATTAAAAATAGCCGCCTTTTTTGTGAATCGTCTTTTCCGCCAGGTGTAATTAGAACCTGAAGTGGGAGAAGGCCTTGTTGGCCTCTGCCATGCGGTGAACGTCTTCACGCTTCTTAACGGCGCCGCCTTTGCCCTGAGAAGCGTCAATCACTTCACCGGCAAGCCGTTGGGCCATCGATTTCTCGCCACGAGCACGGGCATAATCCACCATCCAACGCATCGCCAGAGCACCACGACGGGAGGCGCGAACTTCAACGGGCACCTGGTAGGTTGCACCACCGACACGACGCGACTTCACTTCGACCATCGGCGCGATATTCTCAAGCGCTAGCTCGAACGCTTCCAAAGGGTCGGACTTCAGGCGTTCTTCAACCATGTCGAGGGCACCGTAAACAATGCGCTCAGCAACGGATTTTTTACCGCTGACCATAACGTGGTTCATAAACTTGGCGAGGGTGATATTGCCGAACTTGGGATCGGGCAGGATTTCTCGTTTCGCAACAACGCGTCTTCTTGGCATAGTCTTCTCTACTCTTCAGGTTATTCCGGTAACGGGCAAGATGCCGTCCGGCCTTACTCGGCTTGCGCCGACTTTAAAACTTTTGGTGCTAAGTACTTATCGCCAGGCTGCTTATCCCTTAGGACGTTTAGTACCGTACTTCGAACGTCGCTGTTTACGACCGTCAACACCGGAGGTATCGAGGCTACCGCGAACGGTGTGATAACGCACACCCGGCAAATCCTTAACACGACCACCGCGAATCAGTACCACGCTGTGCTCCTGCAAGTTGTGGCCTTCACCACCAATGTAGGATGTCACTTCGTAGCCACTGGTCAAACGCACACGACAAACTTTACGCATTGCCGAGTTAGGCTTTTTCGGTGTAGTGGTATAAACGCGGGTGCAAACACCACGACGCTGAGGACAGGCCTGCAGTGCCGGCACGTCACTCTTGACTATTTTTCGCTTTCTCGGCTTACGAACCAACTGATTGATCGTTGCCATCAATAATTCTCCTGATAAAAACGCCTTCTTTAAGAAGGCTATACAACCCTAAATATGAGGCCATGGTAAGACCGACAACTCAGGGAGGCGGCATTCTAAAGACCGCACACCCTGGAGTCAAGCCAAATTACGCCTCGCTTATTCTTCGTCTTCTACGCTCAAAGCCTCAGACAATGCGGCTTCGACGTCACTGGCAGAAACCGTGGTTTCCTTCAGCGCGTCTTCTTTATCTTTACGACGCTTGGCATGGTACGCAAGACCCGTACCAGCCGGGATCAAACGACCCACAACCACGTTCTCTTTCAGACCACGGAGCTTGTCGACCTTGCCGGTAACGGCCGCTTCGGTCAGCACGCGTGTCGTTTCCTGGAAGGAAGCAGCAGAGATAAAGCTGTCTGTAGCCAACGATGCCTTGGTAATACCCAGCAACACCCGCTGGAACTTGGCCGGAATCTTATCGGCCGCAACCAGCGCTTCGTTAACTTCCTGCAAGCGGTTGTATTCCACCTGCTCAGCTTTAACAAAGGAGGAATCGCCCATCTCGGTGATTTCAACTTTACGCAGCATTTGACGCACGATAACTTCAATGTGCTTATCGTTAATTTTCACCCCTTGCAGGCGGTAAACTTCCTGAATTTCATTAACGACGTAGCGCGCCAGCTCATCAACGCCTTTGAGGCGCAAAATATCGTGAGAGTTTGAAGCACCCTCAGAGATAACCTCACCCTTCTCAACGTGCTCACCTTCGTAAACACCCATGTTGCGCCACTTCGGGATCAGCGCTTCGTAATGATCATCGCCATTGTTAGGGGTGATTACCAAACGACGCTTGCCCTTGGTCTCTTTACCAAAAGTCACCGTACCGCTGACTTCGGCGAGAATGGCGGGATCTTTCGGCTTTCTGGCCTCAAACAAATCCGCAACCCGTGGCAAACCACCGGTGATATCGCGAGTTTTTGAACCCTCTTGAGGAATACGTGCGATCACCGAGCCGATGCCAATATCGGCGCCGTCTTCAATGGTAATCACCGCGTTGGCCGGCAGCATGTAGTGGGCCGGTACTTTGGAGTTGGCAAAGAACTGCTCTTCACCATTTTCATCGTACAGGGTGACCATCGGCTTCACATCTTTGCCCGCCGCTGGCCGCTCGTTGGGGTCGAGTACCACAATGCTGGTCAGACCGGTCATTTCATCGGTCTGACGGTTAACACTCAAACCCTCTTCCATACCGGAGAATACCGCTTTACCGGCAATCTCAGTAATAATCGGGTGCGTGTGGGGATCCCAGTTAGCGATGACATCACCGGGGGCAACAGCACTGCCGTCCTTGACTTTAATCACAGCGCCAAAGGGTAACTTATAGCGTTCGCGCTCACGGCCGTTTTCATCGGCAATCGCCAACTCGGAGGAACGGGACACGGTAACCAGCTCGCCACTTTCTCGCTCGGCGACCTTGGCATTGATCAAGCGCAATACACCCTGGGTTTTCACCTGAATGTTATCGACGGCCGTCGCTCTCGAGGCCGCACCACCAATGTGGAAGGTACGCATGGTGAGCTGAGTACCCGGCTCACCAATTGACTGCGCCGCAATAACACCGACGGCTTCACCGGAGTTAATGATGTGGCCTCGAGCAAGGTCACGACCATAACAGTGAGAGCAAATACCGTAGCGCGTGGTGCAGGTAATCGGCGAGCGTACAAAGACCTCGTCAATACTGGCCGCTTCAATCGCGTCAACCCAGGCTTCGTCGATCATCGTCGCCGCAGGCACAACCACCTCTTTGGTGCCGGGCTTGTAGACGTCATCGGCAACAACGCGGCCGAGAATACGATCACCCAGGGTTTCGATCACATCACCACCCTCGATGACAGGCGTCAGCAACAGGCCCTCTAGGGTGCCGCAATCGTCTTCAGTCACCACCAGATCCTGAGAAACATCAACCAATCGGCGTGTCAGGTAACCGGAGTTAGCTGTTTTCAGCGCCGTATCGGCGAGACCTTTTCGCGCACCGTGGGTCGAAATAAAGTACTGCAGTACGTTCAGTCCCTCACGGAAGTTAGCCGTAATGGGCGTCTCGATGATGGAGCCATCAGGACGGGCCATCAGGCCTCGCATACCGGCGAGCTGACGAATCTGCGCGGGGGAACCTCGAGCACCGGAATCGGCCATAATGTAAACCGAGTTGAAGGATTCCTGCTCGACTGTCTCGCCATCGCGAGTAACCACAGACTCGGAGGACAATACGTCCATCATCGCCTTGGCGACCTGGTCGTTGGCGCGAGACCAGATATCGATCACCTTGTTGTACTTTTCACCCTGCGTTACCAGACCCGAGGCAAACTGCGACTCGATCTCGGCGACTTCAGCATGAGATTTGTCAATAATTGTGGCCTTGGCATCGGGAATCACGAAATCGTTAACGCCGATGGAAACACCCGAGCGCGTTGAGAATTCAAAACCGGTATACATTAACTGATCGGCAAAGATGACCGTCGCCTTCAAGCCAACGACGCGATAGCACTGGTTGATAATGCGCGAGATCGCCTTCTTGCTCATCGGCTGGTTGACCAGCTCATAGGGCAGGCCGGCGGGCACGATTTCCCACAACAGGGCACGACCGGCCGTGGTTTCTTTCAAGGTAATGGTTTCAGTCAGCTCACCATCGTCACCCAGAGTTGACTCACTGATACGAATTTTGATCTTCGCCTGCAGGTCGACACACTTGCCGTAATAGGCACGGGATAACTCTTTGAGGTTAGCAAAGACCATGCCTTCGCCCTTCACGTTGATGTTTTCGCGGGTCATAAAATACAGACCTAGAACCACATCCTGCGAGGGAACAATAATCGGCTCACCACTGGCTGGCGAAAGAATATTGTTGGTCGACATCATCAAGGCGCGGGATTCCAGCTGGGCCTCAATCGTCAATGGCACGTGTACCGCCATTTGATCGCCGTCAAAGTCAGCGTTGTAGGCCGCGCAAACCAGAGGGTGCAGCTGAATCGCCTTACCTTCGATCAGGGTTGGCTCAAAGGCCTGAATACCCAAACGGTGAAGCGTGGGCGCCCGGTTCAACAGCACAGGGTGCTCGCGGATGACATCTTCGAGAATATCCCAAACCACGGCTTCACTGCGCTCGACCATTTTCTTCGCGGCTTTAATCGTGGTCGCTAAACCACGGGATTCCAACTTGGAGAAAATAAAGGGCTTGAACAGCTCCAGCGCCATACGCTTGGGCAGACCACACTGGTGCAGACGCAGCGTGGGGCCTACCACGATCACCGAACGACCGGAATAGTCGACCCGCTTACCGAGCAAGTTCTGGCGGAAGCGACCCTGCTTGCCCTTGATCATATCGGCAAGAGATTTCAGTGGGCGTTTGTTGGAGCCGGTGATGGCGCGTCCGCGACGACCGTTATCGAGCAGGGCATCAACAGATTCCTGCAGCATGCGTTTTTCATTGCGGACAATAATGTCGGGCGCATTGAGTTCAAGCAGACGCTTCAAACGGTTATTACGGTTGATTACGCGACGGTAGAGATCGTTGAGATCGGAGGTCGCGAAGCGGCCACCGTCCAGCGGTACCAGAGGGCGCAAGTCGGGCGGCAGGATCGGCAGTGCTTCGAGCACCATCCACTCCGGCTTATTACCAGAATTCTGAAAGGCTTCAAGCAACTTCAGACGCTTGGAGAACTTCTTAATCTTAGTTTCAGATTTGGTATTGGGGATTTCGTTGCGCAGTTCGGCGATCTCATGCTTGAGATCGAGATCCTTCATCAGCGCCTGAATCGCCTCAGCACCCATCAAGGCAGTGAACTCGTCGCCGAATTCTTCCATCGACTCGTAGTATTGCTCGTCGGTCAGCAGTTCGCCGCGCTCCAGAGTGGTCATACCCGGGTCGACGACGACGAATGATTCAAAGTACAACACGCGTTCAATTTCACGCAGCGTCATATCCAGCATTAAGCCAATGCGCGAGGGCAGTGACTTTAAAAACCAGATATGGGCAACTGGGCTGGCCAGCTCAATGTGGCCCATGCGCTCGCGACGCACCTTGCCGAGAGTCACCTCAACGCCACATTTTTCGCAGACGATACCGCGATGCTTCATGCGCTTGTACTTGCCGCACAGGCATTCGTAATCTTTGACCGGGCCAAAAATTTTGCAGCAGAACAAACCATCGCGTTCGGGCTTGAACGTACGGTAGTTAATTGTTTCGGGCTTCTTTACCTCGCCAAATGACCACGAGCGGATCATATCCGGCGAAGTCAGCGAAATACGAATACCCTCAAAATCACTTCGTTGATCCTGGGACTTCAACAAATTTAATAAATCTTTCAAGACCTTTCCTCCAGTGGATGCTGTTTAGCCGGGTGTGATCACCCGGCCGTTTTAACTCACAACAGCGTCTTTATTCGTATTCCAGCTCCATATTGATACCCAGCGATCGAATCTCTTTAACCAGTACATTAAAGGACTCAGGCATACCTGGATCCATCTGGTGATCGCCATCGACAATATTCTTGTACATCTTGGTACGGCCATTTACGTCATCCGACTTAACGGTGAGCATTTCCTGCAAAGTATACGCAGCACCGTAGGCCTCGAGCGCCCACACTTCCATCTCACCGAAACGCTGACCACCAAACTGGGCTTTACCACCAAGGGGCTGCTGGGTAACAAGACTGTAAGAACCCGTGGAGCGGGCATGCATCTTGTCATCAACCAGGTGGTTGAGCTTGAGCATGTACATGTAGCCAACCGTAACATCGCGACCGAAGGCATCGCCGCTACGGCCATCGTACAAGGTCATTTGACCACTGTCCGCCAGACCTGCAAGTCGCAACAACTCCTTAATTTCTGCCTCGGTAGCACCGTCGAAAACTTCCGTCGCCATGGGCACCCCACCGCGCAGATTCTCTGCCAGCGACATAACCTCTTTATCGGTAAAGGGCTTTAAATCATCCTTCTTCGCACTATCACCGACATCGTAGATTTCCTGTAGGAAGCCCTTGATCTCAGCCGTTTTGCGCTGCTCTTTGATCATGCGGTTGATCTGATTACCCAGACCTTTAGCCGCGAGGCCAAGATGGGTTTCAAGGATCTGGCCGACGTTCATTCGCGAAGGCACACCCAACGGATTGAGAACAATATCGATCGGCTCACCGTGCTCGTCATAGGGCATGTCTTCAACCGGCATAATCACCGAGATAACACCCTTGTTACCGTGACGGCCGGCCATTTTATCGCCGGGCTGAATACGACGTTTGATAGCGAGGTAAACTTTGACAATTTTAAGCACGCCTGGGGCCAGATCATCGCCGGTTTCAAGTTTGCCTTTCTTATCTTCAAAGCGCTCGTCGAGCAACTTGCGCCGCTCGGCTAATTGCTCTTCGGTACGACTCAAGAGTTGATTTAACTCATCGTCATCCATGCGCACACTAAACCATTGTTCAGCGCCGTAGGTAGCGGCGACAGCTTCGGTCAGCTTGTCACCCTTGCTCAACTCCGAGGCTTTGACAACAGGCTGGCCAACCAGGGCCGTGCGCAAACGCTCGAAGGTAGCATTTTCCATAATGCGGTATTCGTCATTCACATCTTTACGGAACTGGTCGAGCTCGGCCTTTTCTATGGCCTGCGCCCGTGCATCCTTTTCAAGACCATCGCGGGTAAAGACCTGAACGTTGATCACGGTACCCTTGGTACTACCGGGTACACGCAGCGAAGTATCTTTTACATCGCTGGCTTTTTCACCGAAGATGGCACGCAGGAGTTTTTCTTCCGGTGTTAGCTGGGTTTCACCCTTCGGCGTCACCTTACCAACGAGAATATCGCCAGCACCCACTTCGGCACCGATGTATACAATGCCCGACTCATCGAGTCTGGCCAGTGCTGATTCACCAACATTGGGAATGTCGGCCGTAATTTCTTCGGCTCCCAGCTTGGTGTCACGGGCGACACAAGTAAGCTCCTGAATGTGAATCGTGGTAAAGCGATCTTCATCAACCACGCGCTCGGAAACCAGTATCGAATCTTCAAAGTTGTAACCGTTCCAGGGCATAAACGCGATGCGCATATTCTGGCCCAAGGCCAGCTCACCGAGATCCACCGAGGGGCCGTCGGCAAGAATATCGCCACGGGCAATGACATCGCCATTCTCGACGATCACCTTCTGGTTAATACAGGTGTTCTGGTTGGAACGGGTATATTTGGTCAGATTGTAGATATCGACACCGGCATCGCCGCTGTCGACTTCACTACTGTGCACGCGCACGACAATACGACCCGCATCGGCACTTTCAATCGTACCACCACGCTTGGCGACGACGCAGACACCAGAATCACCGGCAACGATGGCCTCCATACCGGTGCCCACCAGAGGCTTATCCGCACGCAGTGTCGGTACAGCCTGGCGCTGCATGTTTGAACCCATCAGGGCGCGGTTGGCATCATCGTGCTCGAGAAAGGGCACGAGCGCGGCCGCGACCGAGACAACCTGTCGCGGCGAGACGTCCATATACTGCACGTCTTCCGGTGGCTTAACGGTAGTTTCACTCTGATAACGCACCGTCACCAGGTCATCGCTAAGCTTGCCTTTTTTGTCGATAGTCGCAGAGGCCTGAGCAATAACGTAGTCGTTTTCGTTAATCGCCGAGAGATATTCGATTTCGTCCGTAACCACTTCATCGGTGACTTTACGATAGGGCGTTTCGAGAAAGCCGTAATCGTTGGTGCGCGCATAGTTGGCCAGTGAGTTAATCAGACCAATGTTTGGCCCTTCAGGCGTCTCAATCGGGCAAACGCGACCGTAGTGCGTGGGATGTACATCGCGGACCTCAAAGCCGGCACGCTCTCGGGTCAAACCACCCGGGCCGAGGGCCGATACGCGACGCTTGTGAGTCACTTCTGACAGTGGGTTGTTTTGGTCCATAAACTGAGACAGCTGGCTGGAACCAAAGAACTCTTTCATCGCAGCGGCTACGGGCTTGGCGTTGATCATATCCTGGGGCATTAAACCCTCGGACTCAGCGACCGAGAGGCGCTCTTTGACGGCGCGTTCAACCCGGACCAAACCAATACGGAACTGGTTTTCGGCCATTTCACCAACGGAGCGCACACGGCGGTTACCGAGGTGATCGATATCATCAATCACGCCCTGACCGTTGCGGATACCGACCAGCACTTTCAGTACGTCGACGATATCTTCTCGCGCCAGTGTACCTTCGCCGACGATTTCTTCACGACCCAAGCGACGGTTAAACTTCATTCGACCAACGGCAGACAAATCATAGCGGTCGGAGCTAAAGAAGAGATTCTTAAACAGGTTTTCCGCAGAGTCTTTAGTCGGCGGCTCACCGGGGCGCATCATGCGGTAAATTTCGACCAAAGCATCGAGCTCAGACCGAGCGGCGTCAATACGCAGGGTATCGGCCAGGAAGGGCCCGCAGTCAAGATCGTTGGTGTAAATAGTTTCCAGGGTTTTTAAATTGGCTGCCAGTATTTGCTCGAGGACTTCCTCACTGATTAAAGTGTTGCACTCAAGCAGAATTTCGCCGGTTTCTTCGTTGATAATATCTTTCGACAACGAACGACCCAGTAGATATTCAGCCGGAACATCCAGCTCGGTAATCTCGTCTTTCTCAAGCTGGCGAATATGCCGTGCAGTAATACGACGGCCGGTTTCGACAATAATTTTGCCGTTTTTGCCCTTGATATCAAAACCAGACATTTCGCCACGTAGCCGTGAAGGCTCGAGCTCCAGACTGATTTGATCATCTTTACCAAAGTTAAATACGGTGGTGTCGTAAAACATGTCGATCATTTCGACGGTGGTGTAACCCATCGCGCGCAAGAGAATGGACGCTGGCAATTTGCGACGTCGATCAATACGTACATAGAGTAAATCTTTGGGGTCAAACTCAAAATCCAACCATGAACCGCGGTAGGGAATCACGCGGGCCGAATACAGCAGCTTGCCAGAAGAGTGGGTCTTACCTTTATCGTGATCAAAGAACACGCCCGGAGAACGGTGCAACTGAGAAACGATGACACGCTCTGTACCGTTGACAACGAAGGTGCCGTTGTTAGTCATCAGGGGCATTTCGCCCATGTAGACTTCTTGCTCTTTAATATCTTTAATGGTTTTGTTGGCCGAGTCTTTATCGACCAGCACCAGTCGCACGCGCACGCGCAATGGCACGGCGTAAGTAGCACCGCGCAATTTACATTCTTCAACGTCGAAAACCGCTTTTCCCAACTTGTAGTCAACATATTCCAGTCGAGCATTGCCTGAATAGCTCTCGATGGGGAATACGGAATTAAGGGCGGCGTGCAGGCCTGCGGGCTTGCGATCAGCCGCGGCGACACCGTCCTGGGTAAACTTTAGGTAGGAGTCGAGCTGGATTGCCAACAGGTAGGGCTGATCCATCACCTGCGAAAGCTTGCCAAAGCCTTTGCGAATCCGTTTTTTCTCTGTGTATGAATAGGCCATATATTTTCCCCGACTCGTGAACCCTTGCGAAAAAGAAACTTGTAACTTTGTACATCAAAATCTTATAGGTCTAGCTTTGTGCACCTGACCTTTCACATCCGACTTAAGGAAATATGAACCTTCTAAAAGCCCAATCCTGTAAGCGGGAAAAGGCCGGTGGGATAACCCACCAGCCTTTGTGTCTGAACTCTCAGACTTTCGCCATCAAGGGCGAAAATCTTACTTAAGTTCGACAGTTGCGCCAGCTTCTTCCAACTGAGCCTTAGCAGCTTCAGCGTCGTCCTTGGACGCGCCTTCTTTAACGGCAGACGGAGCACCGTCAACCATTGCTTTGGCTTCTTTCAGACCGAGGCCTGTGATCGCACGAACAGCTTTGATGACGTTGATCTTCTTGTCACCAATTGATGCCAATATAACATCAAACTCTGTTTGCTCTTCAGCAGCGGCACCGGCATCACCACCAGCGGCGGGTGCTGCAACGGCAACGGCAGCAGCTGCCGATACGCCAAACTTCTCTTCCATTGCTTCAACGAGCTCAACAACTTCCATTACGCTCATTTCTGCGATTGCATTTAAGATATCATCTTTAGATAGAGCCATCACTCAATCTCCCGATTTAGTTAATTACTGAATTTAAGAGACCGCTTAAGCGGTCTCTTGCTTTTGGTCTCGAACGGCTGCCACAACGCGTGTAACTTTTGTTGGCACCTCATTAAAGGTACGTACCAACTTGGTTACCGGAGCAATCATCACACTCACCAACTGACCCAGCGCTTGTTCAAGCGTAGGCAGGCTAGCAAGTACATCAAGTTGCTCTTTTGCAAGTAATTGGCCACTAATCGACAAAGCCTTAACTTCAAATTTTTCGTTAGTTTTCGCGAAATCTTTGAACAGGCGAGCTGCCGCACCTGGATCTTCCATAGAAAATCCAAACAGCGACGGCCCAGCTAATGCGCTTTCAATGCACTCAAATTCAGTACCTTGAAAGGCGCGCTTAGCCAATGAGTTTTTGACAATACGAAGATCGACGTTGTTTTCACGGGCTTGCTTGCGCAACTCCGTCATATCAACAACATTGACTCCCCTCGCATCGGCAATCACAAGTGACACAGCGTTGCTGGCAGTCTCGTTAACGTCTGCGACGATCGCTTTCTTGTCTTCGAGATTTAATGCCATAACATTGTCTCCTGGGTTTGATTAGTTGAAACTAATCCCAGTTAAGCTTCACTCGATAACGCTGAGCGAAACATATTCGGTGATCAAACCCAGTTGTAATAACTGAATCGGGTCACACCGTTTGCGCGGGCTGTAGCATCAATCGACCGAAACGGTCTCAAGACTACAATTAAACCCAATGGGCACCTGCGGTCTTTAACGGCTCGCGCTTCATAAAGAAGCGTGAACCCCAAAGTCTGTAGTCAGGCTTCTAGCTTTCGAGAGAAGACTGGTCAATTAACAAACCAGGACCCATGGTGGTGGATACCGTGATTTTTTTCAAATAGATGCCTTTCGCAGATGCTGGCTTACCCTTTTGCAAATCGGCAAGCAAGGCTTCAAGATTCTGCTTAATCGCAGCTGCATCGAAAGAAATACTGCCGATGCCACCATGGATAATGCCATTCTTGTCGGTGCGATAGCGCACCTGACCGGCCTTGGCATTCTTAACTGCTGTCGCCACGTCGGGAGTAACAGTACCTGTTTTCGGGTTGGGCATAAGACCACGGGGGCCGAGCACCTGGCCCAACTGGCCGACAACGCGCATCGCATCGGGGCTGGCGATTACCACACCAAAACTTAAATCACCGCCTTTAATTTGCTCGGCAAGATCTTCCATACCCACTACGTCAGCACCCGCTTCACGAGCGGCATCGGCATTAGCGCCTTGAGCAAAAACGGCGACTTTAACGTCTTTACCCGTACCGTTTGGCAGCGTCGTCGCACCGCGAACCGCCTGGTCTGATTTACGCGGATCAACGCCGAGGTTAATCGCGACATCAACGGTTTGCGCAAAGCCACCCTGGGGAAAAGACTTCAATAATTCCAGTGCACTTTCGATCGGGTAAAGCTTGCCGTGTTCAATTTTCTCAGCAATCAAACGCTGGCGTTTTGTTAACTTGCTCATTTCACACCCTCCACTTCGAGACCGGCACTGCGTGCAGAACCTGCGATTGTACGAACGGCAGCGTCCATATCAGCCGCCGTCAGATCGGGCATTTTTTGCGTGGCAATATCTTCCAGCTGCGCACGCGTCACCTTGCCGACTTTCTCGGTGTTGGGACGACCACTGCCCTTCTGAATGCCAGCAGCCTTGCGCAGCAAAACAGAAGCGGGCGGTGTTTTTTGAATAAAGGTAAAGCTGCGATCAGCGTAAACCGTGATCACAACAGGAATCGGCAAACCTTGCTCAACACTCTGAGTCTGGGCGTTAAACGCCTTGCAGAACTCCATAATGTTTACGCCGTGCTGACCCAGCGCGGGACCAACAGGTGGGCTTGGGTTTGCCTGGCCTGCAGGAACCTGCAGCTTGATATACGCTTCTACTTTCTTCGCCATCGTACTTTGCTCCGTTTGGGTTTAACGCCTCGGGGTTCAAATAACCCGTCTTTGGCTTCCCGTCTCACCTTGCGGTGAGGTTAATATCAGGCCTTTTCGACCTGCGTAAAATCCAGTTCCACTGGGGTGGAGCGACCAAAAATGGTAACCGCAACCCGCAGTTTGCTTTTATCGTAGTTAACTTCTTCAACAGTGGCGTTGAAGTCATTAAAGGGCCCATCGATGACCCGAATCATTTCACCCGGCTCAAACAATGTCTTCGGCCGCGGCTTCTCTTCCGCATCGTTAACACGCGACAAAATCGCATCGGCCTCGCGCTCGGTAATCGGCGCCGGCTTGTCTGCCTTACCGCCAATAAAGCCCATCACCCGGGGCGTTTCTTTGATCAGGTGCCAGGTGTCATCACTTAATTCCATCTGCACCAGGACATAGCCGGGAAAGAACTTTCGCTCGCTCTTACGCTTTTGTCCGCCGCGAATTTCGACAACTTCTTCTGTTGGCACCAGTATTTCACCAAACTGCTCTTCCATACCGGCAAGGTCCACGCGCTCTTTTATAGCGAGGGCAACCTTCTTTTCGTAACCGGAATAAGCATGCACTACATACCAACGCTTCGACATAATGCCTACCCTATAATCATCGCGGCTAACCAGCCAAAAAATGCATCAAGACCCCACAACAGCATAGCCATAACCAGTACAAATGCGACTACCACTAGAGTTGTCTGGTTGCGCTCCTGTCGTGTCGGCCAAACTACGCGCCCGGCTTCAACTTTCGCACCTTTGGCAAGCGCCCAAAAATCAGCACCCTTGGCAGTCTGCAAAGCGACTGCACCTGCAATCAATGCCGCAACCAACAACGCCAGCACCCGATACAGCAAGGGCTCAGCGGAAAAGTAGTAGTTACCGTAGATCACGCCACCAACAAGAATCGCTATCAGCGACCACTTGGCACCATCTAGGCGGTAGATTTTTTCGTCGCTTACAGCACTCATTAACTTCGCCCGGTTATTTGGCAGGCCAGGAGGGACTCGAACCCCCAACAGCCGGTTTTGGAGACCGGTGCTCTACCAATTGAACTACTGGCCTATAAACTTAATTGTCGATTTAATTCGACTTTTAAACAACGCAACAACAGCCAGGGAGCGAACACCTGACTGTTGTCGACGGATTGGACTTTTCGAACTATTCGAAAATCTTAGCGACAACACCCGCACCCACGGTACGACCACCTTCGCGGA